>BNJU01002571.1_pt1 | contig 75661 bp, 94 predicted proteins | sample 8539281 | NCBI WGS metagenome assembly BNJU01 (sample SAMD00202456, study PRJDB9452) | human saliva metagenome | isolation source: human saliva | place: Japan
TACCCAAACCGACTGACGTGCCCAATACTTGAATATCAGGGCACTTCGCCCCCGTGGTGGAATCGGTAGACACCGCGACCTTTAAAAGTCGCTGCCTACGGGCGTGCGGGTTCGAGTCCGCCGGGGCACCAGCCAGCTCTTGCCCGAACCCACCCCAGTCGAAACAGGCTGAGATGTGGTTCCAGATGATGAACAACGCTCACCCACCAGGGTGGGCGTTGTTCATGTTGTGAGCTCGTGGGCTCATCGTCAGCGGTGGGCGGCATAGTCGGCTTGTCAGGCTGAGCCGCATGCTGCAGGTAGTGCGTGTGAGCGGCGGCGTGCAGGCTGGGGCTAGTTAGCTGGTCGAAGGGCGGGACGAGCAGGGCGCTAAGGCGAGTGCCAGAGCCCGTGTCGGCAAGGTGGATGGGACGAGAAGTCACGGCTGGCGTGTCAGCATCGGCAGCTCCTCCCCCGCTGGCATCGCCAGTTCCTTCTTCTTCGGCACTGTCGCTGTGCTGCTCATCGTGTGCGCCCGCATCGCGCCTGCCTGCTGTCTTGTCATGGCCGGGGGCGGCCGAGAGTGGAGTGCTGAGCTTGTCTGCCGCACCCTTACCCAGCTGCTTGCCGCTGTCGGTCGTGCCATCTCCTGTACTAGGCAGGATGACTCGTCCCTCCTCATCGACTAGTGGATTGACCAGCACCCGCTGGAAGAAGACTTGGTTGAGTAGTTTCTTCAGGTGGGCGGGTGCTGCCGTGTAGAGGCGGTGGCAGTCCTCGAGGAGGTCAAGGGCTTGGGTGAGGTGCTGGCGGACTTCAGCGGCATCGGCTTGGTAGGCGGTTAGTTGGCGCTCGATCTGGTTCAGCTCAGTGGAGAGCTTGGCTTGTTCCTCTTTGAGGAGGTCAAGGGGGGACGGCTCCTTCGTAGTGGGCGTGGAGGAGACGACGGCGCTTGTCTTCTAGATTCGTCCGCCGGGTGGTGAGGGAGCGCACTGCCTTGTCCTTCTCCCCTTCTATCTGGCTTAGCTCGTCGTGGAGGTAGTGCTCGATCTGCGTTCTGTCTGCTGCGCTGAGCTGGATGGTCCGGTAGAGCTCTACCATGCGGTCTTCGACGACGTCGATGAGGACGGCGGTGAAGGCGCAGTCGTGGAGGCGGCAGCGGCGGGCGCAGACGAAGTAGGGGTAGATGGTGCCCTTGCTGTTCTTGGCGTTCTGGACAGACAGACGCGCCCCGCACTGCCCGCAGACAACCGTGCTCTTGAGGAAGTGGTTGTGGATACGCTGGCGCTCCCCATAGCGCCGCGAGGCCAGGATGGCTTGGACGGTCTGCCAAGTCTGGCTATCTACCAGCGGCTCGTGCTTACCCGGGTACTCCACCCCTTGGAACGTGACGATGCCCTTGTAGTAGGGGTGGCGCAGGATCTCATGCAGGCGCGTTGCCGTGATGGGCTTGGCGCAGCGCCGCGGCGTGGGCGGAATACTCAGGCCGAGGGTGTTGAGATGGTCAGCTAGCTGCCGCACCGTCCAGTTACCTGTCGCATACTCCGTGAAAGCCAGCCGCACCAGCGGTGCGCGCTCCTCATCCAGCGCTACGGTCCGGATTTCTCGGCCGTTCTCATCCCTGGCACGGACGTTGAGGTAGCCGAGTGGTGCCTTACCCAGCGTCCCACCATTCCTCGCTTTCTCTCTCCCATCCCCTTGATGACCTCATTGGCCAAGTTGCGGGAGTAAAACTCAGCAATACTACTCATAATGCCATGCAGCAGCATCCCACCAGGCGTCTGGTCAATGTTCTCAGATGTCGAGACTAGCCGCACACCAGCCTCCTCAAACGCCCGGTTAATCTCCACATCATCCGCCCGGTTACGAGCTAACCGATCTAACTTATGGACAATGACATAGTCAATCCCACCATCTTCCTTAAGGTAGGCCAGCATCTTCTGCAGCTCAGGCCGGTTCGCACTACGAGCCGACTCACCCCGGTCGGCAAACTCCTTAACCACCAGCGCACCCATCGACTGAGCCTTGCGCTTATTCGCCTCCCGTTGAGCAGGCAAGGAGAAGCCCTCCTCCGACCCACCACGCTGAGCCTGCTCCCGAGTAGAGACGCGGATGTATGAGACAGCCCGCTTAGGAGTCAATTGCGCCGCCATGGCAGTGAAGGGATCGGGAGTGCTGGTAAGTGAACTAGGCATGGTGTACCTCATTGCTGGGTTCGGTGGACTGGCTGGCGTTGCCGGTTCGACTGGCCTGGTTGACACCGCTGGGCTGGCCGGGCTCTCCGACCTGATCTACTTCACCGGTTTCGCCAGGCTGGCTGTGTTCGCTGGTCTGCTGGCGCTCTCTGTGGTCTTGGTCTCTCAGCGCCTCAAGCTGACGCATCCACGCACCTTCTTCGTCGTTCCACCAGGCAGGCGGCTCACCGTCACCCGGCTGCCAGGCGTTGAGGCAGACCAGGCGGGTGCCGCTGGCTGCGAGCTGCTCAAGCACCGCGTCTGCTTCGGTGGTGGTGAGGTTGGGGGTGGGCCAGCCCGCCGTGATGACGTACTCCACTCCCCCGCGCTGGCAGGCATCGAGCAGCATGCTCAGCCCGTGCTGGCGCTGCTGTCGGTCGTGGAACTCGGTGACCAGGTTGAGGCCGGCCGCGTCGGCGTAGTCCTCTACCAGCTCCCGTTGCCGGGCCAGCTCGAAGGGGTAGCGGGCTGCGCCGTAGAAGATGGCGATCGGCCCGGTACCCGTCTGGCCGTCCAGCGCGGTGGCGGGTACCTCCTCCAGCACCGCCGTCGGCTCATGTGGCTTATCTGGCGTATTCGTTCTGGTTTGTGTTGTCATCGGTGTCCTCCTCTCACATTCCTCACTCTCTATCCGTTGTTTTGTGTTTCTCCTCTTTCTATTGACGCTCAAATGGACGGAAAAGTCCAGTCCGGTTTTGCTTGGCCCCTGGCGGCACTTCGCGAGCTTCCGCACGGGCCACGGTTTGGTGGTTGTCTGCTGTGCGCAATATTCATCTCACTCCCCTCCATATTTCGCCTCATCAGATGGGATACTGCCGCGTTTCTCCTTTCTCGGGAGGGATATGCCTTCTTTTGGTGTGTCAGCCCACCTGGTTGGTGGCCTGTGGGGTGGGGATGGCGGCGGGGCCGCCGTGGATCAGGGTGGGCAGCTGGTCGAGGCGGATGACGCGGAAGAGGTCGCGCAGCAGGCCGGTGCTGTGGGCGATGGCTCGCTCCAGGCGGTGGCGTCTGCGGTCGGTGGGTACCAGCCAGACCACCAGGGGGAAGACGTCGCCGTCGCTGGCCTGGGCGCTGGTGGCTTGGTGTTCCTGGTAGCGCCAGCAGGTGGCGATGACCCGGCCGGGGTTCTCGGTAGCCCGGTCGACCTCGATGAGGTAGCAGTCCTCATAGGCCGGGCTGGTGATGGTCACGGCCAGGTCGGGGCGCAGCACCTGCACCTGACCGCTGGGGCTGAGCGCAGTGCGCCAGCACTCCGGCTCCAAGGCCACCGCTGCCTCGGTATCCGCCTCCTGGCGGACGGCCTCCTCAATGCTGGTGCGCACCTCCGTTATCGCGAGGAGGTGGTCCAGGAAGGTGGTCGACACTCACGGGGCCGCTGCCGCCGGCACCTCCCCTCACCCTCATCTGCTGCCACGAGGCGGTGACCCCGAGTCGTGGCGGCCCAGATGGTCACGGCTGAGCCGCCCTGCCAGCCCCCGACCCGCCGCTCCAGGCTCGTCACCAGGCGCTGCTGGGTCAGGCTGGCCAGATGGCGCTGCGTCTGGCGCAGGGCCGAGGCCGGCGACGCATACTCCGGCGCGGTCAGCCGAGCCAGCTGCGTGGTGGTGGCGAAGCGATGGGCTGCCACCAGGGCGAGCAGGCGCGCCTGCATCGGATGGATCGGCGGGGGCACCAGCGATGAGAACCGGGCCGCTGCAACGGTGGGTGACCGGTTCATCGCTGGCCGCCTCCGCCGGGCCAGACGTGACCACACCAGGTGGGGTCAGTCACCGCCACAAACGACCACAAAAGGGCTTGGTGCCGCCGCACACAGAACTGCTTCGGTGTAGCGGTGCGTCGACCGATGCGTCCACCGAGACGACGCTCCCGCCCAGTGGTTCGCAGGCCAGCGGCGCTGCCGTCACGGTACGTACTTCGCCTGCAGTAGCGGCAGCTCAAAGTCTCAGACTTACATCCTGGCCGTTTCATGGTCGCCTCCTGCGGCCAATCGCGGGACGGGACCGACCAGACTCAGCCCCACTCTTGACGCCATCCAATCCAGACTCATCCGGCGCGCCAGGTTTCAGCTCACCGACCGTCTCGTCCCCAGACCCATCACTAGTGACATCAGTAGTGGTGGCAGTGGTGTTGTTGGTGTCGTCCGTCAGCGCCGCCGCCGAGTTGGCACACTCAGCATCGTTGACGGTGTTAGGCATGGTGCTGCTGGTCAGGGCGATGAGCTCAGCTTCGGTCTGCTCGGCTGGGATGCCGTAGCGGGCGTGGCTGGCGGCGTAGAGCAGGGCTGGATCACGCACCGCTGGTGGGGCGGGCCGGGTGGCCAGGGAGAACCAGCCCAAAGCGGCGTCCCTGGTGCATGACGGTGGCGTAGGCCTGGTACTGGGCCAGCAGCTGGAAGTCGGCTGCCTCCAGCTCCGGAGCCAACCGAGCCGCCGCGGCCGCATCGGTCGCCGACAACGCGAAATACACCTTGGAGCGCGTGTTGGTCTCCACCGCCTGCATCATCTCCGCCGATAGCTGGCCCCGGTACTGGTGCGCCAGGTGAAAGGCCGCGCCCAGTGACCGGGCCTGGGCCAGGGCGTCGGCCAGGCTGCCCGGCAGCCCAGCTAGGAAGGCCTGGACCTCATCGATATACACGCTCACGATCTGCCGCCGCTCGGCCGGGTGGGCCTGGCGTGCCAGCAGGTGCTGCCACAGCTGAGCCACCAGCAGGGTCCCCAGCAAGCGGGCCGCTCCGGCTTCCGAGCAGGCCCTGGTTGAGGTTGACCACCACGATGCGTCGGCGCTCCAGCAGATCCACCAGCCCGAAGCGGGGCTGGGCCTGCCCCAGCATCGCCCGCAGCCCTGGGCGCAGCATCAGCTGGCGCAGCTTATTGAGCACCGGCGCGACCTCCACCGCCTGAGTCCGCACCGGCTTAGCCTCATAGCCCTGCCAGAAGACATCCGTCCCCAAAGGATCAGGTGGGGCCAGTGCCAGTACCCGGCGTCGGAAGGCCGGATTAGTCAGCAGCGGCACCAGCCACACCAGCGTCGCCTGCGGGATACGCGCCAGCGTCAATAGCGCGGCAGAGAGCACATCGGCGGTGCGGATGCCCCAGCTGTCGCGAAACAACTCGGCCAGCACCCCCAGCACCGCCTCGGCCGTCACCACCGCCAGCTCCGGCGGCCCAGCCAGCGGGTTAAACCCCACCGGGCAGGGATTAGTCGGATCCAGCACCACCACATCCGCAGCCCGCTCCTGAGGCAGACGCGCCACGAAGTCCGTCGCCAGATCGCCCTTGGGGTCAAGCAGGAGCAGGCCCCGCCCCTCGGCCGCATCAGCCAGCGCCAAGGACAGCAGCACCGTCGACTTACCCACACCAGTCGGCCCCAACAGATGCGTGTGGTAGACGGCGTCGGCAATCGGCTGGCGTACGAGCCCGGCCTCGCCCGGCACCGCGCTCGCCCCAACGACGCGCTGGGACAGCCCAGACCCCACCTCCGGCGGCGGGGCCACCAGGCGCGGGTGCCCACTGCCCAGCAGCGGCAAGGGCAGCTCACCCACCGGCCAGCCCGCCATCGCCACAATCTCCCGCACCAAGCTCCAACCCCGCCCGCCACGGCCGCCGCACACCATCGAGCTTGGCCGGGTGCTCCGTGCGGGCGCGCAGCCGCACCCCGGCCCCTCCAGCAGGCACAGCGCCCCCAGCAAACCCTGCAGCAGCGTCCACTGGCGCAGCGGCGAGGCCGCCCGCACCCCCAGACGCAGACAGACCGCCGCCCGATGCCGCCCCACCTGCGCCCGCATCCGCCGACCCCTGCTCACCACTAAGAGACGGAATCGGAACGAGGCCAAGTAGTTCCAGCCAGCCCTGCGGCTCCACCCGCCCCAGAGCCTGCGGTGAGAAGCGTCGCCCCAGCTGCAGCTGCACCACCAGCTCCTCCCCTCCGCCGTTACCGCAAGTGCTGCCAGGACGGCTCGCACCACCGCGCTGAGGCGCTCCGTCGCCAGCCCCACCCTCGACCGGGCGGGCTGACACCACCACCGCCCGATCCACCACCCGCCGCGAGACCCCACGCGACACCCGACACCCCGGCACCAGCTCACGCACCACCGAGACCAGCCGCTCACCAGCCCGCGAGCCCACCGCCCAGACCGCCTGACCACCCGCAGCGCGTGGCTCCAGCACCACCCGACCCAGCGAGCTATCTGCCAGAATGCGCTCCACCAACCCCACCGCCGCGTCCTGCGCGAGCGGCAAAGCAAACCGCAGCTGGTGCCACACCAGGGCTGAGTAGGGCGGGCCATCACGGGGCACCTCCCAGAGCGGACGAGGCAGCGGCGGCCTCGTCGGATGAGAAGGAACTGAAGCAGCCAGCCGTGGCAGATTCATGAGTCGAGTGATGAGCACCGTCATGACGCTGGTGAGAACACCGTCCGGTCAAGCCACTCCCAGGCGATGCCGACACGGGCTCATTCACAGCACAGCGCCCCACCGAGGTAAGGCGATCACTCCTCGCGCAGACCTCTGCACCTAAGGAAGCCGCTTCAACCGCTGCTGACTCCACAGCCTCATCCGCCGCCATCTGCCGAGCCAGAGCCAGCACGATCCGCGCCACCGCCCGGTGATCCATGCCGCTGTGCCGCACCGGCACCAGCCGCACCCGCCGCGACGAACCAGGGCGGCCACCGGGGTAGCGGGCCATCATGAGTGCCTCCTTGGAGAGTGAGGCCGCCGCCCAGTCCGTCGCCGGTCATCGCTGGCAGGCTGGGTGCAGTGGTGGCCAGCGCTTGGCTCTCTCACCATTCCCGTCGGCTCTGCCACCAGCGCACTGCCAGCCAGGCGGCGGCGCTCACGGCGAGCAGCCCGACGAGCCAGGGCCAGCTGCTTTGCACGACGGCGACGATCCACCTCAGCCCCATCGCGATCAGGAGCAGGCCGACGCCGCATCGCAGCAGGCTGCCAGCAAGCGAACGCCTCGAATCGCTCATCATCACCATCTCCTCGAAGACTGCGAATTGGGTACTTGTCTCGCCACGGCCGACTCATTGCTCTACCTCCTTGCCGTTACCACCAGCGCTGTCATCTCCGTCGTCGCCACGCGATGCACCAGCCACTGCCGTCTGCACCGACTCCGTCCGCTCCGTTGCCGTGGTCGGTGTTTCGGCTTCTGCCTCGTGCACCCGCTCGCTGTACCGCGGCACGGCAAAGCCGGGGATGCGGATGTCGGAGTCCACTTGGTCTCCCCACACTGCCCAGGGCTGGTTCGACTCTGGCCTGCGGCGGGCAAACAGCTCCAGGTACGGCCCAGGGCTGACCCGCTCGATAATGGCGAACTGCTCAGCCGGCTTACGCGAGTGCTCTTGTACTGGCGCGTTGAACCAGGTCGGCTGGGAACGCGAACCCAAGGGTGCCTTCCCCCGAGTGCAGAACAGCAGCTGCTCGGTAGCATTGCGCAGCTGGTAGCGACCACCTAGGCCAAGGCGGAACTTCACCCAGGTCAGCGGGCTGCGCACCGTGAAGCCCCAGGCCTCAGCCACTTCATACGCCTTTGGCAAGAGGGCGTTGGTCGTCCACAGCCACAGGTGGGCATCACGGGCCGCCAGCGACCCCACCGGCAACGCCTTGATCCGTGCCAGGCTCATCGTCCGGTAGTGCTTCTCACCGCTCTGCAGTGGCCAGGGCGGATCGACCAGGATGGTGGCAAAGCCACCAGGCGGCAAGCCAGGGATGGTGGGCGATAAGCCAGCACTTCTCGGAGCTACTCCGACCAGCCGAGCCAGGCCTATCGCTCACCGCGCCACCCGGTCGCGGCACGCCAGAGCCGGGTCTCCTCGCCGAGCCCACCTGCCTGGCTGCCTCACCTCGCCGAGAGGCCGCTCCCCCAGCGCGCACTCGTCTTGTCTGTTTCGTCTGCTGCATGGTGTCCCTCCTTTTTTGTTCCTTACTTGCTATTTGCTCCGGGCAAGCTCGCTACCAGCTTTTCGCGTATCGGCAGTCGGTTGCCCTTATCCCATACATTCCACGAACACTTATTCGATGCAAGGCCTCCCGATTCACTATTACCAAGCGACGCGACACGTACCGTTCTTGAGTCGTTTCTGTGGTGCCACCCCAGGAAACAAAATGGACACACACGCCACTTAGTGGCCACGAAAGTCGGTGCTGTAGTTTTTGCAACAAGCGGGTGAAATGACGTGGCATGTGGGCGAGGAATGGAGCCGATTGCTCACGGCTGCCGCTCGTCCGACCGAGCCGGTCGCTGCTGCGTGCACCGCCCGGGGCGCGGCCGCGGCGGGCGACGCGAGGACGCGTGAGCCGGCCAGGAGGGACGGACCGTGCCAGCCGCCGGCTGACCACTGTTGCCGTCACCGTTCGCACTGCCCGGCTCTGCTCCAGCAGACGCACCATCACGGTCGTCGCTGCCGTCGGTGCCGCGACTTCTGCCGGTAGAGCTAGAAGCCGCTGCCTCCCGCACTGCTCGTTCGTTGTCCTGCAGCACCTGGGCCATGGCTGCCTGCATGGCCCGGCCGGCTTCCTGGCGCTGCTGGCTCAGCTCGCTGCCCAAGGCCAGGGCGGCTGCCCAGGATGAGCTGGCTGGTACGCCTGCTCCAGCTGCTCTGGCCGCCTGGTGCGCGGAGCGCCAACTGGCTGCCACCTCACCGGCGAGCTGACCAGCTTGGTAGCTGCTCGGCAGCGAAGCAGACAGCGACAGCGGCGGCTCGCCGACGGGCACCGGCTGACTCGTTCCACCCGGCGGTGCTTCCCGCCACTGGGCCAGGCCGTCGCGCACCCCGTGGGCGAACGCCCAGCCGATTGCGCCCACCACCGCCAAGCCAATGAGGGCCAGGATCCCGATTACGACCGTCATGATGAAACCTCCGAAGATGAGAAGAAGAGAAAGAACGTGAGGAGAAGGAACGAAGGCGCGAGGCAGAGCGCTCGCCACCGGGCTGACAAAGCCGCAGGACAGCAGCCCTACAGCTGCCCGATCCGCTGCCCAGCCCCCAGCGCGTACCCCGTGATGATCGCTTCGTAGAACTGAGCGCCGCCGGGGGCGATGCGGGTCTGGGCCTCGGCCTGGGTGACCAGCGTGGCGATATTGGTCAGAACCTGGGAGGTCAGGAAGGCCCGAGCCTGCTCGGCCTGGGCCGCCACTTCTGCCTGGGCGGCGACCTGCTCGATCTCCCGCCTGGTTACTCGGGCCTGGCCATTGCCCAGCACCACCCCCATCCGGGTGCGCTGGGGTGAGAAGAGACTGAGATTGGTAGAAGCCATGAGAAGTCCTTTCGAGAAGAGAGGAAGGAAGAAGAGAGAAGAGAGAAGACGACGGCCGGGGCGGCCGCTCGCCCTGGAGCGGGTTCCGCTGCACCGCCTGGAATGACACATGCGGCCCGGTGGCCGCCCGAGGACAGGTGCCGTGCTGGCGTCCGGTTGACCTGGCACATCTAGGAGAACCCGCCGCCATTGGTGGTGTCGTGACAGAAAAGTGCACCGTGCTGCATCTGGACAGCACGGTGCCAAACCGGTCGGTGAGAATAGGGGCCATGAGCACGCCCCCGGAGCCAGCTACCCCGCTACCACATGGCGTCTTCCCCATAGGCGACGCCACGGATGAGGCCGAGCAGCGCGCCGCACTGGAGCAGCAGGTGCTGACCGAGCTGCTGGCCCTGCGCAAGGCCTACGGGCAGCTGACGGTGCAGAAGTTCAGCACCTTCGCCACCTTGCGGCAGGTATGCGGCGGCGACGACCTGCTGGACGCCTTCTTGCTGTTTCAGCGCGAGCTGGCCCGCTACCAGCACAGCGGCCGCAACGAAGCAGCCGCCGCCCTTTCTCTGTCCGCTCCGGCCGACACCGTCCTTGACCGCCTCCAGCTCACCGCCGAAGCACTCTCACCCGAGCAGGACTGGCGCGACCAACGCACCGCCCGCCGCTGGAGCGACGCCGGCATGCCGATCCTTGCCCGCGACCTGGTCTACTCGCCCAGGTCGCCGGACGGCTCGGCACCGAGACGCTCAGCATCCAGCTCGGCGGCGGCACCAGCTTGATGGTCATCATCGACCAGATGACCAACAGCGACCTCCCCGCCAAGGCACCCCTCATCCAGGTCTGGCACTACCCCTCCAGCAACAGCCCACGAGAGCTCACGCTCGACCTGGAGCAGATCACCAGCCCCCAGGTCTCACGCGACGGGCTGACCATGCGCCGCCACCGCCTCGCCCTCGACCTGCCCGACACCCAGGCCGTCAAGCCAGACGACGCCATCCTGGCCGTATCCATCACCGGTCAGGACGCCCCCATGCGCACCGTCTTCTTCCAAGACCACAGCCACCTCACCCCCGGCCTCCACACCCGCATGACCACCTACCGCACCATCGTGATGGTGGAGGTAGTCAGGGATGAGAAGTGAAACCACGAAGCATGATGCGCGATGTGTCTAAAGCGCCTGCATGAAGGCAGTAAAATTTAACAATAAAGGTGGAAATATTAGAGTTGCCCCCTCCCGCAGGAACAGTGCCATCCTTGACTCACGCAAAGCTGGCCCCAAGAATCACGCGAACTGGTGAATCAACTTTCCGACCGGCAACACAATTGACGTCGACTCCCCGCCGACGTCACTCCCCGAGGACTACCATGAGAAAAATTGTTGCTTTGATGGCCGCATGCATCTTGGCCGCATCCCTTGCAGCTTGCGATGGCACCAACAAGAAAATCAACGCCCCAGTCGAGTCTTCCGAGGTAAGCAGCAGCAACTACCAGGACATGGTGTCTCAGTTCAAGGGAGCAGGGTTCACCAACGTCTCCACAAAAGAGATTGACGACCTGATCCTCGGATGGCTCACAGAGGACGGCCAGGTCGAAGAGGTGTCGATCGGCGGCAAAACATCCTTCTCAACGAGCGACACCTTCGCGGCGGACGCTCCAGTGGTTGTCAGTTACCACACCTTCCCCAAGAAGGACAAGGGGAGTACCGAATCAACACCCACTCCCGACCAACCATCCACATCCCTGGCACCTCAGAGCCCCGAGCCTTCACAGGAGCCGGAGCCCTCTCCGTCTCCCACGGCGAGCAACGAGAACATCACGGCCGAGAACAACGAGGAGTTCCGGAGCCTGATTGAGAGCCCGCAACCCGATAACGCCACTGTCGAACAGTTCGTATCAAAATACAAGGGACGCACAGTTGAGTTCGACGGAAACGTCGCTAATGTAGCTTCCCACAACGGATACAAGACGAGGTTTGATTTCCTCATCTACGCCGGAGACTACAGCACGGATTCTGCACGCGGCCCGAACTTCCAGTTTGCAAACTGCGCATATTATAACCTTCACCTCACCGGCGACAATATTCCAAACAGCATCAGCGCCGGCCAGAATTTGCACATCGTCGCCAAGATCATCGACTTCAACAGTACCCAGCAACTACTTCACTTGGAACCAATCGCCACGTCGGCGAGATAGTTTTCATTCAGCCAGATTCAGACAGTGTTGCCCGGCTCAGTTCACCTGGCCGCCGCGCTTTCGGTCATCAGCTCTCCCTGCCGGTCAAGTCGGTATCGGGTGTCGTCGGTGACGATGGTCAGTAGTGTGGGACGCCTGGGTGGGTTGAGGCGGATGACGACGCGGTGGCTCTGGGTGAGGTCGAGGAAGTTGGTGACGTAGTTGACCGCGTTGGTCCGCGTGTGGTCGTCGATGGTGGTGTTGTCGCCGGAGTCGTCCAGGAGGATGACCTCGGTGCCGCGTCGGCGGGCGGCCTGAGCACTCGTGACGATGCTGGTGCCGGTGAAGAACGGGGCACGGATCTCGTCGCGCAGCTCGGCCTCGAGCAGATAGGCCTGGCTGCGCAGCTCCGGCGTTGGCGTCCTGCCGTTGGCGATCTGGGTCAGGAGGGGTGTGACGCGCTGGCGGACGGAGGCCATGCGGCTGGTCATGATGCGGTCGGCTTCTTCGTGGGCGCGCTGCTGCGCCTGGAGCCGGGCAGTTTCTCGCTGAGTGGCGGCGATCTGCGTGGTGGCTCGGGTGGACAGGTGAGCAATGCCCTGCCAAGCAGTGATCATGAAGTAATGGCCCATCATGTAGGTGACAACCATCAAGAGCGGCCGGCCGGTCGCGACAACCCAGTAGCCGACCATAACGGTGATCATGCCGATTCTGCCCAGGCTTGTCTGGGACGTCCACGAATGATCAAGACGCAGCACAGGTCGGTGCCAGCTCCCGTGCACCACGAGCTGTATCCAGGCCAGCCAGTGGCAACGATCTGGTTAAGAACGAGCAGATTTGCCACACCGACAATGACTACCGTGAGCCATGCCACCCAGTTTGGAGGTGTCGCCGCAGGCCAAGACCATAGGAGAAGCACGGTAGGCACCAGCATAAGGACAAGGCTCACCATCACCGGTTCCCAGTGGCGGTACTGGTCGGTACAGCACTCATGCACCACCATCATGATATGAACGCTGATCAGGCAAGCGCCGATGAGGCGAGCACCAACGGATTCCGGCGACGACGCGAGATACCGGGACCAAAGTAACAGCCTCGTCGGTGCCCGCCGCCGACGCGGCATCCTGACCAGGACCTGGACGCGTCCATTTCAGAGTGACGGTCGTTCCCTGGTTTGGAGCCGAATGGATCAGCGCTTCGCCACCAGCGTCATGCATACGAGCAACGATCGAGCCAGACACACCATGCCGACCGATCGCAGTCACATTTGGGTCGAAGCCGCGTCCGTCGTCACTCACCTCGATGGTCAGGCTGGCGGCATCGCTGGTAAGCGTCACGGTGCGCCTCATCGAGGAGCCTTCGTCGCCAGCGTGCCGCAGTGAGTTGCGCACCGCCTCCAGCGTGGCCTCAGTGATCGCCTGTGCCACGTCGGCCGGTATCTCGCCCTCACTGGTGGCCCCGACAACGGTGCGGATGTTGCCAGCCATAGCGTCAACGCGACTAGCGATGTCGTTCAGCAGCGCACCAGCAGCGACAGGTACCGACGGCACCGTGCCCCGGCTGAGTGAGTCGAGTGTTTGGCGGGCGCTGGCTCGCAGAGCGGCCCGGTCGGGCAGGCCGTTCGCGACGGCGATCAGGGCAGAGAGGATGTGGTCATGGATGAAGCTGTTGGCCCGGCGCTGGGCCTGGGAACGCGCCCGATCGGCGGCGAGTACCGCAGCCTGCGCGCGGTACCGCGCGCTACCGCTGTCGAGCACCCCGGCTTGCCGCAGCACCCACGCCAATACACCGACGCTGGCAAGATTCGTCGCGAGGTCGAGTGAGACCTCTTTAATTGACATCGGCTGCACATGGCCAGCCGAAGTGGCGTGCATCATCAAGAGCAGCGGTGCCAAAGCAACTATGTAGGCCACTCGACGCGTAGGAGCTAAAACGACCGTGGCCGCTGCTGCTGCGATATACAAGCCAGTCAATGGTTGCGTGCGCGCCGCAAGTTCCCCCGTCATGAAGGTAGGAAAAATCGGCACGAATGCCGTGACACTCACAGCAAACGCGTAAACAACGAGGAAACCGACGAACCCGCCGGATATCATACGATCGATGACATGCTCATTCAGATGACGGCACCACCGGAACCGGCGCACACACAGACCGACGGCCGCTCCACAACCTGCGATAACCGCTGGAAACACCACAATCATCAAGAACCAGAGCACCGGAAACGAGTTCACACGGCTGGCGTCGTAGACGGTCGGATAGACCATAACGATGATCTCTGCGACGCCAATCCCGACAAATAGCCCGACAAGACGCCGAATATGCAGCGTATACGCCCCGGCTGCCTCAGCCGACCGAGTTTCTTCCGCACGCGGGTCAGTCATAGTAGCTCACCAGTCCATCCTCAGCCGCCCGGCGGAAGAGGTCGACGCGAGTGTCAGCCGGCCGCCCAGCGGCGCGGTACTTGTCTCGGATGCGCGCCACGTAGGTGTTGACCGTGTTCTTCGACAAGTTCAGGATCCGGGCCACCGTCTCAGACTTCTCTCTCCCTCCGCATAGTGCGCCAGGACGTCGGCCTCGATTGGTGCCAGGTAGTCGACGACGAAGTCCTCGTCGGCATCCAGCGCCGCTGCCCAGTCCAAGCTCGCGCTCGGCCTGCCGTCCAGCGCATCCTGGATCGCTCGCACCAGGTCGCTCGACGGCCCGGACTTGCGCACGATCGCCAGCACTCCCCCGGCAATCGCCTCACGCACCAGGATCGGGCTCTCTGCCGATGTATAGGCAATGACCGGCAGACCGCGCTGCTCGATCTCGCGCAGGTTCTGCGTCGGCGTCGAGCCATCCTCCAGCCGCAAATCCAGGATCACCAGCCCCCGACCATCGGGCCACTCCGCATCACGCAAGCTGGCGTACCAGCACACCGACCACGGCATTCCGGCATCCTCAAACACCAGGCGGCAGCCCTTGGCAATGATGTCGTGGTCGTCAACCACAATGATCGAGCACGCCTGATCCACACCAATCTCCTCACCACTGCACGTGATTCAACAACGAAGCCAGCAGACACAGCCGGCCAGTACCAGCAAATAGATTAGTTACGGCGCTACGCTTCCAACACCTCCACTGCGACTATCAGGTAATTCTCAATGAACTTTCAGTCGACCAGCGAAGTCGTTTTACTCAATCGTCACAACAAAAACCTGCGCAGAGCAGCATTTCGGCTGACGCTTCAACACCAACAATGACGGCTCAGCATCGTCCACTAGCGATACCAGCGGCCACATAGTGAGACGCCATAAAGATGCAATTCCACTTAGTCAACGATCGCGCTTCGGCAATAACTATGGGCTCACCGTGAATCACCACAAGACAAGTACGACGCGCTTGTAGTCCTTCACCAGCACGGTCTGTCAATCTGGCGACGCACGCGCGATACCACATATTGACACCCCTCGGTAGATCTAACTTCTGAGTCTCAACACTCATACTGGTCGATTACGCCACGGTCTCACTAATCTCGGTTCCGCCAAGCGAGTGCAAATCAGACGCAGCACCAGCGCCTGTGCGCAAGGATGCGTCCGTTACTCGCTTCGCTTTCCTCTCCGAATCCCGAATCGTTGAGTTAGGAACTCCTGAGATGGCACATGAGCAGACGAACAGCGTGGTTGACTACTACGAAGAGTTCGCACTTCACAGAGAAGATCCAACCCAAAAACTTCTTAAGGATCTCAAGAAGGTTCAGCGTCAGTGGCGAACGCTCGGAGTGCGAAGTGGGCGAGAAGGCGAAGAAGCGAACAAGAAGCTTAGGCTCATAGAGAAGGCGCTTCAGGTATTTCAAAGCGACGAATCGCGACACGCCTACGACGAGTCCCTGAAGCAACGCCCAAAAGACATCAAGCCCGAAAAGAAGACCGACTGGATCAACGAGTCATGGAAGTATTACTTTGTTGGCGACAATGGCCCCGCCAAGATTGCAGCCACGAAAGCCCGCAGCGCGGAGAACGACAACCCACAATGCTACGTCGTGTCAGCCTGGGTAGAACTTGCCGAGGCATGGGGTAGCGATGCAGAGAAGCGACAAACGTTCCGAAAGGCCAAGGAGTTCGCCGACGAATCGTATGTCCTCGACCTAGAAAAAGAGTACGTCGCCGACGTCAATTTCGTTCGCGGCGTCTGCTTCGGCACGATCGAGCAGCATGCCAACGCGATCGAGTGCTACCTTCGCGCACTTCAAAAGAAGCAGAGCCATTTACTTTCTGCGCCGTAGCATGGAGAGCGTCAAATTCATACACGAGACTCGACCAGTATGACAAAGCCATCGACATCTGCCTGATCGCCCTGAAAGTCGGAGCAGAAATCGAAGACGAAATAGTCACACATAGAGTCTACCAAGCCTGCTACATAGCATTGGAAGCAAAGTGCCTACACTTCCACTACAGTGTCGACAAAATTACTAGAGCTTACGAACGTAAGCAACTCAAAGAAAGCGACGTCGTCAACTCCTTGAACGACTTCCGCAGCATGCGCGACCATATCGCGAATCAGAATATTCCGCCACACATGGTGTCGAAGTTATCAACTTTCGTCGAGGCCCACATCAGCCGCCTCGAGCTCATCGAAGAACGTATCGCTGCGATCAAGAACGCCCCGAGCGACGAGTTGGCTAACACTGACCACCTGAAGCCTGGCGAACCTCCAAGTGTCAACATTTTACTATGGTCTCTTGGCATTGCAGCCATTATCGGCATCGCCGCCTACTCGACTGGCGAATACACCCTTTATACGGGACTCGTATTCCCATTGATCGGGATATTGGGATACTTCACAGTCCTGCAGAACCACGATCAGGATACAGCCAAGTACGAGAAGGCCTGCCGCGAAGCACACGCTGCGCAGAAGCAGGCTCGGGCCGCTCAGGGGCGCGCGCGGTCACTTTTGGTGCCGTCGAGATCAAGGTACTTGAGGATCAGTTGCGCGAGATGAAAGCGGACATTGAATCTAACTAAGCAGTATTAAGGAATTACCACCATGGATACGCGTGTTGCTGACCAGTTGCGACTCCGAGGCGGTCACCTGGACTTTATCGGTCGTAGTCACATCTGGATCGACGATTATGACCGGGCCGACTCGGTACAGTTTGCCCAGTTCGCCATCGCCAATGCGCTGGCCCACACGGCGCCAGGGCAGTTGGAGGTGCTCGTGTTCGACGACGCGCTCAGGGGCATCGCGGCGCCGTTCCAAGAGGTCAACAGTGGCGGGGAGAAGATCCTGCGCCATGTCAACGACGTGCAGGAGCTGAACGAGACCATCAAGTACCTGCACGAGCATGTGCGCTCAGTGCTCAACGTCATCCAGGGCCGCACGGAGAGTCTGCTGGACTTCCGCCAGCGGCTCTCACTAAGGTAGAGGGCTTCAAGTTGGTGGTCCTCTCGACGATCTACCACCTGCTAAGCGACGAGATCAGAGACAAGCTCACCGTTCTGCTCAAGGCTGGCCCGGCTGCTGGCGTCACTTTTCTCATCCACTCCATGAAGCTCAAGGTCAACGAGGAGATTCTTGACCTGACGCAGCTGTGCGATGTTGATGAGCGTACGGTCTATGGCAATGACGGGGCAGTGCGGGGGCAGTTCGACCCACAAAGTAGCGATGACCTCATCTCAGTCAGCCGAGACGTTGCCTCGGCGGTTGCCAATGCGCAGGTGGAGCCAGTGGCCTTCAACGAGGTGCAGCCGTTGGATGCCCCCTGGTCGCAGTCCAGCCGGGATGGCATCAGCTTTGCAGTGGGCACCTACGGGATGTCCACCATCGAGGTCACCCTCGGCGACGAGCTCAACCAGCGCCACAATGCCCTGATCACCGGCGCGGTCGGGCAGGGCAAGTCCAACCTCATCTCGGTGGTGGTGCACTCCCCTGTGCCAGCGCTACTCCCCCAGCGAGGTCGAGTTCTACATGCTCGACTTCAAGGAAGGTGTCACGCTCCAAGCCTTCGCCCCAGACCCGCACACTGGCTCATTCCTGCCGCACGCCCGCGTGCTGGGGCTGGACGCGGACAGGGAGTACGGCGTCAACGTCCTGCGCCATCTCTTCGCTATCTACCGCCAGCGCATGGCCACCTTCAAGGCCGCCGGCGTGCAGAACATCCGCCAGTACCGCCTGGCGGATCCCGAGGCCGTCATGCCCCGCATTGTGGTGGTCATCGACGAGTTCCAGATGCTCTTCGCCGACCAAGATACCGTCGCCACGACCGCAAGTGATCTCATCGTCAAAGGTGCCCGGCTGTTCCGGGCCTGCGGCATCCACTTCATCCTGGCCTCTCAGACCATTGGCAGTGGCGGCATGCTCGGGGGCACCACTGGTCAGGCATTGTTCGCTCAGATCCCGGTACGACTGGCGCTGAAGAACTCCCTGGCGGAGTCCCACGCCACGCTCGGCCTCAAGAATGATGCCGCCAGCCACATCAGGTCTCGAGAAGCCATTGTCAACCTCGACTACGGCGAGCTGTCCTCCAACCGCAAGACCACCATCGCCTACGCCGACGACGCCATCCTGGCCGAGCTGCGCACCGCTTGGTGGCAGCACGCTCAAGGCACCGTCACCCCACCAGAAGTCTTCGAGGGCGAACACCGCCTCAATCTACGCGACGACGAACGCTTCCTGACGAACCTGCCGAGCAGGCACGCCATGCTCGGCCGCCGCATCAGCGTCGGCGCTGCACCGCTCACGATCGACCTCACGACCGACGTCGGCCGCAACCTGGCCCTATTCGGCACCGGCCCAGGCCACACCATCTTGCTCAACGCTGCGCTCTCCCTCCTGCACAGCACGCCGTCCGTCGAGATCATCGTCCTCGATCTCGCCGGCGACTGGCACTCACCAGAGCACGACAACGTGCGCAGCCCCTTCGAGCGCCAACTCACCAGGCTCGGCAGCACTTACCGCGTTGTCGATAAGCACCAAGCGGACGCACTCATCGACGAACTGGCCGAGCGAGCCGCATTCGCAGCCGACAACGCCAGCGCGCCGCCGGTCTACGTCATCGGCTTCGGCATGGAACGGTGGCGCAGCGACACCACCAAGATCAAGACGCTCTTTGCCAACGGCCCGCTGGCCGGCATCCACCTCCTGGGCTGGTGGAACAAGTACTCCTCCTTCAAAGCCATGGTCGGGTTCGGCGGCGACAACAACTTCGACATCCGCATCGCCATGCACCTCGACCATTCCTCAGCCCGCGAGGCCTTCAAGCAGCCCATCCTGCGCTGGACGCCGCAGGACAACCGCGCCCTCGTCTGGGACAGCGCCACCATGAGCAACCCACAGCTCGTCATCCCCTACAGCCGCATCAGCTGACGGAACGCGTCGCTCCATCACGCTCAGCATCTCCATCTATCCACCGCCGCGTCGAAGGTACCCGCACTATGTCTCTCGCCGACGTCCTCGCCACCGTCGAGTCCATCAAGCAGCAGATCGAAGACCAGCTCTCGCAGATCGCCAGCTTCAAGACCAAGACCGAAGACTCCATCACCCTCGTCACGTCCGAGCTGGAAGGCGACAACGCCGGCCACGAGCAGCGCATGCTCGCCGCTCTCAGCCAGGCACTCGACAGCCTCGGCGGTGCCGAGAGCGCGCTCAACGCCTCTGCAGACGGCTGCCAGCAAGTCATCAACCTCTAAGACAAGAAACAGGAGCACCGCCATGCCCGCCCTCGCCAACGTCATCGCAGCCGCCCAGCAGATCGGCAGCAACGCCACCCAGCTAAGCACCGGCACCAGCGCCACCGCCCAGTCCTTGTCTCAGAAAGCGGATGAACTGCAGTCCGTCACCGCTCCCAACCAAACGGGTGAGAGCGCCGCCCAGCAAGTTCGCACCGCCAGCCAAGCTCTCGAGAGCTGCGCCGCCGCCATGAGCCAGCTCAGTTCCGCCGTTGACGACTTCGTCCAGCACGCACAGCAGTAGCCACCTCATGCCAGAAACCATTAGCGAAGGGGCCAAGCAGCAGCTCCTCCAACAGCTACAGGACGCACTTGGCTTTGGTAGCAGACGCCGATACCAGCGCTCAAGACGTGGCCGCAATTACCCAGAGCGCCGCCGACGGCCATCAACTCACCGAAGTGATGCTGCAGCAAATGACGGCAATAGAAGCATACCTGAAAAACTGTCAAACAAGCATTAACGACGCAATAGATAATATCGAAGCGATTCCACTTGACCCACCCCCGGGCGCCTAACACCAAGGACAGCACGCAATGTCGCACAACTTTCAGGAAGTGATTGACGAACTACATCGAGGCCGAGAACTACTCACTTCAACCAGCGGCACACAAGGAATACTCAGCCGACTTAGCGGAGTTATCAGCGACGTCTCCAGTCAACTCTCCAAATACTGCAGCGACGACGCCTGGATAGCGACGATCAACCTCAAGACGGCCCAATATATTATAGACAACATCACCAGAGGCCGCATCACTGCATACAACAATGCTAACGACGAGTTAATCATCAGAATTCAAGGCCATCCCGCTGTTGCCAACACCGTAACCCAAGCTATAGGCACACTAGCAGTGCGCCAGTACGTCACTGAGGTAACAATATTAAAGCCTGGGTAACTGAACAAAAAGAACGCTGGAGGACGAGAGTCATTGACCCTACCACCGACAGCGTGTATGGCCTAGCTGCGGGGAACTTAGCCACCGACAGACGCACCAACCACATTCTTTACGGTACCTTAAAAAAAAATTCAATACGAAGAAAGGCCGAAAATCATCAAAGGACACTTGTATCCAGGAGTAAGTGGCAAAAACGCATTCCCTAAAGAGTGGACGGCTAGGAAAATACTAAAAATTGCATCGAAGATAGCAATCGATTCCTCTACGATATGGCTTCCCGACATTCCTAGTGAGAAAACAATAGACGAAGTTCAAAGCAAAGGTGGATCGATTAGGTCCAGATGGCAAACAACAGAAATAATTGACGGAATAGAGGTGAACGTAATCGTAGAACCCTCCGGTGAAGGAATAATAACCTCATATCCGACAAGAGACTATAAACACAAATAGCTTGCCAAAACAAGACGAATTGCGTTATCATTATGCCCATGAGTGAACAAGTTAAACAAACCACTGCGCTTTATAACTATATCAACGAATCCCCCTACTTGTCTCAATCGCAAGCCGAAAAAGCAAGGGAATACGCAAGGGTCGGCGAGTGGGCTATTTCGTTAGAATACATTTGTCTCTGCGTTGCCTCAAACTTATCTAAGCAAAACAAACACTTGACAGAAACAGAAATTAAAACACTCGAAACCTTAGTTGCCATTGTAGAAGAAGATGAGGAGGGCGCATTTAATCACGACTACTTTAAAATCGTAGTAGATCGATAGCAGAAAGTCAGTATCTTCCTTACGCCTGAACGCTTCATGCTAAACGTTTTCAGCATACTCTCTTTCTTTTTGCGAAGGTTTAATTATGATGTCCACTCCTCAACGCACGGCGAACCTCGACTACTATCAAGAATTCGGCTTCAAACGGAAAGAATCGACAGCTCAACGACGCCAAGACGTTGAACACGTCCAGCGTCAATGGCGACGGAGAGCCTCTCTCACCAGCAAAGATAGTGAAGATGCAAGTGATAGCCTCAACCTCCTGGTATGAGTTTACTTTCGGCGAAGCTGAGTCGATTCTCTCGCAGCAACACTCGCGATGATTTGCCCGTCGGTCTTTTCCGCCGATGGGTCAATCGAATAGTAGAAACTCAGGTTCAAGTCATCTTTAAACTTGGCATAGAGTTCTGGGCGCAAGAACTCGCTCTTTTGTGAGTTGAACGACGAACGTTCCTTCAGGCTGCCATCGGCTCTTGTGCCGGTTCGCCTCACATCTATGCAATAGATCTTATCGGGATCGTCACTAGCATCCGAAATGCCTAGTTGTCGCACAACGGCTCTCTTTTGCCCGTCGCTTAGATCCTCGATTTCGACAGGAATCCACTTGCCAAACTGCTCGGTAAACTGACGTAGCAGGTCACCTACGTTATTTGCCCACTCAATGCCAAAGAACTCTCTTAGCGTTTGTGGGTCTACTATAATCCCGTTCCGATTTGCTGGCACTGAGAGCGAGTCTGTAATGTCTGTCTTCCTCATGAAGCACAGGTGAACGAGCGCAAAGGCATCCGGCTTTGGACTGTTGATATAGTCGGTGACGGTGACGTAGTACCCCCGCTGTTTGTAAGTAAAGTCAAAGCACGTCACCACCCATCCTTGCGTCCGCATGGCGTCTCGCAGTGCTTTTAGATTTCGTAGCGGCAAGTGCATAGCAACCCCTTCGTTGCACCAACTGATGATGTGCCTGACACTACCGAACAATCAGCAGAAATACAGGTTACTGTCATCTACGCTGACGAACGTCAGTGGCCCCGCTCTCCTGGCCCCTTCAACCCTGCACTACTTCTGCAGGAGCGTCAGAGGTTCCACCCCAATCTGCTCTGCCATCTTCTCCAGGCTCTTGAGGGTGAGGTTGCGTTCACCGCGCTCCACTCCACCCATGTAGGTGCGGTGGACGCCAAGAACGTCTGCGAAGGCTTCTTGGCTCAGCCTCTCTCCAGCCGGTAGGCACGCAGATTCCTGCCCACCGTCTTCTGGAGATCACCAACAGCCACATCCCTCAGCCTGGCTACCTGCTACTTGAAGGTCTACAGACTGATGAGTAGCATCGGCGTCACGACGGCAGATCTTAGAGTGAGAGGAGGGACCCCCGTGATGTGTGGTGGCGACTGAGCAGGTGTACAGCATCCAGCACTACGCTGCCTCGGAGCGCTCGCTCTGGGGCAGCTCGTCTTCGAGCGTCCAAACGACGGCGAATCCGCTCTTGGACAGCAACCACCCAGGTGCGCGGAGGCTGAGCGATCTGCCAGCTGCCCGCTTCGGCGATGGGACGATCTGCGCTGCGCGCCCGTTGGCAGCCATGTCTGTGACGCTGACGCTGTCGATGCTGGTGTTGGTGTAGTCCCCAGGTCGAAGCTGAAGCCACGTGCTGGCTGCGGCAGCTCAACGTAGATGCGGTGGCCCCACGCCGGCGTCACGGTGCGGTAAACGTGACGGATGCGGACGGGGTTGCCCGCGGTGGAGACAGAGGTGTCGACAATGTAGGTCTGTCCACCCTCGTGTTCCGTGCGGCGGATTGGCATCTCCTCGCCGTCGACGGTGAACGACAGCAGTTCGAAGCAACGCCGGCTGGCGGCATCCATTCCGGGCCGTGGAGTCATGAGCCACGTCGTCGTGATGGGGGTGTCCATCACCAGCGCGTTGTACGCCGCCCGATCGGATACGCAGGCAAAGCGGCGCTCACTTCCACTGGGCACAGTGGTGTACTCCCACTCCACCGTCACGTCGAGCAGAGGAGTACCTGCGGTACTCCTCTCTACTGCAGTAGAGAGCCGAACGCGCGCCCTCCACGTCGTACCATCGCTCGGCGGCGCGGATGGCTTGGTCGCGGATGTCGGCATAGATCTCACGGGCGAACTGCTCATCGCCCAGGCGCTGCGCCATGATGGCCGCCGCCGCATCGTCGAGCCGCTCGGGCGTAGTCAGGCGAGCCAGCTCTGCCGGGTGGCGGGCAAGACCCTCGCACAGGACGCTCCACAGCTTGGCCGGCGACAGGTCAATGATGGCCTGCTGGGTGCGCTGGATGGCGACGTCCTCTTGGTCGCGCCGGTAGGAGTAGTCCAGGATGGTGGAGACCAGGCCAGCCCCAAGCAATGGGCCACCGACCTCATCCAGCGGCAGATGATGCAGCCAGCTCCAGTTGCCCAGGCTCAGCGTCGCCAGCCAGGCGTTGAGCATGATGAGCAGAATACCGATCAAGGTGAAGGAGACGGCCAGCAACGCTGCTTTGGTCTTGAGCAGCCGACGATACAGTGGCAGGACGTCTTTGCTGGCCATGAATAGATATAGTATAGCAAAATGCGGACACATAGGGCAAACGCGAGCAGTATCGTCTGAGTATTGCAAGTAATGCGTAGGTAAGCAGGCTAACAAGATGAGATGCTGTAGATACTCCGTCCGCGAGGATGTCGGCAGAAGGGCGCCACACATACAGCAAACCCCTACATTTTTGCAGGTCAGCACCAGTTTCGAATGCGACAGGAATAAGCATCCCGACATTGGTTGCATGCCCGCTTTGTGTTTAAATAGAACTATGACGAACGAAGAACTCTCACAACAAATTGCAGCACTCACAACAACCGTAACCGAGAAATTCAACGAGATTGATGGACGTCTCGACAAGCTTCAGGCAGGGCAAGACGACTTGGTCGCCAAATACGACAGTCTGCAGGCCGGGCAGGATGATCTACGCACCAAATACGGCGAGATGAACGAGAAGCAGGGTCACATCGTCAATGCACAGAAGACCATCGCCAAGATGCAGGCTGACCTGCAGCACACCGTGGAAGAGCAGGGAGCCAAGCTGGAGGAGGACTTCACCGATATGAAGGCGGTGCAGGCGAGCATCCAGCACGACATCGCACGGATCAACCGCAAGATGACGTCGAAACCGGCGTGCGCGCCACGATGCACGAGAGCGTCTTCACCACGCAAGACAGCCACTACCGCGACCTTGACCGTCGTCTCCGCCTGGTGGAAGCCCACTTTCCCGAACTAGGGCAGCAGGGAGCGTAGGTACTGCTGGAGCTGTTTCAACGACGCGCGGCTTTGGTGTCCATCAGCCGGCCAATCGCCCATCTCAGCCGCTGCGCCGTCTCGGGGCTGACGTCCAGCCCGTGGTGCCCGTCACCGAGGTAGAGCCACTCGTCTGCTTCACCGGCGTACTGGTAGCGCACCAGGTAGAGCTCGGTTGGCACTGCCTGTCGCTCGGGCCCACCGTCGCCACCGTGCCCGTGCTGGGGGGACGATGCCCGCCACGGGGAGATGAGCACTCTCGTGAACAACACCATCGAGCTCATCGCTCGCCACATTATGGTTGACGGCGCACCACGCAGGGCAGCGCTCCGCTTCACCTGCTGGCTGCTCAGGCCGCATGCTGCCTCCTCTCCCCCAAGCACCGTCTGCCTGCACGACTGCAGCCAACCGCAGCGCGAGGCGCGAAAGCCAGACCAGCGGCAGCAGCCAACGGAGAACAGCGATGGTGGACTGAGAAGCAGGGAACAGGGAGCAGCTGGCCACCGCCGACCATCCACTCCCCCGCGTCCATCTCCCTACACTCCAGTGATGCGCGCCAGCACCAGCATGTCCACGTACTGGCCGCCCACCAGGCAGCGCTGCGTCAGCCGGCCTTCTTCGACGAAACCGAGATTGCGGAAGAGGCCAAGCGACGCACCGTTGCCCGCCAGGATCCACGCCTCCAGGCGATGCAGTCCCAAGTGGCCAACCGCCCAGTCAATGACTGCCCGGCTGCCCGCCGCGCCATAGCCCTGGCCCCGATCGCTCGGCCGCCAGATGCAGATGCCCACCTGAGCGACGCGGCTGCGCCAGTCGATGGCATGGATCGAGGCCTCGCCGACCAGCCGCCCATCACTATCTGCCAAGACAAAGCTGTAGGCCGTAGCCGGCTGCGGGCCAGCCGTGTCGGCGATCTTGCGGCGCAGCTCCGCGCTGCACCTTGGCCGCCAGTACGGTGGGCCATACTGCGCCAGCTCCGGCCAGTCCGCGCACGCCTCGAGGATGGTGGGGATGTGGGCCTCGGCCAGCGCCTGGAGAGTGATGACCATGGCGTTCCTCTCCTCTGCTACCGCGCATCGTCTGCCGCTCGCACCGCTTGATGCTACTCATCAGTCTGTAGACCTTCAAGTAGCAGGTGGCCAGGCTGAGAGATGTGGCTGTTGGTGATCTCCAGAAGACGGTGGGCAGAACCTGCGTGCCTACCGCATGGAGAGAGGCCTGAGCCAAGAAGCCTTCGCAGACCAGCTTGGCGTCCACCGCACCTACATGGGTGGAGTGGAGCGCGGTGAACGCAACCTCACCCTCAAGAGCCTGGAGAAGATGGCAGAGCAGATTGGGGTGGAGCCCCTCCAACTCCTGCAGAGGTAGTGCAGGGTTGAAGGAGCCAGGAGAGCGGGGTTGTGGTGGATGAGGAGCGAGTTTCGCTCCTGATAAGCGCTACTGTCGCAGCCGATGCAGTGCAACGCAACCGTGACCATCCGCCTGCCGTCCTAGGCACCGCTCGGTGCGATACTGACAAAGTTGTCGCGCTGATGCTGCGGTCGCACACAGTCGTGCTGGCTGCTCACAGCAGAGGTGCTTGGTTCGGTTGCATGGAAGAAGGCGTGCCCTGTGCCCGTGGAGCAGGAGTGGAGGGTTGGGCTCTGCGCCAGCTGCCTTGAGCCGCTCGACCCGACCGAGGCTGGAAAGAAACACGTCGGCTTCTGCTCAGAGCACTGCCGCAAGCAGGCCGAGAAGATCCGCTACGTCCGGCAGGCGATACGCGATGGCCGCAGCACCGACCCGCTGACTGCCCTGGTCATCTCCAGCAACATGATCACCTTCCTCGCCTTTGACCTGGCCTACACCAGGCCGCGACTGAGCGACGAGCTTCGCCAGGAGGTATTGGCACAGAACGACGGCCGCTGCGTTAGCTGCAACGAGCGGCCAGCCACCGAAGTTGACCATATCGACGGCGGATCGATCGAGCTGAGCAACCTTCGCGGGCTTTGCCGGAGGTGCCACGTGCTCAAGCCACGTGGCGAGATCCCCAATGATCTCACCCGAGACGGCGCAGGCACGATCGACACCAGTGAACAGTCTCAGGAACTGCGGCAGCTCTGGCGATTGGCACTGCGTAGTCGCCAACCGCTCGACGAAGCGCCGGAGTGGCGCAACCTACGCGAACGCGCCGCCGAGTACGCCGACACCAGGTTCGGCTGGATCACCCAGCAGATCCTGTGCGACCAGCCGGTCTGCCCAGCCCACGACGGCATTCACTGGCGAACGGAATGGCCCCGATATAGGCGAGCGTGCCGGGAGTGGGCGAGAGAGAGGGGTTGAAGGTAAGTAACATTGTCCAGTTAACGGCAACTTAAGTTCACTGACAAAATGAAATAGAAATGAATCCAGCAGCACTTTTATTTGATCAACTAACCAAATACCGGATTGCCACCGGGAATGTATCGTTACTAGAACGATGGCATACCTCCGGCGATGAGATCTCAATCATAAATGACGCAGATCGAGCAGCGCTTCTCGAATCGGCAAAGTGGCTCACAGACATCAAAGCAATAATCGACACCCTGGATAATATGGGGCGTAAGGTTGGTCCCTTCCGACGCAATTATTCCACGTGGGTCGACAGTACTTTTTGAACATCGGTAAGTCGTGGAGCTCAACCTATACACCCGAAGAAGTATGTCCACAAGCTGCACTCGATTCCCTAGAGACTCTAGCCGACATGGTGGACGTTCTTACCCCAAGTTTGTCGACTCCTCTTCGTGACCAACTCATATCATTGGCTAACGAGCTCGCGGATGGACTAGAAGCCGATACAACACTCAGCGATCAGCTTCGCGATCATCTGCGACGAACCATCGAATATCTGCGGCGATGTCTGGAAAATCCAGAAGAATACCATCTTCAGAATATAGCCAATGCGACCGATGACGCCATAACGGCCGCCAAGGCTGCCGCTGGTGAGTCTACACACTCAATATGGAAGGAACGATGGGATAAACTAAGCACAGTCATTATCTGCCCAACAATTTCGGGCCTCATCGCAAACATCCCTTCGATGATCCTTCAGATCACCGGCAGTGCGCCCTAAAGTCCAATACAAGGAGAGCATGTGAACAACGACAATTGGGAACCTTTATCTGTGCGCAGAAATCAACGTCAACCGTTTACGCCAGTTGATGGCGTACCAGACGTCCTCTGGCAGTATGCGATGAGGTGGATCGAAAATGCGGTTAACGACGATGCGTCTATTGTGTGCGGGCTTAGCATAGAATTGAGGCTTGAGCGCGCTGGCAGTTATCTTGACTATCAAGGAGCGAAATATGCTATACGAGCATGCTTGGAAGAAACTGGACACGATCAAATTGCAGCTCTCGACGTCATAGATTGGCTCCTTGGGCACGGCTGCGGTCAAGCCGACGCACTCGAGTATATCCTAAAGTCTGCCGGCCACGTTCTCCGCGTATCTCCTGACGGCGACCGGTTGGTGGAGCGAATCGATCCCGCACTCTGGGTCGAATACGAGCAGGTAACTCAGCCAGACGATCAAGCTTCGCAGTACATGCAAGAAGCATGGGCCCTTTACCTTCGGTCGTGACGCAAATTTGAGTGATGCCTGGGGCAAGGCTATCAAGGCCATCGAGACGCTTCTCAAGCCGATCGTCTCACCCAAAAACAACAAAGCAACCATTGGCAGTATGACCAACGAACTCCGTCAATCTCCAGACAAGTGGGAGTGCAAACTGCCGGATCGAGAGTATAAAGCCAACGGTGAGACAAACGTCAAGCCTGGCATCGAAGTCTTTATTGACGCGCTAGCCACCATCGGTTACCAACCTGATCGACACGGCAGTGATCAACCGCAAGATGTCGACGAAGCCACCGCGCGCAGCGTTGTATTCTTGGCTACGACCGTTGTTGGTTGGCTACGAGACGGGACACTGAGAACGATCGACAGCATTGAGACCTGACGGCAGACCACAATTCCGAAATGTGTAGTATGTTTGCCAATAGTCATCGATCGGAAGTATAATCAACGATATGACTACTAAACCAGATCCTCCCACCAAACTCATCCGCAACTCCACCGCCGAGTTCCTCATTTTCACCGCACAAGACGGTAATTCCAGCATCGAGGCACGCTACGAGGATGAGACGATCTGGCTAACGCAGCGTCTGATGGCCGAGCTGTTCGACGTCGACGTGCGCACCATCAGCGAGCACCTCGGGAACATCTTCTCCTCTGGCGAGTTGGAGCGCGAGGCAACTATCCGGAAATTCCGGATAGTTCGACCCGAGGGCTCACGCCAAGTGACACGCAGCATCGACCACTACAACCTCGACGCCATCATCTCGGTCGGTTACCGCGTCAACTCGGTGCGCGCCACCCAGTTCCGCCAGTGGGCCACCAGCGTACTGCGCGACTTTGCCATCCGCGGCTACGTCATCGACCGCCAACGTATGGAGAACGGCACCTTCCTGGGCGAAGACTACTTTGAGCGCCTGCTCGACGAGATCCGCGAGATCCGCCTGTCCGAACGTCGCTTCTACCAGAAGGTCACCGACATCTACGCCACCAGCATCGACTACAACAAGGACGCCCCTACCACCAAGCGCTTCTTCGCCACCGTTCAGAACAAGCTCCACTACGCCGTCCACGGCCACACCGCCGCCGAGCTCATCACCTCCCGTGCCAGGCCGACCAGCCCCACATGGGCCTGACCAGCTGGGCGAACAGCCCCGACGGCAAGATCCTGCGCGGCGACGTGACCATCGGTAAGAACTACCTCACCCGCGAAGAACTCGACGACTTGGGTCGCCTGGTCAACGCCTTTCTTGATCTGGCCGAGTCCCGTGCCCGCCGTCAGATCCCCATGACGATGGAGGACTGGGCCACACGCCTTGACGCCTTCCTCGACCTGGACGACCGCCAGATCCTCGACAGCGCAGGCCACATCTCCAAGGCCCAAGCCGACGAGCACGCCCTGAGCGAGTTCGAGAAGTTTCGCATTATCCAGGACCGCAATTACGTCAGTGACTTCGATCGCTTAGAAAAACAGGCAAGCACGAGAGACAGAGACGACAGTGAAAAGCAATAAAGCAGCAAAGGGAGAATCAACCTACCTAATTCTGTCCCAAGTGCGAGAATCTTTTGGGAGAGTTGTCTATAGCCATAAAGTGCACGAAAAGCAAGCAGATATTTGTTTCTGTAAATTTAGATGGCAGCAAGGCGTTCTCATCGGGCTCACCGCAATTGGTTCCGTAACCTTCCTTACTGAAGTAGTCGGCTTACTAGCAAATCGCACAGCGGCAAGTCTGACAACCTCACTGGTGGCGCTCCTCGTCACGTGGGCAAGTCTCGGAGCAAAGAACTTCAACTATTCCGAAGAAGCCGAAGCACATCGCACTACCGCTTCACAACTTTGGAGTATTCGCGAGTCGTACATCTCATTAATTACTGACTTGATGTCTGGCGACGTTCCCAGTTCAGACGCACAGGCTCGTCGCGACGACTTGCAGGAAAAAGCGTACGCTATATATTCAACTGCCCCAAGAACAAGTGGCCGCGCTTTTAAGCGAGCACAACAGGGCCTTAAAAGTAATGAAGAAATGACATTCAGTCCTTACGAAATCGATCTATTCTTACCGAAAGCACTCCGATTGAGCGAGAACGAGGTTAGTTGTGGAAACCGCTGAGTTGTTTGCCAAGGCAATCTCGAACCTCAAGGTAGGGGATACAGTACATACTATTAATGCTCGCAGGGATGAGATCACGAAGACACTAAACAAGAGCTTTCGGTCAAAGGAGGGTTGCACAGACTACAAGCTGATGGTTGGATCATTTGGCAGACACACAGCAGTCAAAGGTGTATCCGACCTCGACATGATTTTCATTCTACCTCCTGGCATACGCACCTCTTACAGCGACGAGAATGGGCCGCGACGAATTCTTGAGCGCGTCAGAGATGTTCTTAAAGATCGCTACCCAAACAGAAGTAGCCGTCGACCAGTGTGTTGTCCGAGTGCAGTTTGTTAATAACGCCTTCAAATTTGAAGTACAACCAGCGTTCGAGAACCAAGACAAGAGTTTTAGCTACCCCGATACAGTCGCCAGAGGATGGAAAGTCACCAAGCCTCGCAACGAGATTCTAGCCACTAAGGCCTGCAACGACCTCACGTCGTCAAACATGCGCCACCTAGCAAGAATGGTACGGGCCTGGAAGAACGCACACGGGGTAAATATGGGCGGACTTCTTATCGACACCTTGGTGTATAGATTCTTTGAGAGTGACCGAGACTACGACCATACTGGATTCAACTCTTTCCATCTAATGGTCAGAGACTTCTTCAAGTTCCTCAAAGATGAGCCTGAGCAAGCTTACTACCACGCATTAGGTAGCAACCAGCAGGTAAAAGTGCGATGCAAATTTCAACCGAAAGCTAAAAAGGCCTACCTCTGCTGCGTTGCCGCTATTGAAGGTGACGGCGTTTCGGCAGCTGAGAAATGGCGGAAGGTTTTCGGTGATGCCGTACCTCGCACGACAAATAGGAAGGCGTCTTCGATTGACGACACTGAAGAGTTCATCGAAAACTTGTACCCCGTTGACATAACGGCTACCGTGCACATCGACTGCAAAGTAACGCAAAATGGCTGGAGGCCAACCTCCCTTCGTGAAATGCTGAGCACTCACGCCCCACTGAAGGCTGAGAAGGAGTTAAGGTTTTGGATTACCTCTTGCTCAGCCGCGGAGCCTTATGAAGTGAGATGGAAAGTGTTAAATCGTGGCAATGAAGCTCAGCACCGAAAGCCACCCGGGGGCAAATCATAGAATCAAGTAGCCATAACGAGCGCATCGAGCATTCTGACTTCCGAGGTAACCACGTCGTGGAGTGTTACATCATCAAGGATGGGGTTGTAGTTGCCCGAGACTGCATCGATGTGCCGATCACTACCAACCGGGTACAGAAGCGGTAGTTAGACATATAGCGCCACTCATCATGTGATGTGTTCTATTCTCAGTGATGGGCTTTCCGCACCCGCACTCCCGCCAGATGCTTCTTGACGGTGTCCCGTCCAAAGCCGAGCTCCAGCCCGATCTCGATATAGGTGCGCCCCTGGGCGTGGAGCTGCTGAGCACGCTGAAGGTCGTCACTGGTAAAGCGTCGCCTGCGACGGGGTGGCTGCGTGGCCTGGCGGCAGGTAGCACGGACGGTGGTCTCTGCTACGCTGACCTCCGCAGCGATCTGACTGACAGACATGCCCGTGCAGGCCAGATCGAGGATCTGCCGCTTCTTGGCTGCGCTGATCGGGCGGCAGGCCGCGTTGCGGATGCTGCGGGCCGTCGTGGTCTCACTAGCCGCCGCAGTAGGCGCTACGCTAGCCGTGCTCGACTCCGGAGCCACCTCGCCTGCGATGAGACGCTTGCGGAAGGCGAGCAGGGGCGTCCAGTTGTTTGTGTCGAGCTTGCTGAAGCGCACCACAGCATCGCTATACAAACCCTCACCACGGGCTCGGAAGCGCGTTACAGAGTTTCTCACATCGGTTCAGTCTCCGGACTAGTTGCGAGGAGCCTGGAGCCTGGGCGAATCAGGTCGGACTGTTAACGTCGCGACGGCACACCCACCTTGCTCATATCGGGTAGGCGGCGCTGAAGGCACGCACACGCGGCCCCAGACCATTCATGAAGGCCTCCAGGTGCAACGGCAGGTCGGGGTTGATCACCCCCACCACATCCCAGTCGGGAAAGAGCGTGCCAAGTTTCTTGCCGTTGGCATAGAAGACGATGTCCTGCCCCGGCATCACCGACACCGTGAACCTCACCTGCTCCCAGGGGATCGGGGTGAAGACTCGGCGCAGCGCCTTTCGGGAGACCAGGAAGCAGGCGTCCTCCGTCATCACGGCGGTAAGCCGAGCCCCCTCACTCGTACGCAGGAACGGCACGCCGCTCCAGTGCTCCTGATCAAGACTCGAGTCGGTCCAGAACGTCGTCGCCGCAGCACCGTCACCGAGAGCAGGCAGATCCCACAGAGGTATACGGGCAGTTCTCAGATCTTCGAAGACGCCCCCGATGCCACCTGCATCGGCAGGACGCCAGAAGACCTCCTGCGCCAGAGCGCGTGCACGCAGAAACGTTCCTGCATCCGTGTCCGCATTCTCAAGCACCTTGGCGGTAGCCGAGTCCAGAGGATGCTCAGCCGTCGTCAGCCATCCCTTTGGCCCCGAGACGAACAGCACGCACACGCTCGTCAGGAATGAGGGCCTCGATCGCGCTGATCAGGGCACTGAGATCCTCCTCGGGCCAGATTCCGGTGCGGAACAGGGTGACAGGAGCAGTCAGTGCCATGATGTGGGCGCCTTCAAGAATGATCGTCGCATCGACATGGCGAGTCTCAGGCGTTGCGTACATGACCTGGAACGCCACCTTGCCCACGATGACCGAGGCCAGGTACTGCCCCCATCCGGAGCAGCGGTCAACGAAACCTGCACGTAGCGCTCAAGGAGGGCCGCCAACGTGCGCTCGTCTATATAGCCCGCCGCACGAGCTGAGGTGAGGATGTTGATGACGCGACAGCAGTCGAAGCCCGCGGCCACTGCGGAGCCGGCGAGCATCGACACGGCGGGTACGTGCGCAGCCACGAGGCTCGAATCCGGCCATAAGCCGGCCTCGGCCTCCAGCGAGTCGCACCACTCGATCGCAGAGGCGGCGTCCACAACCTCGAAGGACTCCTCCAGGAGAGCGGCTGCGACCTCTTGACTCAACCCCGCCAGACCAGCGCCCTCCGTGTCCCAGAGCTCAGGAGCTGCCTCGTGATACGGCCTCGCCAGGAACTCGTAGTCAGCGTGAAAGGGAGAGACAAGCATCATGGCGTCAGTGAGCACGATCGGACTCCGTCCTCGGCACGAGTGTTGCTCTCAGAGCCTTTCAGACACGGTACGGAAGAACAAGATATCAACCGGGAGAATACGGGATCAGAAGGTCTTTTCCTCTCCCCTTCTCCCGGGGCTGCGGGACCTTTGCCCTCCCGCCACGAGAAGGTGGACACTGGCCTTGTCCTCCCCTGAGTCAAGGAGCCGTCATGAAGATTGCCGCTAGAGCCCAGGCCGCCCGGCCTTTCCATGCCATGAGCATCGGCGAGCGCGCTGGAACCCTCCAGGCAGAGGGCCACTCGATCGCCAAGCTCAGCCTGGGTGAGCCCGACTTCGGCGCCCCTCCCGCTGTCCGCGAGGAGATGCGCCGCGTCATGGACGGCCGGCCACTGCCCTACTCCCCCGCCTTGGGACTGCTCGCACTACGAGAGGCCATTGCGGGCTTCTACCGGGACCGGCATGGTGTAGAGGTCGATCCCGGCCGCATCGTCGTCACCACCGGTGCGTCCTCGGCGCTCCTGCTGGTAGCCGCCGCCACCACGGAGCCCGGCGACGACGTCGTCATCGCGGATCCTTCCTACCCCTGCAACCGTCAGCTGGTGGAGACCTACGGCGGCCGGATCGTCCTGGCACCCACCAGTCCTGCCAGCCGCTACCAGATGGACCGTACCTCTGCCGAGTCGGTGTGGACTCCGCAGACGAGCACGGTGATGCTGGCGACGCCGTCCAACCCCACGGGCACGTCGATTCCCTTCGAGGAGCTGGCATCGATCTGCGCGTTGGCGCGTGAACGCAGCGCCTGGCGAATCGTCGACGAGATCTACCTGGGCCTGGCCGATCCCGACGATGATGGCACGCCTGCACACAGCGTCCTGGAGACCGACCCCGAGGCGATCGTCATCAACTCCTTCTCCAAGTACTTCGGGATGACGGGGTGGCGCCTGGGTTGGGCGATCCTTCCCGAGGAGCTGGTGAAACCCGCTGAGAACCTGGCGGTCAACTACTTCCTGTGCGCTTCGACCCCTATTCAGCAGGCCGCGCTGGCGGCCTTCTCCCGCGAATCCATCTCGGTGTGCGAGGAGCGCCGCCAAGAACTGCTTGCTCGCAGGAGCATCGTGCTCGATGGGCTGCAACGCATCGGCCTACCGGTTCCGGTTCTGCCCGACGGCGCTTTCTACGTCTACTTCGATGTCTCCTCCACAGGGCTCGACGCCCAGACCTTCTGTTACCGCGCCCTGGAGGAGGCGCATGTAGCCCTCACTCCGGGGAAGGACTTCTCCACGACCACGGCTCGTTCCCATGTGCGACTGTCCTACGCCGCGTCTCGTGACGAGCTGTATGAGGGAATGAAACGCCTCGAAAGATTGATCGGCACCCTGTAAATAAACGGGCATTCAACCCAATAACAACGACATCAAACCCCGCACACGAATTTGGTGCTCGCCTGCATGTATGCTGCACAATACTCTCCATGCCCTCACAGGTCCCTCTCCTTATCATTGCCCTGGTCTTCTTCGGGGTAATTTGTGCCGCCGAATTATATAGACCAATTCGTCAGAAGCTTCGGCAGCGTCGGGATGAGGTCGCATCGTCTCTTCACGAGGGCGAGGAGTCCACATGGACCGAGCTCACCGAGCACCATCGCCCCATCCGGGGCTCAGAGCCCGGCGCTTTCTCCTGCGGCGCGTACGAACGTCTTGTGTCCATCTATGCACCGTACTCCCTGTGCCACCACGAGCCGTGGGATCGCCTGGCCTGCTCGGACACCGAGGGCAAGCGTGAAATGCTCGCCCGCGACTGGGGTGTGCGCTCCCGCCTTGATCTTCTCAGCCAGATCTTCCAGCTGATCATGTTCGGCCATCGCGGCGACTTCAACGAAGAACGGGCCCGGTGGACGAATACCTCGCTGGCGGAGGCTGAACGCTATGAGCTGCAAGGCGCAGCCGGTTCCTCCCAGGACGCTGCAGAGACGCTATGGCGACTGGAACGGATGCGGAACAACGACCGGGGTATCCAGAACGTGGACTTCACAGCCTGGGACATGGTTCGCGCCGCCATGCTGACACGGTACGGCGTCGCCCTGGGCTGGATAACGGAGGCGGAGGCGTTGGACACGCTGGCGCTGCTGGATCGCGCGCTGCGGGAGCGCTTTCAGAACTGGACGCAGGTCTGGGAGTCATTTCGACTGACACGCTGGTACTGGCAGTCCGAGGGCGGTGAGGACGAGCACTTCAACGACCTTCATGACCTCAATCGCTCGTTCGTCCTGCTGGGACCAGATGGCCCCTGGATGCTCGTCCCCTGGGAGGTCCAGGTTCCCGATTCGTCTTTCATGATTCTGGGCGATCTCATCGAGGCCGGCGTGGCCACACCCCTGAGCACAGGCGAGCGACAGCGAGCCACGCAGTGGGAGCGCTGGGTCGATGATCAGGTCGTTCTCCGCGGGCAGCGCCGTCTCCAGCAATTCGGCACCCATCCCGAGTGGCGTCACCGGTTCACGAAAAAACTTTGATACACGCCACGACGGCGATGTCGCGTGGCGATCCGTCTGGCCGTCGCCGTCGCACGAGCCGGTAAGGAACAGACCGCTCTACCCGTGCTTGTCGACCATCATCTCCACAGCCTTAGCAGCTCTGCGTTGGCGGGTCTCGGCACGTTTCGCCTCACCGATCCAGCGCAGGTACTCATTCTGGTGCGATGAAGGCAGAGCCGCGAATATCTTCTCCGCCGTCTCGTTCTCCGATAGCGCCTCGGTCAGCTCCGCCGGGATTCCCGCCTGCTCGTTACTCATTCTGTCTCCTCCGGATGATCGGCAGAATGCCACCGGCCCAAGGGCTCGTATACGGAACTGGTGGGAGCCCTCCTTACCTCTCCCACCAGGAACTGGCAGGCGCTGCGGGAGTTCGCCAAGACGTTGCCGCCCGACGACGGAGCCCCCACAAACCACCACCACGACCACCATAGCCGCTCCCCTGCCAGCATCACACCCGCCTCACGCCGGCGCAGAAGGACGAGGTAATCGCCCTCTACCAGCAGGGCGTGCCGGTGTGGGAGATCTGCCAGATCTATGGCATCAGCAAGCAGCAGGTGTCAGAACCAAGCCAGAGCTTCCAGCCTCATCGGCGGTGCGCTCCAGGGCTGTGCAAGGCACGAGGACTGGGGTGGCTTCGTGGACTCACTGCGGAGAAGCGCGGGCGCCGCGGCTCGCGCGGCTAGCATCAACGCATGCTGGCCAATCCGTACGTGCCCTTCCTGCCGCCGCACCACCAGCACGCGGCCTCGCTGGTGCCCGAGCCGACGTGGTGGCGGTGGCACGGCCACCGTGTGCACATCGCGCGAGCCTCCGACCCGGGGGCGCCGGCCCGGGTCCTGCTCGTGCACGGGGCGGGCGGGCACAGCGGGCGCTGTGGCCCATCACCGCGCTGGTGGCCTCACGCGGCATCGACGTCAGTGCCGTCGACCTGCCCCTGTACGGCCGCACGACGTCACCGGATCCCGCGGCCGTGCGTTATGACACCTGGGTCGATCTCCTCATCGACCTCGTCAAGGCCGAGCACGACCACCGTCCCCTGGTGCTTCTGGGCGCCAGCATTGGCGGCCTTCTCGCCTATGAGGTGGCGGCCCGTTCGCCGCACGTGGCGGCGGTGGCCGCCACGTGCCTGCTCGACCCGCGTGACTGGCGGGCCCGGGCGCACATGACGCGCGCGGGAGCACTGGGCGTCCTGGGCGGGCCGCTGTCGGCACTCGCCCGCGGAGGGCTGGCGCGCACCATGGTACCGATGAGCGCCGTGGCGAACCTGCGGCGGATGAGCCGCAACCGCGCACTGTCTCACCTGTGCGCCGTCGACCCGCACGGAGGCGCCGCCAGGGTCCCTCTGGGCTTCCTCGCCTCCTACCTACGGTTCGCGCACACCCCGCCCGAGCGCAACCGCACGCCGGTGACACTGCTGCACCCCGGCCGGGACGCGTGGACGCCGGTTGAGCTCAGCGCCCGGGTGCTGTCGCGCGCCGCGGGTCCGGCCGAGCTGGTGGTTCTGCGCGAGTGCGGCCACTTCCCTGTCGAGGACCCGGGAGTCACGGATCTCGTCGACGCCGTCGCCGACCTGGCTCGGCGCCTCGGCTCGCGGGGCGGGGACTGAAACTGCTGCGGGTGACGAGGTCACGCCTGTAGTGGACCCGGCCGGACTCGAACCGACGACCGACGCGGTGTAAACGCGTTGCTCTACCAGCTGAGCTACAGGTCCAAGCGCAGAAGCCCCGCAGACACAGCCATTGTTACTACTGCTGCGCCTCATGCGCCTGCATGAACGCACGAGGACGAGGATCTTCCTGCGCGGTAACTCTACCGTCTACCGGATGCGAGCCACTAATCGCCCGAATTCTCGGGCGCTCGAGGACACCCTTCGACCTCGGAGCGCATCAGCGTCCCCGGCTGGAGACCCTGATTCCGCTCCAGTGCTGCCCCATCGAGGCCGCGGAGGTCGCGTGCATGCCGGCGGTCGCGGCCGCCTCCTCCACCTCTGCGGCCGGGACGGCCCCGGTGGTGCGCGCCTTTGGGGGTCAGCACCCAGATGAGCCCTGCGCCGTCGAGGTTGGCCTGGGCGTCCACCAGGAGGTCGGTGAGGTCGTCGACGTCGCCGTCGTCATCACGCCACCACACGATGGCCGAGTCGGCCACGTCCTCATAGTCCTCGTCCACCAGAGTGGTTCCGGTCTCTGCCTCAACCACCTGCCGCAAGGTCTCGTCGACGTCGTCGTCGTAGCCGAACTCCTGGATGATGAGACCGGAGGCGAAGCCGAAAGCCCCACCCGCTGTACTCGCCACTTCCTCACACCGTCCTTCTGGGCTGCGCCCGTCTCTCGCTCGCCCGCTGCTGGGCGATGGGTACTAGCCCACCTCACCCGGTGCCAGCCGCGCAAGTGAACACGCTCGCCAGATTACCTTGAACTTTGCTTTGAACGGTGTTTCAGGCGCAGCCGAGGACTCCACGGTCGTACCGGCTCCCGACATACGGAAACCAACCCCTCGTTATGTGGCTCACATCATACGTGACGTAGGACTTTCTTCCCGTCGAGGGCAGCGTTCGCGCCGCCGCAGGTCGTAGATTAGGGCCATCGTCCACAGCGGCCTGACTTCAGCCCCGTACGCCGATGCAGTTTTTAGTGCCACGGCGCGCAAGCGAGGCTCGGGCCCACCGCACAGACGCGAGGAAAGAGGATTCCGTGAGCCCCACCAGTGACTCCACGCCGCTCATTGACGGCCTCCTGACGAAGGTGACCGACAACGACCCAGAGGAGACCAAGGAGTGGCACGAGTCCCTCGATGCCCTCATTGCGGACAAGGGCGCCAAGCGGGCGCGCTACATCCTGCTGAGCATGCTGGCCCAGGCCCGTCAGAAGAACGTCACGGTGCCCACCCAGATGACGACGCCGTACATCAACACCATCGACGTCACCAACGAGCCCTACTTCCCCGGCGACGAGAGCGCTGAGCGCACCTACCGGCGCTGGCTGCGCTGGAACGCCGCTGTCATGGTGACCCGGGCGCAGCGTCCCGGCGTCGGGGTCGGCGGCCACATCTCCTCCTACGCCTCCACCGCCACGCTCTACGAGGTGGGCTTCAACCACTTCTTCCGCGGCAAGGACCACCCCGGTGGCGGCGACCACGTCTTCTTCCAGGGCCACGCCTCCCCCGGCAACTACGCCCGAGCCTTCATCGAGGGACGCCTGAGCGAGGCCGACCTGGATGGCTTCCGTCAGGAGGAGTCCCGCCCGGCAGGCGGCCGCGGCCTGCCCTCCTACCCGCACCCCCGCCGCATGGAGGACTTCTGGGAGTACCCCACCGTCTCCATGGGACTGGGCCCCTCAGAGGCCATCTACCAGGCCTGGTTCGACAAGTACCTTCAGGGCGCCGGCATCAAGGACACCTCCCAGCAGCACACCTGGGCCTTCCTTGGCGACGGAGAGATGGACGAGCCCGAGTCCCGCGGCATGCTGCAGCTGGCGGCCAGCCAGCAGCTGGACAACCTCACCTTCGTCATCAACTGCAACCTGCAGCGCCTCGACGGCCCGGTGCGAGGAAACGGCAAGATCATCCAGGAGCTCGAGGCCTTCTTCAAGGGCGCCGGCTGGAACGTCATCAAGGTGATCTGGGGCCGTGGCTGGGACCAGCTCCTCGCCGCGGACAAGGACCACGCCCTGGAGCACCTCATGATGGAGACGCTCGACGGCGACTACCAGACCTTCAAGGCCAATGACGGTGCCTACATCCGCGAGCACTTCTTCGGTCGCGACCCGCGCACCGCCGAGCTCGTCAAGGACTGGACCGACGACGAGATCTGGGCTCTCCAGCGCGGCGGCAACGACTACCGCAAGATGTACGCCGCCTACAAGGCCGCCACGGAGCACAAGGGCCAACCCACCGTCATCCTGGCGCACACGGTCAAGGGCTACCTGCTGGGCGGGCACTTCGCCGGCCGCAACGCCACCCACCAGATGAAGAAGCTGACGCTGGATGACCTCAAGGCCCTGCGCGACCGTCTGCACATCCCGATCACGGACGAGCAGCTCGAGGCCAACCCCAAGATGCCGCCGTACTACCGGCCGGCCGACGACGACCCCTCCCTGCTCTACATGCTGGACCGGCGCCGTCAGCTTGGCGGCTTCATCCCCGAGCGCCGCGACGCAGGCGTCGAGCTCGAGCTTCCGGGCGACAAGACCTACGACATCCTCAAGGGCGGCTCGGGCAAGCAGGAGGTCGCCTCCACGATGGCCTTCGTGCGCCTGCTCAAGGAGCTCATCAAGGACAAGGGCATCGGCCGGCGCATCGTACCGATCGTCCCCGACGAGTCGCGCACCTTCGGTTTGGAGTCGCTCTTCCCCACCAAGAAGATCTTCAACACCCAGGGCCAGAACTACACGCCGGTCGACGCCGACATGATGCTGTCCTACCGGGAGTCCACCTCCGGCCAGCTCATGCACACGGGCATCAACGAGGCAGGCTCGGTCTCCCTGTTCCAGGTGGCCGGCACCAGCTACGCCACCCACGGCGAGCCCATGATCCCGGTCTACATCTTCTACTCGATGTTCGGCTTCCAGCGCACCGGTGACCAGTTCTGGGCCGCCGGCGACCAGCTGACCCGCGGCTTCATCATCGGGGCCACCGCCGGGCGCACCACCCTGACCGGTGAGGGCACCCAGCACATGGACGGCCACTCCCCCATGATCGCTGCGACGAACGACGCCGTCATCAGCTACGACCCCGCCTACGCCTACGAGATCCGGCACATCGTGCGCGACGCCCTCGAGCGCTGGTACGGCCCGGACTCAGGACGCAATCGGGACGTCATGTACTACTGACCGTCTACAACGAGCCGATCCACCAGCCGGCCGAGCCCGACGACGTCGACGTCGAGGGCATCCTGCGCGGCATTCACCGCATCAGCTCCGCCCCTGACGGCCAGGGCCCCGAGGTCCAGCTGCTGGCCTCCGGAGTCGGACTGCCCTGGATCGAGGAGGCACGCCGCATCCTGGCCGAGGACTGGGGCGTGCGCGCCGCCACCTGGTCCGTCACCAGCTGGAATGAGCTGCGGCGCCAGGCACTGGAGGTGGAGAAGGCCAACTTCCTGGCCCCCGACTTCCGAGCGTCAGGTCCCCTACGTGACGCAGAAGCTCACCGGCGCCAACGGCCCCTTCGTCGCCACCAGCGACTACGACCACCTGGTTCCCGACCAGATCCGCGCCTGGGTCCCCGGCGACTACTACACCCTGGGTGCCGATGGCTTCGGCTTCTCCGACACCCGCGCCGCTGCCAGGCGCCACTACCTCATTGACGCCCAGTCGGTCGTGGTCCGCGCCCTGCAGGCACTGGTGGAGCAGGGACGCCTGGACCACTCCGTCCTGGCGCAGGCCGTGGCTCGCTACGACCTGACCAACGTCAACGCGGGCACCTCCGGCGGTCAGGGAGGCGAGTCCTGAGCCTGTCATGCGGCTATAGTTGGACGCACTGACCAATTGCGGTGCCGGTGGGACGAGCTCTTCCTCGTTTCACCGGCACCGCCACATCTATCGAATGAGGTCCTCGGTGTCCCGCTCCCCGATCCTGCGTTCCGCCTCTTTCATGGCCGCGTGCCTGCTGAGCCTGTCTGGCTGCTCGGCTGTCAAAGCAGTCCTGGCAGGAACGCCCTCACCTTCTCCGAGCCACGCCCACCAGTCCGCCGCCGACCAGGAGGGCGATGAAGAGCCCACGGAGGGGGCTGGACGCCAACACGCCCGTCGACCCCTTGGAGTACGGGAACTGCACGTCATCCGACATACGCGACTACGACGACGAACTGACCGACAATGACGAGGAGGATAACCGCGCCCAGGCAGAGGCTCAGATCACCAAGGTTGTTCCCGGCTCCGACCAGGTCGACGTCACCGCCGACGCCCTCTCAGCCGACCGAGTGGTCAAGGTCTCGGCGGGCGCACGAGACGTAACAATCACCGCAACAAACCTCGTGGTCATCATCGAAGGAGAGATCGAGTCACTCACCGTTCAGGGGTTCGACAACACGATCTGGATCGACGCCGCCCATAAAGTCACGTTTGGATCAAACGACGGCGACAATCTCAATTACGTCTTCTGGCATTCCGGACCTCCGCAGTCGAAGGTGGACCCGCAAGGTCTCAATGTGATCGGCAAGGATGTTCACGCCCCGGTTATCCGATCCTGCAGCGCCCTCTCGTAACGCACCACCGAGTCAGTCGCACCGGCCTCCGATTCCGCAGAGCAGTGACAGACACTTACTGACCGCCCGACGACACCTGGAAGACGGACCTGTTTCAGCTCACCGGGTCCGGCGCCGTCGGAATCACCGGCGGAGTTGACGGATCGGATCCGGAGTACACATTCAGGTCACGGAAATGGGGCCGCAAGAGGTTCTCCCGGACTGAGAATCTCGTCGAGAACAGATTCCTCGAGCAGCCCCATCTCGATAACCACCTCTCGCACACTACGCCCCGAGCGGGCGCACTCGCGTCCCACCAGGTCGCCGTTGTGATGACCGATCACCGGATTGAGGTAGGTGACGATCCCGATCGAGTCCAAGACATTACGGCGGCAGACCTCCTCATTCGCCTCGATACCCACGACGCACATCTCACGCAGGGTCGCCATCCCACGGGTGAGGAGATCGATCGACTCGAAGCTGGCCTGGGCGATCACCGGCTCCATGACATTGAGCTGGAGCTGCCCCGCCTCGGCGGCGAAGGTCAGCGTGACGTCATTGCCGATGACCTTGAAGCAGACCTGGTTGACCACCTCCGGAATCACCGGGTTGACCTTGGCGGGCATGATCGAGGAGCCGGCCTGACGCTCGGGCAGCCTGATCTCCCCCAGCCCCGCACGGGGCCCGGAGGACAGCAGGCGCAGGTCATTGCAGATCTTTGAGAGCTTGACCGCCAGGCGCTTGATGGCCGCGTGCATGGAGACGTAGGCACCCGTATCGCTCGTGGCCTCCAGCAGGTCTTGCGCTCCCTCGAATATCCAGACCGGTGACCTCACGCAGGTACTCAACAACGGTACGCTGGTAGTCGGGCGGGGTGTTGAGTCCCGTACCGATCGCGGTGGCACCGAGGTTCACCTCCAGGAGCAGCGCGGCATTGTTGCGAAGCCGATCGACCTCCTCCTCAAGAAGAACGGCGAAGGCCTCGAACTCCCTTACCCAGGCTCATGGGGACGGCGTCCTGGAGCTGGGTTCGCCCCATCTTCAGGACGTTGACGAGCTCGGCTCCCTTGGCACGCATGGCGGCAATGAGGCGCTCGAGCTCTTCGATGAGGGAGTCGACGAGCGTGAACAGCCCCAGGCGGAATCCGGTCGGGTAGGCGTCGTTCGTCGACTGGGACTTGTTGACATGATCGTTGGGATTGACGACGTCATAACGCCCCTTGGCGTATCCCAGGTATTCCAGTGCGAGGTTGGCAATGACCTCATTGGTATTCATGTTGACGCTAGTACCGGCACCCCCCTGAAACTGGTCGACCGGAAACTGATCCAGGCAACGCTCCGCAACCAGCACCTGATCACACGCCCACACGATCGCGCCCGCAACCTCAGGGTCAAGTGCACCAAGATCACCATTCGCTAACGCCGAGGCCTTCTTCACCTGCACCATGCCGCGAACAAAAGCCTCTTCGTCACCGACCACCGACCCTGAGATCTGGAAGTTCTCCATCGCCCGCAGGGTGTGGATTCCCCAATAGGCTTCCAATGGCACTTCCCGTGCACCAAGAAGATCCTCTTCTACGCGGGTCGCCTGCATCATCTTGAGCCTCCAGTTGTCTAGTTGGGTGCGCGCATGCACGCATCTATGCTGGCACACAGGGTGCCTGCGCGAGTCATTGCAGATTCACTTACCGAGGGTTCCACAATGGTTACGCTATTGTAACCTGTGCAATCCTCTTCGTTCTTGCGACGCGCCACTCTTAGTTATCCCCGTATTTTCAACACAAACTCACGCCGGATGGCGCGCCGCGCCAAACGAGAACCTACTGTTGCCAAGATATTCCAGTCGGTAACATCCACAGCATGGATGAGTTGAGCGCTCCGGGAGTGTCTGCACTGCGACAGGCGCAGGACACAATTATTGAACACTCACTGGACCGTATCAGTTCGGCCCACGATTTCTACCGAACCTGCCAGAGGGGTCGCGCGACCAGATCGCGGCGGTGGCCCGTCTGGGCGTCACGATGTTTGTCGAGTCGGTGGAGGACCCGTCGACCCCGCTGGTCCCCTCTCAGATCTTCTCCGTGGCCCCTGCAGCCCTGACCGGGGTCATCACGCTGGAGCAGACGCTCGCCCTGGTGCGAACGGTCCTCGACGTCGTCGTTGACGAGGCTCCTCGTGCGGTTCCCAAGGAGGACCACGACACGGTCCGCATCCTTGTCCTGACCTTCGGGCGCGACGTCGGTTTCGCCGCCGCGGAGGTGTACGCCCGGGCTGCTGAGGCCCGAGGAGCCTGGGACGCCCGGCTGGAATCCGTCGCAGTCGACGCGATGCTTCATGACGATCCCGAGGACGCAGCGACCCGGGCTGGCACGGCTGGTTGGAACGGTACCGGACCGGTGGTGGCCATTGCCGCCAAGACGACCCTGGACGCGCTCGGGGTCTCCCGGCTGCGTCACGAGTGCCGCAATCTTGCCAGTGACTGCCTGGTGTCGGTGCGAGGCGACTCCGTCCTCATCGTCCTGGGAGCAGGCTCGGAGGCTCACGGCTCCTCATCCAAGCCCACCTCCAAGGGCTCACGGAGCGGGACGGCCGAGCAGCTGGTGGACCAGGCAGCGATGCAGGTCGCCGGAGGACTGGGGGGGTTCTGCCGTCGTGGGCCCTGTGGTCTCAGGGATCTCGCACGCGGGCCGCTCGCTGCGCTCCGCCCTGGCCGGGCTGCGCGCCCTGCCAGGATGGGCCGAGGCCCCTAACCCCGTCCACGCGGACGACCTGCTCCCCGAGCGTCTCCTCGCGGGTGACGAGCTCGCCGGGGAGCAGATCCTCAACCTGGTGCACGCTCCCCTGCACGAGATGGGCGACCCCTTCGAGAGCACCGTGGCCACGTACCTGGCTCTCGGCGGAAGCCTGGAGGCAACGGCCCGAAACCTGTTCGTGCATGCCAACACCGTGCGCTACCGGCTGGGACGGGTCAGCGAGCAGGTCGGTTGGGACGCGACGAACGCGCGCGACGGGCTCATGCTGCACATGGCGATCATCGTCGGACGTCTGGCTGCCGGCCGGGACTCCTGACCTGCCTCTCCCGCTCTGCCGACGACCGGGAGACGGCCGTCCCCGCCTCCACCCCATGTTCTTATCGCTTCCGCGACCGCCCCTTCCGCTTGGTTCGAGAAGGGGCGGTCGCGGTGTCTTCTCAGTGCGTCCATGTGGCGCACCGATTCCAGAGAACCAGCTCCCATCTGGGACAATGGGCCTGTCTGCGGCGCCGCCGCCGGCACACTCCCACACCGTCCAACCACATCCGCCGCACGGATCCGATCCTGCTCCGTCGCGGCAGCAGAAGGAACCATCATGGCCGAGCAGAGTAACGAGGACGTCCTGAGCGTCATCACGCAGATCGTCAGTGAAGAGTCTGGCGTCGACGCCGAAGAGATCACCCCCCTCCACCACCTTCGCCCAGGACCTCGACGTCGACTCCCTGGGACTGCTGACCATCGCCACTCAGGTCGAGGAGCGCTTCGGCGTAGCCCTCGACGACTCCCTCATCCCGACCCTGCCCACCGTCGGAGCGCTGGTGGATCTCGTGGCCTCCAAGAAGGACTGACACCGAATGACCCCGGCGGCCGCCTGTCGTCCCGGCGATGTCGTCGTCACCGGCCTGGGTACCGTTAACCCACTGGGCGGAGACGTGGACTCGACCTGGAGCGCTCTGCACGAGGGAACGTGCGCGATTCGCCTCCTCGAGCACGGCTGGGTGGAGGATTACGAGCTGCCCGTACGGATCGGCGCCCCCCTGGCGATCAACCCGGCCGACCTGCTGCCGCCCCGCCAGATACGCCGCCTCGACCGCGCCAGCCAGTGCGCACTGCTGGCCGCCCGCCAGGCATGGGAGCAGGCCGGATCCCCGCGGATCGGCCCGCAACGCCTGGCGGTGTCCGTGTCCCCCGGCATGGGGCCGGTTCTGTCGGTCATGGAGGCGTGGGACACCCTGAGGGACAGGGGCCCCCGGCGCGTTCTGCCGACGGCGATCCCCGCACTCATGCCCAATGCCCCGGCGGCTGCCGTTGGGATCGATCTGGGGGCTCAGGCCGGGATCCACGCCCCGGTGTCCGCCTGCGCCTCGGGAGCGGAGGCCATCTCCTACGGTGCGGACCTTATCGCCCTGGGCCGGGCCGACGTCGTCGTAGCCGGCGGCACCGACGCAGCCCTTCACCCGATGACGGTGGCTGCCTTCGGGGCCATGCGCGCGCTGTCAACACGCAACGAGGACCCGGCGACAGCCTCACGCCCCTTCGCCCCGGACCGTGATGGCTTCGTCCTGGGCGAGGGCGCCGGGATCCTGGTCCTGGAGCGCGCCGAGCACGCCGCGGCCCGCGGGGCGCAGGCTCTAGCCGTGCTTGCCGGCTCAGCCATCACCGCCGACGCCTTCGATGTGGCGCGCCCCGAGCCGTCGGGCACGCAGCAGGAACGCGCTCTGCACCTGGCACTGGAGCGGGCGGGCCTTGATGCCGGGAGGATCGGGCACGTCAACGCCCATGCCACCTCGACCCCGGCCGGTGACATCGTCGAGGCCGGCGTCCTGTCCCGGAGCCTGCCGGCGGCGGCCGTCAGCGCCACCAAGTCCGCCACCGGCCACCTCCTGGGCGGGGCCGGCGGGCTGGAGGCGGTGCTGACCGTTATGGCGCTGCGTGAGCGCTGGGCACCGCCGACGCTGCAGCCCGCCGGCGTGGACCCGGAGCTGATCGAGCTGGGACTGGACGTCGTCGGGCCGCAGGGGCGAAGCCTTCCCGACCTTGAGGCGGCTGCCAGTACCTCCTTCGGTTTCGGGGGACACAACGTCGCACTCGTCTTCATGCGCAGGTAGACGGTCGCACACAGACGTTGAAGGCCACGACCGCGTGCCCCGGGTGTGACCCGCCGGGCTGGACCTGGCACGCCACCGTCATGCACAATGACTATGCATGCCGCGTACGTCATGACATGAGCCCGGTTGAGGGTCGAGACCGTTGGGGAAGGCGAATCTCGAAACCAACCAGGAGGCGATACTCATGATCGGTGCCTACACCCGCGGTGTACTTTTCGTGCATTCAGCACCTCGGGCGCTCTGCCCCCACATCGAGTGGGCGGCGGCCGAGGTGCTCGGCTCGCGTGTCCACCTGGACTGGACCGAGCAGCCTGCGGCCCGGGGCATGATGCGGGCCGAGACCAGCTGGGTGGGGCCTGCTGGAACGGGCGCGAGCCTTGCATCCGCCCTGCGCGGCTGGGCGAACCTGCGCTATGAGGTCACTGAGGAGGCGAGCGTCGGCACCGACGGCGGCCGCTGGTCGCACACCCCTGACCTGGGGATCTTCCATGCGCAGACGGATGTTCACGGCAACGTCGTCGTCCCCGAGGACCGGATCCGTGCCGCGCTCGTCTACGCGGCTGATCCTGAGAGGATGCGCCGCGAGCTCGACCTGGCTCTGGGGCAGGCCTGGGACGACGAGCTCGAGCCCTTCCGCTACGCAGGAGCCGGTGCACCTGTGCGTTGGCTGCACCGCGTCGGCTAGGGAGCACACCGCGCGAAGCTCGCCGCATCGCCTCCTGAAAACCGGGTGGGGCAACAGGTTTCGTGACCTGTTGCCCCACCCGGTTTACATCCTTTGCGCATTACAGTCCCTGCGCTCGCAGCTCCTTCATCGCCTTGGCCCGGTTCTTCCGGTCGAGGCGATCGAGGTAGAGGTGGCCCTCCAGATGGTCGCACTCATGCTGGATGCAGCGAGCCATGAGCTCCTCCCCCTCGACGACGACCTCCTTGCCGTCTAGGTTCACCCCCTCGGCCCGGGCGTACCAGGCTCGCTCCGTGGGGAACCACAGCCCCGGAACCGACAGGCAGCCCTCATCCCCATCCTGGTACTCGTCCTTGGATACCTCGACGATCTTGGGGTTGAGGATGTAGCCGATCTCGCCGTCAATATTCCAGGAGAAGGCGCGCAGGCCGATCCCGATCTGATTGGCGGCCAGGCCGGCCCGGCCGTCCTCATCGACCGTCTCGAGCAGGTCCTCAACCAGAGCCTTGACGGAGTCGTCGATGTCAGTGATCCAGTCGCACTCGGTGCGCAGGACCGGGTCGCCAATGATGCGGATGTCGCGGTATGCCATGGCGGCATCCTCCCATGACTGAAGTGGACAGGTCATGTTTGGCCCATCGTGGAGCAGAGCACGTGCTGCGCCGGACAGGATCGATTGGAAGTCCTGTGGTGGATGCTGTGCACGAGTGAAAAAGGAGTCCTCACCCTGACCAGGTGAGGACTCCTCCAATGGCTCCTGCGGCTGGACTCGAACCAGCAACCGTCCGATTAACAGTCGGATGCTCTGCCATTGAGCTACGCAGGAATGCGTTTGACGCGCAGTGAACTTTAGCAACATCCCGCGGTAACGTCGAATCCAGCAAATCGTCAAAAACGCTGCAATTCCTGGGAAACCTTACTGTGTGGGCAGCCCCACACCCTCTCTGACGCGATTCTCCAGCGCCCTGAATCGCCTCAGCATCCTCCTTGTCTGAGACCTGGGACATCGTCGGCCGAGTCACGGAGTAAAGGTGCCCGTCCGCACCGCGTCGAACGCTTGCCGTGGCCGTGGCCCCACTGGGGAGCACCGCCACGGCGCTGTGAACGATGGCGGCCTCCACCCGCTGGCGCAGTGCCTTGGCGAAGGGGGCGACGTCGGTGGAGGCGTAGGTATCGCCGTCGCGGACTCCTGCCGGGACCTTCAAAACGAGGTCATCGCGATCCTGCTGCGTCCATCTCAGAGTGAAGGCGCGTTCCTCGGCGTCCCAGGTCCCCCGCTCCACCTCGTCCCAGGCGTAGTGCTCGGGCCTGCTGCGCCCGCTGAAGACCACGAGGGCGTCGGCCGTGGCCGCCGCCCATGCGGAGCCGTCCTCGTCCAGAGGAACTGCGCCCAGAGCGGGCTGGTGCAGCTGCTCACGCATCTCACGTGGGAGCATACTGGCGGATCGGGTGGATGAGCCTTGACGACGTCGCAGGTTCAGCATGGCCGTCAGGCTACCCGCACCGCCTGCACTCATGGGGCCCGGCAGGCGTCAGGCCCCTTGCCGGATCTGCATACGACGCTGCTCAAGAGCGGCGATCTGGGAGAAGAGCTCGCGATAGCCCTCATCCTGCGGGGACATGCGTCGGTGCCGTGAGCGCATCTCGACCAGCTGACGATTGATGCCCATGATGGCCAGGGAGCTGAGCACGCCCCTGGCGTAGCGATGCAGTCCCAGCGCGTCCACCTCCGTGCCGCGCCCCCGAATGGTTGGTAGCGGCAGGGGGGGCCACCGCCAGCTCGGTGATGGCGGCCTCGACCAGGCCGATGGCCCCGTCACGTACCTGCTGGAGCCAACGCAGCGTGGCCCGGCGCTGTGCCTCCTGCTCCCCCATGCCGGCGGCCACCGCCTGCTGGACCAGCCCCGGCACCTCCCCGGTGCCTCCGGCTGCGGCGACGGCCTCGTAGACGGCCCGGTGGGTGAGCTGGCCGAAGGAGTCGGCCCCCAGCTCGTCCGCGCCGGCCTGGTGAGCGGCCACAGGGAACTGGACCATGACGGCCAGTGCCTCACGCTCGAGCTGCTCGACAGGATCGGTCACAGGCGGCAGCCCCCGCACCGGTGCGGCTGCGTCGGGGCCCGCGGTATCGTCGGCCGGCCACTGACCACCACGCACCGCGGAGGGCTGCTGGCTGCGCCGCCCGGCCGCCTGGACGGCGCTGTGGACCTCGGCGTCAGGCAGTCCCAACCACCCGGCGAGCCGGCGGGTGTACTCGCGCTTGAGCGCCCGGTCCCGGATACCGGCAACGACCGGAGCCGCTGAGCGCAGACCCCGCACCCTCCCCTCGGAGGTGTCCAGGTCCAGGTGGGACAGGGAGGTGCGGATGACGAACTCGAACAGCGGTACCCGCCTGGACAGCAGACGTGGAATGCCCTGGTCCCCCTCCTTCATGCGCAGGTCGCAGGGGTCCAGGCCGCCGGGGTCGACGGCCACGAAGGTCTGGGTGGCGAAGCGCTGGTCCTCGGCGTAGGCGCGCAGGGCGGCCTTCTGGCCGGCTGCGTCTCCGTCGAAAGGTGAAGATGACCTCGCCGCCACGGGCCTCGCGCCCCTGCCCGGTGACGACGCCCGCCGCGGGATCGTCGATATCGCCCAGGAGACGGCGCACCACCCGCACGTGGTCGGCGCCGAAGGCGGTCCCGCACGTGGCCACGGCGGTGGTGACCCCGGACAGGTGGGCGGCCATGACGTCGGTGTAGCCCTCGACGACGACGATCCGGTGCGAGCGGGCGACCTCCCGCTTGGCCAGGTCCAGCCCGTAGAGGACCTGGCTCTTGTGGAAGACGGGGGTCTCCGGGGTGTTGAGGTACTTGGGGCCCTGGTCGTCCTCCGCGAGCTTGCGCGCCCCGAAGCCCACGGTCGCTCCGGTGACATCGCGGATGGGCCAGATGAGACGGCCGCGGAAGCGGTCGTAGACACGACGCCCGTCCTGGCCGCCCCGGCTGCACAGCCCGGAGTCGACCAGCTCGGCCTCGGTGTAGCCGGCCCCGCGCAGGTGACGGGCGAGGTTGTCCCATCCGGCCGGTGCGTAACCGACGCCGAAGTGCGCGGCGGCGTGACGGTCGAAGCCCCGAGCCGTCAAGAAGTCCCGCCCCGCCTGGGCCTCCGGGGTGGCGAGCTGCTCGCGGAACCAGGCCTCGGCCAGACGGTTGGCGTCCATAAGACGCTGCCGGGTTCCCGGTTCCACCCCGCGCCTGACCGCGCCGCCCTCCTCGTAACGCAGCTGAACCCCGGTGCGGTCCGCGAGGTACTCAACGGCCTCGGCAAAACCGAGGTGGTTGATCTTCTCGATGAAGGTGATGACGTCGCCGCCCTCGCCGCAGCCGAAGCAGTGCCAGTAACCGAGCTGGGGACGGACGTGGAAGGAGGGAGTGCGCTCATCGTGAAAGGGGCACAGGCCCTTGAGTGAACCGACTCCGGCGCTCTTGAGGGTCACGTGCTCGCCGACGACGTCCTCGATCCGGGCGCGCTCACGCACTGCCTCGATGTCCTCGCGCCTGATCAGTCCCGCCACAGGGCCATCGTAGGCGAGGCCACCGGCATCCTGCGCCAGGGCTTGCTGGACGCCGGCTACACCTCGGAGAACATGCCGCACAGCCGGGCGTGCCAGGAGCGTGCGGAGGTATCCGTCAGCGAGGCGATCTGGTCGACGACCACCCGTAGGCGGGCGTCCTCGTCGTCGGCCTGGTTCCAGGCCTCGACCAGAACCGGGTCGATGCCCTTCCCACCACCGGTCATCAGGGCGTCGGCCAGGTCGAAGATGAGGGTGCGCTGGCGCAGGTAGACCGGCTCGTGCTCGCGGGGCTCCATGACGTAGCGCACGGCGATGCCCTTGAGAAGGAGGATCTCCGCGGCCGTCTCCTCGGGGATGATGAGCTCGGCCTCGTAGCGGGTCAGGGGCCCGTTGCCGTAGGTCTGACGGGTGGCGGTGGCAACCGCTGAGACGAAGCGGCCGATGATCTCGCTGGTGAGGTTCTTCAGGTGCGCGGCGTCGGCGGCCGAGCCGTTGTAGGAGCGGATCCAGAAGGACTGGCCGGAGAGTCTGTCGAAGGCCGCCCCGAGAGCATCGGCGCTGAGCTCGGTGCCGTACCAGGCCCTCGTCGCCTCGAGCAGCTCGTCGACCTCGCGGGCATCGGTCAGGCAGGCCGGGTCCATGCGCCCCAGGGCGATGGCGTCCTCGACGTCATGGACGGAGTAGCCGACGTCGTCGGACAGGTCCATGATCTGGGCCTCGATGCAGCGCCTGCCCTCCGGGGCTCCCTGACGCATCCAGGCGAAGATCTCGGCGTCGTCGTCGTAAGCGGAGTACTTGCGCACGCTGCGGCCGCCCGGACCACCCGGCCCCCGCCCCTTGAGCCAGGGGTACTTGGCGACGGCGTCGAGACTGGCCCGGGTGAGATTGACGCCAACCGGCCGCCCGCCCCCGTCGAGGGTCTTGGGCTCCAGGCGGGTGAGGATCCTGAAGGTCTGAGCGTTCCCCTCGAAGCCCCCGATCCGGCGGGCGACGACGTCGAGCGCCTTCTCACCGTTGTGCCCGTACGGCGGATGCCCCAGGTCGTGGGACAGGCAGGCTGCGTCGACGACGTCCGGATCGCAGCCCAGCGCTTGTCCCAGGGCGCGCCCCACCTGCGCCACCTCGAGCGAATGGGTGAGCCGGGTGCGTACGAAGTCGTCGGCAGACGGCCCCAGCACCTGGGTCTTGGCCCCCAGGCGCCGCAGCGCCGAGGAGTGCAGGACTCGGGCCCGATCGCGCTCGAAAGGAGTGCGCTGGGGATTCTTTGCCTGCTCGTGGACGAAGCGCTCAGCATCCTGCGGCTGGTATCCGGATAGACCAGAACCGCCGTTTCCGTCGATACGCAGAGGCTCGAATCCAGATTTCTGCACTGACATGGTCACAAGGTAGCGCAGAAGCGGGTTACGATAGACGTCACCATTCCGACACCGTCTCAAGGGCGCAGCGGCACTCGATCTCCTCAACGTCTGGTTGCACGCACCCGCGGGACACCGATGAAGCACTCTTGGAAGTGACGCTCCTGGGCGCCAGCCCAGCGGAAGGGAGACACTTGTCGTGACCACGACCACTACCCTCGTTCACCGGCCCTACGACGGTCCGGAGGAGTGGTGGCGCCACGCGCTGGTCTACGAGATCCCCTCGCCAGCCCTGGGAGCCGCCGAGCTGGATCGCACCACTCCCATCATCGAGCACGCTCTCTACCTGGGCATGGACGCACTGCTCATCCGCCCGAGCCTGCTGGAGGTCAGTTCTGAGATCGATTCGATCCGCCGTTTCATCGATGCCGCAGGCGAGCAGGGGCTGCGCACCATCGTGCGCATCTCCGGTGCGCTCGGCCCGATCACGGGCCCCTACGCCAAGCAGACCAACAGTTTCATCACCGGCCTCGAAGGAGCCGGTGATGATCTGCTGCGCCGTTCGGAGGCCTACCTCCGGGCCGGGGCGGCCGGTATCGACCTGGGAACCATCGTGCCTCCTCAGGTCACCAACGAGATCCGGCTGGACCGCCTCAGCGCCTACTGCGCCATGCTGCACGGCCAGCTGGCCGAGTACGTGGAGGAGGGCATCATCGGCGCCGATGTGACCGCCGACTACCCCGACTCGCTGCGCCACCACCTCCAGGACGACTGGGTGCACCACCTGCGCGATGACTGTCTGACTCTGACACGCTGGGACGCCGAGTCGCTCACCTCCCACCTGACACGGTCCCTCGACGAGCACGATCGCTTCGGCGCGACCCCCACCTGGCGCTTCCTGCCTCCCCACATCCTGTCCGAGCACCTGGATCCAGGCGACGGCCAGCGCTGGTACTCCGTCGGCCACGACGAACGGCTGCGTCGAGGGCTGGCGCTGCAGGCCATGATGCTGGCTCTTCCCGGTTCGCTCTACCTGCGCCAGGGCGACGAGATCGCCCTGTCCGACTCCGACAAGCCCACCGCTCCCCTGGAGCTGGCAGACATGGTGATCGAGCACACTCAGGGGCAGGCCTCGCAGTTCGGCTCGCCCGCTGCGACCGTGAGGCACGCGGCCCACGTGCGCCTCGAGTACAACCTGGCCTGCGCCCCTCTCGCTTTCGTCACCGGGCTGGAGTGGTGTCCGGCTGAGGCCCTCGCCTTCCTGGTACGCGGCGTACTGGTGGTCGTCAACACCTCCGACGCCCCGATCGTCCTGCCGCCCGAGGCCAAGGTGCTGTTGTCGTCCCAGCCCCTGCGTCAGGACCAGGGACGGCTGCTGGTCCCACCCACGACGGCGACCTGGCTGGAAGCCACAACTGTGGCCTAACACACCTGAATGCAAGGTTTATTTACCTCTTGCAGTCATTACAGCAGCCGATTAAATTATGGTGCCAAGCGGGGAACTCCCCGCTTATGGATCCGATTCGAAGGAGAATCCCTGTGGCACCCACCCGCCGGTCCTTCCTGACAATGGCCGCCGTCGCCACCACTGTTTCAACCGTTGCAGCCTGCTCCAGCCCGCGTAGCTCCAACAGTTCGGCCGCTGGGGGGGACTGACCAGCAGGCATCCGGGGCCTCCGGCGGCGATTCCAACGCCGACCTGGTCATCTGGGCCGATCAGAAGAAGGCTGACTCACTCAAGGAGATCGCCAAGAGCTGGGGTGACAAGCAGGGCATCTCGGTAGCGGTCCAGATCGTCGCCAACGACCTGCAGCCCAACTTCGTGACCGCCAACCAGGCCGGCAACGGCCCTGACATCGTCGTCGGCGCGCACGACTGGATCGGTAACTTTGGTGCAGAACAGCGCCATCCGCCCAGTCGTCCTGAGCCCCGAGGCCGAGGCGAACTATTCCGACATCGCTCTCAAGGCGGTCACGTACGACGGCCAGATCTACGGAGCTCCGTACGCCGTCGAGTGCCTGGGCCTCTTCGTCAACAAGGCGCTGACCTCCGTCACCCAACCGACTAGCATCGAGGAGATGGTCGAAGCCGGAACGGCGGCCGGTACCGCGCTCGTCTTGTCCCAGGCCGTCGACGAGAAGGGCGACGCCTACAACATGGAGCCGATCTACACCGCAGCAGGAGGCTACCTGTTCGGAAAGAACCCCGATGGCTCGTACAACTCCAAGGACCTCGGCATCGGCAAGGAGGGATCGATCAAGGCTGCGGAGAAGATCCGGCAGCTCGGCCAGCAGGGAGTCTTAAGGAAGTCGGTTACCGCCGCTAACCACATCTCCTTGTTCACCGACGGCAAGGCTCCCTATCTCATCTCCGGACCGTGGGCCCTGGCGGACATCAAGAAGGCCGGTATCGATTACCAGCTCACCCGGATCCCGGGCTTTAAGGACATTCGGGGAAGCCAGGCTCGTCCCTTCGTGGGGGTCAACTGCTTCTACGTGGCCTCCAACGGCAAGAACAAGGCATTCGCTGAGACCTTCGTAGCCGACGCCGCCAAGGACATGACCTTCGCGGCCTCGATGTTCCCGTCCAACGAGCTTCCTCCGGCACAGAAGGATCTCGCCGAGAAGCTGAAAACGGAACGGCCCGACATGGTTGCCTTCGCGGAACTCTCCGCCAAGGCAGACCCCATGCCCGCGATCCCGGCCATGTCGTCAGTATGGGAACCGCTAGGGCGGGCTCAGGCCAACATCGTCGCGGGCGCAGATCCTGCCAGCACCATGACCGGAGTCGGTAAGACTATCAAGTCCTCGATCGAGGGCTCATAGACCAACGCCGGTCCCCCGGAAAGAACCGTTCCTCCGCCGTCCCACGATTCTCTTTTCTACTTTCCCATACTTTGGAAAGGACCTGCCGACAATGACGCCCGCATCCGTCACAACCCCAAGGGAGAAGAGCACCACCATCCGAGGCGTCGTCGGACGCATCGTGGTTCTCTCCCTCACGCTGGTATCCGCGATCTATCTCGTTCCGCTTCTCATCACCTACCGGATGTGGTTGTGGCTGGGAGTCGTCCTCCTCGCCACGGCGGCCATGTTCCTGCTGTACTCGACAAAACGGTTCGTACCGGCCAAGTACCTCTTTCCCGGCACGTTCTTCCTAACAGTTTTCTCATCATCCCAATCATCCTGACTATCCAGACCTCCTTCACCAACTTCGGGGACGGCTACCGTGGGACGAAGGAGGAAGCGATCACCGCCATCACCAATAACTCCATGGTCCGCACGAAGGACTCCCCAACCTACGGGCTGTCGGTCGCCACCGACGGCGATGTCACTCAGGGCCCCTTCTCGCTGTTCCTGGTCAACCCCAAGACCAACGAGGTTCTGCGGGGAAGTGATGGAAAGAAGATGGAGAAGGTTAACGCTTCCACCGTCACCATCGAGGACGGGGTGGTGACCAGAGCCAGCGGTTACACGATCCTGTCCCCCAGGCAGATCAATGCCGCTTACGAGGATATCGCCTCCATGTCGGTTCCTTTCTCCGATAAGACCACGGTCAAGGTCCAGGGCGTGAGAACCGCGTTCGAGGGTACCAAGCAAATGGTGTACGACAAGTCCTCCGACACCATCACCAACACCGCGACCGGGAACGTTTACTCCGTCAAGAAGGTGGGGTTGTCAGAGCACTTCGTCAATGCCAAGGGTGAGAGCCTGGCCCAGTCCTGGAAGCAGAACGTGGGCCTGGCCAATTACTCTCGACTGTTCACTGAAGGCAACCTGGCCTCCCAGTTCCTCAAGGCCTTCACCTGGACGGTCATCTTCGCCTTTGGCTCGGTGCTGCTCACATTCTGTCTCGGTTTCTTCCTGGCGTTGACGCTCAACGACGACCGTATCAAGGGCAAGAAACTCTACCGGTCCTTCCTCCTGCTGCCCTACGCCGTGCCGGGCTTCATCTCACTGCTCATCTGGTCCAACTTCTACAACCAAGACTTCGGCCTCATCAACCAGATGCTGCACCTCAATATCCCGTGGTTGTCCGACCCGACCATGGCGAAGATCGCCGTTCTGCTGACGAATACCTGGATGGGATTCCCCTACATGTTCATCGTGTGTACCGGAGCGCTTCAGTCCATCTCAGGGGACGTCAAAGAGGCCGCCAAGATGGACGGTGCCACCGGGATGCAGGCCACCTTGCGCATCATCACCCCATTGCTCCTGGTCGCCGTCGCCCCTCTGCTGGTGAGCACCTTTGCCTTCAACTTCAACAACTTCAACGCCATCCAGCTGCTGACTGAGGGCGGTCCATTCCCCGCCGGCGAGTACACGCGCGGCGGTACCGACATCCTCATTTCAATGGTCTACCGCATCGCCTTCGGCCGCTCCGGCTCCGACTTCGGATTCGCCTCGGCCGTCTCGGTCATCCTGTTCGCCGTGACCGGCGTCCTGGCCGCTTTGCAGTTCCGGGCCACCAAGAAGCTCGAAGACGTCAACTGACCCGAGTCGATTGCGGAAAGAACAGAATCACTATGAGCACCTCTTCCAAAACCGTGTCCAAAAGCTCCGAGAACGTCCTGCCGGCAGAGAACCACATGCCGTTCTCCCGATGGTTCCGTGAGATCGGATGGAGGCACGTTGTCGGCGTCGTCGCCCTTGTCTTCGCCGCCTTCCCCGTCCTCTACGTCATCTCCGCCTCCCTCAACCCGCTGGGAACGGTGGCCTCCACCGGCCTCATCCCCACCAAGGTAAGTCTGGTCAACTACCAGAACCTGCTGGCGGGAGCGCGCGGCCCCTTCCTGCGCTGGTACCTCAACACCATCATCATCTGCTCGGTAGTGGCTACCGCCCAGGTATTTCTCTCCCTGCTCGGGGCCTACGCCTTCTCCCGCTTCCGTTTCACCGGACGTCGCGGAGGTCTGCTGGCCCTGCTCCTGATCATGATGTTCCCGGCGATCCTGTCCATGATCGCCATCTACACGATGATCTCCGACATCGGCCAGGTCGTCCCCTCCCTTGGTCTGAACACGCTCGCCGGCTACAGCCTGGCGCTCATGGGTGGGGCCCTGGGTCAGGTGTGGCTCATCAAGGGAACCTTCGACACCATCCCCCGTGAGCTCGATGAGGCCGCCATCATCGACGGCTGCACCCACTGGCAGGTCTTCAGAATCATCCTGCTGCCCACACTCAAACCGATCATCGCCACGACCTTCCTACTGGCCTTCGTCGGTGTCATCAGTGAGTTCCTCCTGGGGTCGATCATCCTGACCGACAACTCCCAGAAGACCCTGGCGGTGGGGCTCTACGGCATGCTCGTCGGTGACCGCTCCAACAACCTGGGGATCTTCGCCGCTGGTGCGGTTCTCACCATGGCTCCGGTGATCGCACTGTTCCAGTACCTCCAGCGCTACATCGTCGGTGGCTCGATCTCCGGCGCAGTCAAGGGCTGAACGTGGGCTACACCGCTCCACCTCTCCTGCCCCGTCCCAGCAGCGTGAATCAGAGGCGTGAGGCGCCTTGTCGCCGCCCTTGATTCACGAGAACAGCCCCTGATCTGCGAGGATTGCGGCTGGAGGGCCGGACGACGAACCACCGTCTGTTCACGCGAAGTGGCCCCTAGACCTTCACCGATCCTCGTAGGATTCACTTATGCCGCAGAGACTCACTCTCACCGACATCGCTGACCAGGCAGGCGTGTCCACCGCCACCGTCTCGCGTGTGCTCAACGGAAAGTCCAACGTGGCCGACTCGACTCGGCGGCAGGTGCTCGCGGCACTCGACATCCTCGGCTACGAGCGACCCGAGTCCGTGCACCAGTCGTCCCGGGGCCTCATGGGACTGATCGTGCCGGAGCTGAGCAATCCGATCTTTCCCTTGTTCGCCCAGCAGATCGAGCAGCTCCTGGCCCCTTCCGGACACACCCCGCTGCTGTGCACCCAGACACCCGGTGGCATCAGCGAGGACGAGTACATCGAGATGCTGGTGGACCGGGGCGTCGCGGGGATCATCTTCGTCTCCGGGCGCCACGCGGACACCACCGGCGACGTCACCCGCTACCAGCGTCTGCGTGAGCGCGGCGTTCCACTGGTGACGGTCAACGGCAACGCACCGACCATCAAGGCCCCGGGCTTCGCGACCGATGACCGCCGGGCGACCCGGATGGCTGTGGACCATCTCATTGCCCTGGGACACCAACGCATCGGGCTGGCCATGGGGCCGATGCGCATGGTCCCGGCTCAGCGCAAGCGGTCCGGCTACGAGGACGCCATGAGGGAGGGCCTGCCCCAGGAGCCCCTGCGGATCGTTGAGACGCTCTACACCTACGAGGGCGGTATCAGCGCTGCACTGCACCTGCTCGAGCAGGGGTGTACCGGCATCGTGTGCTCCTCGGACGTCATGGCCCTCGGAGTCGTCCACGGGGTGCGTCAGACCGGCAGATCCGTGCCGCACGACGTCTCCGTCATCGGCTACGACGACTCACCGCTCATTCCCATGACCGACCCACCGCTGACCACGGTGCGTCAGCCCGTGGGCTCTATCTGCCGGGCGGCCGTGTCCACGCTGCTGGCCCAGCTCGACGGAGAGCGGCCAACCGACACCGAGATGCTCTTCGCCCCCGACCTCATCGTGCGCGACTCGACGGCCGCGGCTTTCATCGACTGAGCCGTAGGCGCACTCCGCCGCAGCGCGCTGGGCGGCGCTGGTCAGCGCTGGTCCATGCTGGTCAATGCTGGTTCAGGGAGCACCGCGTTCCGTCCGGCTCAGCGCGACCACGTGCGGGCCAACCGGGCACCCATATCCGTCAAGCGGTCCTGAAGCGCGTCGGAACCGACGGCGTCCCAGGACTCAGCGGCATGGGGCTCCTGCAGGCTGTACGCGTTGGAGATACCGGCGCCGGCGAGCTCACCGCGGGTGGTGGCGCAGCGCCCGCACACCATGGCGACCGGCAGCGCCTGGGAGGCGGCATGGTGGCCGACGACGCCTACGACCCCGTCGGCCGGAACGTCGTAGAGCTCACCCGAGGCGGTGACCACCAGGTCCTGGCCTGACACCGCCTCGGAGAGGCCGAGTATCTCCGCCATGACACGGGCCCCGGGCCGTGCCCAGGCCCCCAGGGCGCGCAGCACCATGGCACTGCCCCCGGCCGCGCCGGTCCCCCAGGTCGAGGCACTCAGACGAGGCGGTCCACCGAGGTCCGCGGTGGCAGACGAAGGCAGCGCCGCCTCATCGAGCGCCGAGATGACGGGGAGTATTCTCTGCCCCTCGAGGAGACCTGCGGTGCGCCGGCATCGGCTGTGCTCACGGCCTCAGCGGCTGCGGCGCAGGCGCGGCGGTCCAGCTCCTGAGCCTGCCGGGGGCTCAAGGCGGCGATCCTGGTCAAAGCCGCGCCCGCCCCGCTCAGTCCTCCCAGGGCGATGTCGTCAGCCAGGACCAGTCCGATGCTGCGCCCGGCAAGCAGCTCCGCGGCCGCAGAAGCGCCCCCGAGGGCGTCCAGGACTCCGGCCCCGCCGTCGTGGACGGCAGCGCGTGACAGGCCGACCAGGAGGGTGTCGGAAGGAGCCATACGGTCCACGGCGACGCCTATGACCCTGACCCAGGCCATGGGCTGCTTCCCCGAAGCGCTTCCTGGGCGGCCTTATCGGGGTCGGGGGGGACCGCCAGCAGGCGGGCGGCGTCGAGGAACCAGGTCCCGCCCTCGCCGGGGCGCCGACCGCCAGGTTTGAGGGACTGGGAGCCATCCTCACCAGATCCACCTCGCGGACCTGTCCGAGCGGTCCCTGTGCCTGGATGACCTCACGGGAGGCGATGCGCTCCGGAGCGATGGCCTGGGACGATCCCGGGCCGCCGTCGGACATGGGCATCAGGGTCAGAGCGTCACTGGGACGTGCCGCCTGCCAGCCGCGCGCCAGGCAGGCGGCGACGCGGCCGGCCGGAAGACCGCGGCCGAGTCCGGCCAGCGGCACTCCGGCCGGCTCGGGCCATAAGCCCCCAGGAGCGAGGAGGACCCTCATACCGCGGCCCGGAGGGAGCAGTGCCGGCGTACGGGAGACGTCATGAGGCGATGGCGTCGCCGAGTCGGGCCAGCAGGAGGGCCTCTGCGACGACGATGTGCTCGAGCTCGCCCAGGTGCATGGACTCGTTCTCACTGTGGGCGCGGGTGTCGGGGTCCTCGATACCGGTGACGAGCACCTGGGCCTCGGGGAAGGTCTCCTTGAGAGTGGCGATGAAGGGGATGGAACCGCCCTGGCCGATGTTGACGGCCTCGGTGCTCCAGGCGGTGGACAGCGCCCAGCGGGCAGCCTCGGAGGCGGGGGTGGTCTCGGAGCCGTCGAAGGCCGGACCGGCCTCGCGGCCCTCGACGGTCAGCCGGCCGCCGAAGGGCACGTGCTTCTCCAGATGGGCGACCAGTGCCGCCTGCGCCTCGGCGGGGTCCTGCCCCGGCGCGATGCGCAGCGAGAGGCGGGCGGTGCACGAGGGGGTCAGGACGTTGCCGGCCAGGTCCAGCGGGGTGACGTCCATACCGATGAGAGTCAGGGAGGGCTTGGTCCACAGCCGTGCGGTGAGATCACCGGTGCCGACCAGCTCGACGCCGTCGAGGACCCCTGCGTCAGCGCGGAAGTCGGCCTCCGGGTAGTCCGGGAAGTCGGCATCGGCCTGAGGCCGGCTGACCAGCCCGGCGATGGCGACGTCACCGGCCTCGTCGTGGCAGGAGGCGATCAGACGGCACATGGCGGTGGCGGCGTCCAGGACCGGGCCGCCGTACTGGCCGGAGTGAAGCGCGTGATCGAGCATGTCGAGGCGGACATCGACCTGGACGACGCCGCGCAGCAGGGTGGTCAGGGACGGCGTGCCGACCTTCCAGTTGGAGGAGTCGGCCACGACGATGACGTCGGAGGCGAGCCGGTCACGGTAGGTGGTCAGGAAGCTCTCGAAGGAGGGGCTGCCGACCTCCTCCTCCCCCTCGATGAAGACCGTCACCGAGCAGGGCAGCTCGCCGTCCGCCAGGGAGGCCAGGGTCCGCAGGGCGTGGGCGTGGGTGATGACACCGGCCTTGTCGTCGGCGGTCCCGCGACCGAAGAGTCGCTCACCGCGCCGCTCGGCGGTGAAGGGATCGGCCTGGTCCCATCCGGTCGGGTCACCGACGGGCTGGACGTCGTGGTGGGAGTAGAGCAGGACGTGCGGGCTGCCCTGGGGGCCCGCCTTGTGGGCCAGGACGGCGGGCCTGCCGGGGGTGCCGTCCGGGGCGGGCACAGAGAGGATCTCGGCGTCCAGACCGCTGTCGCGCAGGAGCGAGGCCACGGCCTCGGCGGAGCGCCGGACCTGGGACTGGTCGTGGCTGGAGGCGGAGACCGAGGGGATCGCGACCAGATCGGTCAGGTCCGAGACGATGGCGGGCATGGAGGTGTGCACGGCGGTGCGCACGGCATCAACGGTGATCATGGTTTTCAGGGTATCGTGCCGCTGCCGTTAGTCTGTGCACCGTGAGCCTGTTCAAGAAGCGCAGCCAGACCCCCTGAGCCGGAGCCTGCAGCCGAGCCCGCCCCCAAGCCCGTTGGCAAAGGGCGCCCCACTCCCAAGCGCAGGGACCAGCAGGCCAAGAATCTGCACCCCGTGGTTCCCAAGGACCGCAAGGCCGCCAAGCGGGAGGCGCGAGCGGCCCGCGACGAGGCCTGGAAGCGGCAGAGTGAGGCCATGGTGACCGGTGACGAGAAGTATCTCCCGTCCCGGGAGAAGGGGCCGGTCAAGCGTTACATCCGCGACTACGTCGACGCGCGCTTCAGCCTGGGCGAGTTCTTCATGCCCCTCATCTTCGTCCTGCTCATCCTCTCCTTCGGGTTCAACCACATCCCTGCCCCAGTACCCGGTGATCAGCTTCTACGCCGTGCTGGCGATGAACGGCTACCTGCTGCTCGCGATCGTCGACGCCGTCTGGTGCTGGAACCGGCTGCGCCGCCGTCTTCACAAGAAGTTCGGGGAGGAGCGGGTCAAGAACGAGGGAATGATCTTCTTCTACATCATGTCGCGCTGCTTCATGCTGCGGCGCTGGCGCCGTCCGGCCACCCTGGTGAAACGGGGCCAGTACCCCTCCTGAACCCGCGCTCGTCCGACCCGCCCTCCCCCGGTCCCGCGACGGTTCCACGTCGTGGGACCGTACCGTAGGGTGGTGTTATGGAACACACAGTTGGATACAGGCACCTGGGTTCATCCGGGTTGAAGATCACCGAGATCACTTACGGCAACTGGCTCACCCACGGCTCCCAGGTGGAGGCGGGTACGGCCATCGAATGCGTTCACACGGCCCTCGACCTGGGAATCACGAGCTTCGACACCGCCGATGTCTACGCCAACACGGTCGCCGAGGAGGTTCTGGGGCGCGCGCTGGCCGGTCGGCGCCGCGAGTCCCTGGAAGTCTTCACCAAGGTCTACTGGCCCATCGGCCCCAAGGGCCCCAATGACGTGGGTCTGTCGCGCAAGCACATCATGGAGGGCATCAACGGTTCCCTCACGCGCCTGGGCATGGACTACGTGGACCTCTACCAGGCCCATCGCTACGACCACGAGACGCCGCTGGAGGAGACCATGCAGGCCTTCGCCGACGTCGTGCGGGCGGGAAAGGCCCTCTACATCGGGGTCTCGGAATGGACGGCCGAGCAGATCCGTGCCGGCCAGGAGCTGGCCACGCAGATGGGTTTCCGTCTGGTGTCCAACCAGCCCCAGTACTCGGCCCTGTGGCGGGTCATCGAGGACAGGGTGGTGCCCACCAGCCAGGATCTGGGGCTGGGACAGATCGTGTGGTCGCCAATGGCCCAGGGGGTCCTGTCCGGCAAGTACCTGCCCGGCCAGGAGCCGCCCGCCGGCTCACGGGCCACTGATGACAAGGGCGGCCGGCAGATGATCTCGCGGTGGATGCGCGACGACGTACTCACCGCGGTCCAGGCCCTGCGCCCGATCGCCCAGGACCTCGGGCTGACCATGCCGCAGCTGGCGATCGCCTGGGTCCTGCGCAACCCGGCCGTCTCCTCGGCGATCGTGGGCGCCTCGCGCCCCGAGCAGCTGGCGGACACGGTCAGGGCCTCAGGCGTGCACCTGGACGACGACGTCATGGCCGCCATCGACATCGCCCTGGGCGACGTCGTTGAGCGGGACCCGTCACTGACCTCCTCCCCCGAGAAGCGCCCCGCCTGACGGGGCGGGGATCAGCGCAGTGCACGAACTGCGGAACCGGCCGACGCGGTGGCCAGGGCGCGGTTGATCCGCCCCGGCCAGGCGGGACCGTTGTAGATGAAGGCCGTGTAGGCCTGGAGCAGGTCCGCTCCGGCGTCGAGCATGAGCTCGGCGTCCATGATGGAGGAGATACCGCCAACGCCAATAATGGTGGGCCCCTCCCCCAGCCGGCTGCGCAGGCGGCGCACGACCTCCAGGGAGCGGGGCAGAAGAGGCGCTCCGGACAGACCGCCGTCACCCAGGTCGTGGTCAATGGTGGTGTTGGTGGCCACGACCCCGTCCAGCCCCAGGTCCAGGACCAGGTCGGCGACGGCGTCGAGATCCTCATCGGCAAGGTCCGGGGCGATCTTGACCAGGAGTGGGACGTGGCGCATGGCGGCCTGGTCCGCGGCCTCGCGCACGGCCTCGAGGATCGGGCGCAGCGCCTCGACGCTCTGCAGGCTGCGCAGCCCGGGGGTGTTGGGGCTGGAGACGTTGACGACGAGGTAGTCGACCCACCGGGCCACCGCCTTGGCCGAGTAGCGGTAGTCCTCAACCGCGTCCTCAAGGGGCGTCACCTTGGTCTTGCCGATATTCGCGCCGACGACGATGGAGCGTCCCCGCGGGGTGCGGCGCAGAGCGCGCAGCCGCTTGGCGGCCTCGTCCGCTCCGGAGTTGTTGAAGCCCATGCGGTTGCGCACGGCGCGCATCTGCGGGTAGCGCCACATACGGGGCTTGTCGTTACCGCCTTGGGCATGGGCGGTGAAGGTCCCGACCTCGATGAAGCCGAAGCCGAGCATGTCCAGGCCCTCGACGGCCTGTCCCTCTTTGTCCATACCGGCTGCCAGCCCCAGGACACCGGGCACGGGGCGGGCGAAGGGACCGCCCTGGTTGGCCGAGGGGACGGGGAAGACGGGGCGGCGCCCCCACACCTGGCGCACCACGTCCCTGACGAAGGGGACCTTGCCAGTCAGCTCGATGGCGTCCATGCATACGTCGTGGATCAGCTCGGGGTCGATGCGGGTCAGGACGGTCTTGTACAGCAGGTCGTAGAGCACGGTGCCAGGCTACCCCGGCACGGTTGGCACGGCTCCGCAACCGCGCTCGGTCCGAGCAGTCCCGCCCCTGGTGGTCCTTGCTTCGCGTCGGGGGCGGTATCACGGTAGCGTGGGGGCAGTTCCAGCCTGGTCGCAGGCGTGCTCTGAGAGGTGGTCCGTGTCCTTCAACCGCGATATCCAGATCGATCCCAACCGGGTCCAGACCCGTTCCGGCGGAGGCCGGGGAGCGATGATCGGCGGCGGCTCGATCCTGACCGTCATCGCCGTCGTCCTCATCTCCCAGCTCACGGGGGTGGACCTGTCCTCCATGCTGGGGGCGCAGCAGCAGAATGGGGCCACGCGGCCGACGGCCTCGTCGATCGATACCTCCGTGTGCACCAGCGGGGACAGCGCCAACAAGTACACCCAGTGCCGCATGGTGGCCACCGCCGAGTCCCTCGACGCGGTGTGGACGGATCAGCTGCCCGCCCAGGCGGGGCTCAAGTACGCCAAGCCCGAGTTCGTCCTGTGGGACGGCACCCAGATCTCCTCGGCCTGCGGCAACGCCTCCTCGGCGGTGGGGCCCTTCTACTGCTCAGGGGACCAGACGGTCTACCTGGACATGAGCTTCTTCTCCGAGATGGAGAAGTCCCTGGGGGCCACGGACACTCCTTTGGCGGAGGAGTACATCGTGGCCCATGAGTTCGGGCACCATATCCAGCACCTGACCGGGCAGATGGCCAAGGCCGACCGCTCGGGCAGTGGCGCGACGTCGGACTCGGTGCGCCTGGAGCTTCAGGCGGACTGCTACGCGGGAATCTGGGTCAACCACGCCTCCTCCACCCCCGACCCGGAGACCGGCAAGCCCTTCCTCAGCCGTCCCAGCAGCGAGGAGATCAGCGGTGCCCTGGGGGGCGGCCGAGGCCGTCGGTGACGACCACATCCAGGAGCGGGCGAAGGGACACGTCGACTCCGACACCTGGACCCACGGCTCCTCCGAGCAGCGCGTTCGCTGGTTCACCACCGGGATGAACTCCGGCTCGGTACAGGCCTGCAACACCTTCGCCGTCGACGCCTCCAAGCTCTGAGGCGGACGCGGCGACGTCGTTCGTCGCTCTCACTCGTCTCCCCTCCCCACCGATCTCCTCGGTCTGACGGGCCCGTCGCCTTCTGAGCGGCGGGCCCCGTTTGCGTGCGACGTGGCGTCACACCTGACAGTGGGTTCATGACGCACACGTCACCGGCGACATCGCCGGTACCGGCCTTCAGGAGGACACCATGACCAAGGCACTCATCGTTGTTGAGTCCTACTTCGGCAATACCCGGGCCATCGCCGAGGCCGTCGCCGCCGGGCTGATCGAGGGCGGCGTCGACGCACAGGTCGTCGACGTTTCCCGGGCTCCGAGTGCCCTGCCCGCAGACCTGGATCTGCTCGTGCTGGGAGCCCCCACCCACAACCGGGGGCTGCCGACTGCGACCTCGCGGGCCAAGGCCTGTGAGCAGGCGGGGTCGGGCGAGGCATCCCACGGGATCGGCGGGTGGCTGGAGACCACGGCGATCCCGGCATCCACCGGCGCCGCCGCCTTCGACACGGTCATCTCCAAGGGCTGGCTCAGCGGTTCAGCGGCCAAGGCGATCGCCAAGGCGCTGCAGCGTCATCAGGGTCGGCGGACGGTGTCGGTCAGGAGCTTCGTGGTCACGGCGAGCAAGGGTCCGCTGGCCGATGGAGAGAAGACCGACGCCCACAGCTGGGGACGCGAGCTCGCGGCTTCGGCGAACACCAGATAACGACAGGGCCTTGGCGACAACTGCGCATCGCATCATCGGAAGGAAATCAGCAACATGACAGCAACGAACCACGACAAGTCGCCCCGGCTGCGGCTGAGCGGACGAAACATCGCCGGGGCGTGCCTGGCCGTCTGCGGTCTCCTCATCATCATCTGGGGAGGGACGCTCAAGTCCGTCAACGTCACTGACCCCGACTTCATGAGCTTCGCCGTCAGCGGGCTGGTGACCGTCGCAGCCGGGGCCTGCCTGGCGACAGCACTCTCGCGCTGCTCGTGTCGCGCTCATCTGGCTGGCAACGCTGGCGTCGATGCTCTATCTGCTCATCCTCGGCATGGCGGTCATCGTGTCCCTGATGAGCTGTGTGGTGATCGCCGGGATCGCGGTCTGGCTGACCATCAGAATCCTGAGATGAGGTAAGGCGGCCTACTCGGTGCGGTAACGGCACAGCGGCGAGGTCGCCTCCGGAGCTTTTCAGACCGAACCGACTTCGCCGCCTCTTCCTGGGTGGTTCAGTAGTAGCGCCACTGCCGCATGTCTCGGTTGTAGACCTCGACGATCCGCGGATGCAGGAGAGTGGAGGGCTCCATGGTCTCGGTGCGGGCCGGTTTGGTTCGCATGATGAACTCCAGGGTCTCCCGGTCCTGGTAGGTCAGTCCCTCGGGAAGCGGCTGGCTGATGAGGTTCTGAGGCGTCCTGGTGGACAGCACGAAGCCCCACTCCCCGAAGGAGGGAATGTTGGTCGAGAAGGGCAGGATCTGCCGATCCGGTTGGGAGGTGGCAACGGTGCTGGCCACTGTGGAGAAGGCGTGGGGTGAGAAGAACGTGGAGGTGGCCTGGGTGACCATGACACCCTCGGGTGCCAGCCGAGCCTCGACATTCCGATAGAACTCGGTGGAGTAGAGCTTGGCGAGCTTCTCGTTGGAGGGGTCGACCAGGTCGACGAGAACGACGTCGTAGGTCGCCCTGGAGTCTCGGACGTAGGTGAAGGCGTCGTCGTTGACAACGTTCACTCTGGGGTCGGACAGGGATGCCTTGTTGAGGTCCTTGAGCAGGCGGTTGCTTCGCGCCAGCTCGGTGACGCCGGGGTCGATATCCACGATGGTGACGTCCTTGACGCTGGGGTAGCGCAGGATCTCCCTGGCCAGCAGACCGTCACCGCCACCGAGCACGAGGACGTGAGCAGGATCCTTCACCGAGGTCATGGCGCTGGCGGACAGGGTCTCGTGGTACCTGGCCTCGTCCAGGCTGGAGAACTGGAGCTGTCCGTTGAGGTACATGCGCAGGTCGTCCTGGTAGTCGGTGAGGACCACCTTCTGGTAGGCGGTCTGCTGGTAGTAGACGACCGGGTCGTTGTAGGTGAGCGCCTCCACGCTGCGCTCGATGCGGTTGGCGGCCGCGAACATACCGACCAGTGCCACGACGGCGGCGGTGGCCGCCCACAGGATCTTGCGAGGTGTGCGCACCTGGAGCAGGACGAGCACCGCGACCAGGACGTTGAGCGCCCCGACCAGGTAGGCCCCGCGCATGAGGCCCAGCTGTGGGAGGAGCACCAGGGGGAAGACCAGGGAGGCCACCAGTGAGCCGAAGTAGTCGATGGCCATGACCTTGCCGAGCAGCTCACTGGTCGAGCGGCGCCCGAAGGCGGCGAAGGTCCGCACCAGCAGCGGGATCTCCAGGCCGATGAGGATGCCGATGGTCAGGCTGATGCCGCCGAAGACGACCCAGTGCAGGCGGGTGCGTCCGAAGGCCAGGTACAGCAGAAGGACGGAGTTGCCGCCGATGAGGCCCAGAAGCATCTCGCTGACTCCGAAGACGACCGCTGGCGCGGCGCGGAAGCGGTTGACCAGCAGCGAGCCGATTCCCATGCCGAACAGGGTGATGCCGGTGGCGAGACTGAAGCTGAGGACGGAGTCGCCCAGGAGGTAGGAGGCGGCCGTGCCCAGGATGAGCTCGTAGATGAGCCCGCCGATCGCGGCGAGCAAGGCCGCAGTGAACAGGGCGACGTTCTCTCGTCGCCCGATTCGACCGTGGGTCATGGTGTGCGGCTCAGCTCAGGATGGTGGCGGCGATGATGATGGCGATCGCGAGCGCCGTGCCGGCGAAGGCAACCCCCAGGCCGATGTTCTGGTCCTCGATGAGCTCGCGTCTGAGGTCGAGACGGAAGATGCGGTTGACCAGCAGCGCGAACACCATGAGCAGGACCACTCCGAGCACCGCGTAGACGATGGTGCTCAGCAGTGACTGCCAGTTGAGGTCGACCGATGAGTGGTGAGCGATGGTCATGAGCGACATGTCTTCTCCTTCGTGTATGACCGTCGAGGGGGTTGAGTCAGTGGGCTCCAGGTTATTTTCCGACGCCGCCGCCCCCACCGCCGTAGACCGAGCGGTTCCGGAAGACGGAGCCGTCCTCCGCAGGACTGAAATCGTCATCATCAGTCCACGCAAGGATCGCCATCAGAATGAGAAACGGAATGAGCCAGAATAGAGGTGACTTCCAACCACCCCGAAGTCCAGGGCCTACCGAGGAGATCCACCGGCCGAGCCTTCGTGCAACGCCTGGCACCCACCACGGTCGACTCACGTGCCGACCGAAGATCTTGGACTGCTGCTCAGGCGCGAGGGTCGTGATGCGATATGCCTCGCGCTCCCGGCGGCGATGCTCATCGATCACGATGCTGGAGAGAGGCTTCCTCGCCCCCTTTGACCCGGAGCTCAACGCATGTCGTTGTTGTAACAGCTCCTGTCAGATGTGGGACGGCTCCTGTCTCATGGTCAATATCGGCTCGGTATACGTCCTTGACCTCAACGGAATACGGTCGACCATTGACCTTCAGCTGCAGGGTCTGGCCCACCTCGAGCGCGAGCGGATCGATCATCGGCTGAATAGGAACCGGCTCGTGAAGAACAACCATATTGGTATCTCGATTGATCTCGAGCCAGAGCTCTTCGCTGTTGTCGTCGATCAGGCGCCACTGCTCCCACCGAGTGAGGCGCCGGCTTCGCTGATCCCGCCGTTTCAGGACAACTCGCCCCATGACGGTGTAGGAGTGACTCTTCTTCCTCAAGGAACCCCGAAGCGTCTCGCCGACTCTCAGATCACCTCTGATGCTCACAGTGTGATCCCCGAGCTGATCACCTGCTGGGCCTGAAGCCGCTGACGCACCATCTCCCCCACGGCCTCGATCTGCGCGGGGGTCAGCGTACGGCAGCTGGTGAGCGTCACGTAGCCGTCGCCGGACTCGGGCCAGGTGTGGGCGGCGATATGCGACTCGGATAGAATGACGACGGCGCTCAGGCCCTGGGGCTCGAACCGGTGGTGCGCACTGGAGACGGCAGTCAGTCCCGCTTTCCGGGCGGCGTCGAGGAGAATCGACTCGACGGTGGGGAGATCGTTGAGCACGTGCGGCTCGGCCCCACTGATCTTGTAGCTGACAGAACACAGGCTCACCGCACTCACGCGAGCACGGTAGCAACGGGGCAGGCACCCGACAAACGGGGCGAGATCCCCATCCGCACTCGCTCGGCGCCGGGAGCGCATGGCGGGCACGCCGTCGCTGACGGGTGCGGACCTACTTGCCCACTCCGCCTCCGCCGCCTCCGTAGACCGGGCGGTGACGATAGGTCCGTGAGGAGCTCGAGTCCGAGGTGCTGGAGGAGTCGGCTCCACCAGTGGAACGGCTGCTGCTGGAGCACGCGGAGAACAGTCCGACGGCGAGTACAACACTGACGATGGCGGCGACGATAGCGCATCCGATGTTCCGGCCGGTTCTGCCGGCAACGGGTCGGCTGTTGCACAGGACGCGCCCGAAGAGCTGCTTCTGCTGGGAAGTGGACAAGGAGGTCTTGCGGTAGGCCAGGAGGTCACGGAAACGGTGGCTGTCGATGGTCAGTCGGCTGGTCACACCGGCCGGGTCTGTCAGCCGCAGCTCGACGTAGGTCATGGTCTCGCCGATGTTCAGCGGGCACACCGGAGAGCCGATGGCGTTCTCGAGCGTGCCGGTGGTGACCTCCTCAACGAGAGCCTGGTGCGGAGTGCCGTTGATCGTCAGCTGCAGTCTCTGGCCGACGGTCAGGGCCCACGGCTCAATCGCCTCCTGGAGACGAACGGGCTCGTAGAAGAGGATCTCGCCGGGGTCGTGATCGAGCTCGACCCAGGTGTCGGCGTTGCTGCCACCGACGAGCTGCCACTCCTCCCAGTAGTAGAAGCAGCGGTCCTGGGCGTCCCACTCCTTGAAGAGCAGGCAGCCTCTGACCGACAGGGTGCCCGCACTTCCCTGCAGCATGTCGCCGACCTGCAAGTTGGCTCGCGTGCCGTTCACCAGGACCCTCCCGTCTGCGGAGGGAGAGACGGTGCAGCGCTGCCGCCGTCGTAGCCTGGTCCGCCTGTCATCACGCGGGCACAGTAGCAACGTGGGCATGTCCCCGGCAAACGGTTCGAACTCCCCATGGTCCGCCCCCACCAATCGGATCCGAGCGGATCATGATCCAGATGCCGTGTGAGACTGTCCCCATGCGCGTTGCTGAGATCGCAGAGCTCACCGGGACGACGGTGCGCACGGTGCGCTACTACCACTCGCTGGGGCTGCTTCCGGTTCCCGGTGAACGTGGTGGTTGGCGCGACTACGACCTGGGCCACGTGGCCCGGCTCTCCCGGATCCGTTGGCTGGTCCAGGCCGGCGTGTCCCTGGAGACCATCAAACGCGTCCTCGACGAGCCCGAGGCGACCGGCGTCGAGCAGATCGACGACGCTCCCGTGGCGGAAGCAGCTGGAACACGTCCACCGGCCGGCTCCGTTGTCGAGGACCTGGCCGGGGCCCTGTCCGCCGTGGAGGACCACCTGGCCGAGGTGACCAGGCAGAGAGACATGCTCGCCGGTCTGCTGGAGCGAGCCAGGACTGGTTCGACTGTCTCACCGATGTCCCCGCGTATGGCGGCCTTCTTCGACCGGCTGGAGCAGGCCGCTCCCGATGAGGCCACCCGCTGCGCTGTGCGCAAGGAGCGGGACCTGACCGACCTGGCCTGCTACCGCGGTCAGATGCCCCCGGAGGCGGAGTTCCTCTTCGTCGACCCGGATCCTCGCTACGACGCCGAGTCACTGGCCCTCTACTCCCAGGATCCGGCCGAGCTGTCAGACGCGCAGATCGAACAGCGCGCACGGGACATGGTGTCCCGATTGGAGGCTCGGCTGACACCTGAGCACCTTGCGGACCTGGCGAACAGCGTCGACACCGAGGCGGTACAGGCACTCTTCCGCCTCATCGCCACTACCGGCTACCCCGATGCACGACTCATCCGAACCTTGGAACGGGAGTTCCTCACCGCGATCGATCGATGGCGCCTGAGCGAGTAAGCGGCACTTGCTTGGATGCTGCCGCGTGGGCTTTGCGTACGACGCAGCGTCACACCTCACCCTGGGGGCATGCCAACGACCACCGCCTCCCCTACAGCGTCCGTACTGCCCGCGCGGCATCACTCCCCTGCCATCGACGCCTCGGGGCTGGTCAAGACCTTTGGCCCCCTCCGCGCACTCGACGGTCTTGACCTGAAGGTGGAGACGGGCCAGATCCACGGTTTCCTGGGCCCCAACGGTTCGGGGAAGTCAACGACCATCCGCGTCCTTCTGGGCATGTACCGTCGAGACAGCGGCATGGTGCAAGTCCTGGGCATGGATCCGCACCGCGACGCCGAGCACATCACGCGCCGGTGCACCTACGTGCCCGGTGACGTGGCGCTGTGGCCCACACTCACCGGGGCGCAGACCCTTGATGCCCTCGCCGCCCTGCGCGGCGGACGCGACCGGGCGCGCGAGGCCGAGCTCATCGAGGCCTTCCGACTGGATCCCCACAAGCCGGTCCGCTCCTACTCCAAAGGCAACCGGCAGAAGGTCATGCTCGTGGCGGCGCTGGCGGCGCCGTGTGACCTGGTCATCCTCGATGAGCCGACCTCCGGACTCGACCCGCTCCAGGCCGAGGTATTCGTCGACGCGGTTCGTGATGCGGCCGGCCAGGGCGCACGGTACTCATGTCAAGCCACATCATGGCTGAGGTCGACCGCCTGTGCGACTCGGTGACGATCATCAAGGACGGACGAACCGTGGAGTCGGGGCGGCTTGAGGAACTGAGGCACCTACGGGCCTCCCGGATCACCTGCGTGCTGCCTCCCGAGCAGAGCCCGGCTCCCAGGCGTCATCGGTGGTCGCGGTGGCTGCACCGCGAGCGCGGAGCCCAACGGAGCCCGACCAAGGATCCCACCCAGGTCGCCCTGCCCCGCCCCGACGCCGACGGCCTGCTGAGCGTCTCGGTTCCCACGGACCGCGTCCCGGCCACGTTGCGTCAGCTGCTGGCCGCCGGCGCGCAGGAGGTCACCTGTACCCCTGCGTCCCTGGACGAGGTCTTCCTCCAGCACTATGAGGCGGCGGCGCGATGACATCCGTTCCGCAGAGCCTCAAAGCGATCTGGCAGTCGGCCCATCTGGCGCTCTGCCAGGAACGGAACTGGCTCGTGGCACTGCCGGTGGTGACGGGACTGATGACCGCCCTGCTGGCTCCCAGCTACGGCGACACCTACGCCTCACCGGAGGACCTGGCCCGGGCCGTGGCCTCGGCCCAGGTCTCCGACACCTCGACCTTTCTCTACGGCGGGCTCTCCGATACCGCGGGTGTTGTCCAGGTGGCAACCTGGGAGCTCGGAGGGCTCACCTGTCTGGTGCTGAGCATCGTCGTAGCCCTGCGCTCGGTGGCGTTGACACGCACTGAGGAGGACCTGGGGCGCGCCGAGCTGCTCCGCTCCACGGGAGCCGGCTCCATCGCGAGCCTGGTGGGGCAGGGACTCGTCCTGGTCCTCCAGTGCCTGCTCCTGGGAGCCGGTGCCGGTGCAGGGCTGCTTGCTCTGGAGGAGGCCGACGACACCGATGCCGCGGCCTACGGCGCGGTACTCGCCTCCACCTTGCTGGCAGTGGCCTGTGCGACGCTCGTCATTGCGCAGATGATTCCCGACGCCGCCACGGGCCGTGCCGTCGCACTGGGGGTCGTGGGGCTCATGTACACGGGTAACGGAATGAGAGCCTCCAAGGACTGGAACTGGGCGGGATGGGCGTCTCCCTTCCGCCTGAGAACGGCGGTGGACCCCGGAGGTGAGAACTCCTGGGGCCCCGTCCTCATCGCGGTAGCGGCCAGCATCATGGTGCTGGCGCTGGCCGGGGTGCTGACCTCTCACAGGGATCTCGGTCAGGGACTGGTGCAGCTGCCCGCGAGGCGCTCACCATCGCTGAGAGTGGGCGGGCCGCTGACCTTGGCCGTCAGACTCAGTAGAAGCCAGTGTCTGGCGTGGGCGTTCCTGGTCTCTCTCGTGGCCGGGGTGCTGGTGTCGATGGGAGGCGACGTCGTCGACCTGGCTCGGCAGGGCGGTATCAGCGGCGGATCCCTAGGATCACTTCTGGCCGGCGACGATCCCGGCGAGGCGTTCCTGAGGTACATCGGCCAGCTCGCAGGAGCACTGGCTGCAGCCCAGGGCGTGTCGCTGGCGTTGCGCTACAGCGGTGATGAGCGCTCCGGACGCCTGGAGATGGTGGTCTCCACCGGGAACCGGCCTCTGCGGATTCTGCTCTCGTCATGGCTGGTGGCCGCTCTCGGATCCGGGCTGACTCTCATCTGCGCGACGGTTGCGGCCGGGTACGTCGGGCGCTCCGAGCTGGATACGGACCTGATCGACGCCGTGCGTCTCGTAGCCGGACAGTGGCCCGCCGCTCTGGCGTCGGCGGCGATCGCCACGGCGCTGTGCGGGGCGTGGCCCAGGGGACGCGGGCTCGCTTGGGGCTCCAGTACTGGTGGGGCTGGGAATCGCGCAGCTCGGCGGCGTCCTCGACCTGCCCAAGCGGATCCGAGATGCCGGTCCTTTCGCCCAGGCGGGTGAGAATGGGAGCCTGTGGCTGCTTGCCGTGGCCACTGCCTGCCTGGCCACGGCGGCCTTCGGGGTGACCCGCAGGGACATGAGCCTGATTGCAGCCTCGCGGCGCTCCCTCACCCGCCAGACGTCATCGTCCGCAATCCCCCTAGAACGATGTGCTGGAAGACAGCGATCTCATGAGCCCTCAGCCGGTCCCCCGCAGGTAGGTGTCCCAGTATCCCGGCCTTGGCGCGACCTGCTCGACGACGTCGATCCACAACCCGCTGGGGTCGGCGAACCCGAACCGGCGCTGGCCGAAGGGCTCGTCGGTGAGCGGGTACGTCACTGCCAGTCCCCTGCCCGTCAGCTCGGCATGAGCCGCTACTGCGTCGTCGACCTCCAGCTCGAAGCAGGCACCGGTTCCGGCGAAGGCATCGGGTCCTGGAGGAGCAGAAGGGTGGTCCGGCGTCATGAAGGCGATCGATGACCCGCTGCCCTCATCCGTCATCAAGGTGAACCAGGAACTGTCGAAAACAGGACGGAAGCCGAGGAAGCGCCGCCAGAAGTCCCGCGCTTCGTCCTTCCGGTCAGTGACGATGATCGGGTAGTTGTCTCGGATCCGCATTGTCGCCTCCCAGGCGCCGTCGAAGGATTCGCATACCATTGGTATGTCAAACTAGTTCACATACTTTTGGTATGTCAATTGTCGAGGTGCTTCATGGCAGGAACGAGAGCAGCCCAGCGCAGGGCGACGCAGACGGCACTCATCACCGAGGCGCGGCAGCGCTTCGCCAACGAGGGTTACACCGCGGTGCGGCTAAGCGACGTCGTCGACGCTCTCGGAATGACCAAGGGTGCGCTCTACCACCACTTCACCGGCAAGCACGATCTATTTCGGGCCGTCGTTCAGCAGGTGCAGCAGGAGGTCGCCGACCGGGTTCAGGCAGCGGCCCGGCCGGGCGCGGATCCGTGGGAGGAGCTCATCGCAGGCTGCAAGGCGTTCCTTGCCTCCTACAGCAATCCCGAGACCCGGCAGATCATGCTCATTGACGCACCGACGGTGCTGGGGTGGAGCGAGTGGAAGGAGATGGACGGGGCATACTCGAGAGGCTCCTGACGGAGGTGCTGACCAGCCTCGATGGAGAATGGCACCTCGTTTCCCGACCAGTGGAACCCATGGTTCATCTGCTGTCCGGGGCGATGAACGAGGCCGCGTTGTGGCTGGCTGAGACCGACTCGCCAACGGCGCTGAAAGACACCATGGGTGCATTGCAGTGCATGCTCGGTTCACTGCGAGCCGATGGGATCGCACCGTCAGCAGAAGCGAGTAGCGTCGACGGCATGAGCGAGCGACTTCCTTCTTCCGACAACGTGGTGCTCAAAGCATCCGCGAGGAGCCCAAACCCTGAGGACGGAACACGGGTCCTG
>BNJU01002346.1_pt1 | contig 75627 bp, 89 predicted proteins | sample 8539281 | NCBI WGS metagenome assembly BNJU01 (sample SAMD00202456, study PRJDB9452) | human saliva metagenome | isolation source: human saliva | place: Japan
CAGTTACGTATTGCTGTGATATGACAGGAAGCAAGTTCATTAGTTTAGAGCAGAAAATTGAGCGTACAAAGGACAGTTATTATGCGGCACTGCACCAATCTGGTGCAGGTTGGCATACAGGCGATGAAGATGTAGTTCCCTTTGTTAAATACATGCTCCGAATTATTTTGGCGGCCTATCGTGATTTTGAAAGTCGCATAGAATTGCTAAAAACATCGTTATCTGCAAAGGATCGTATAAAAATCATAATTAGTGCTACTATTGGCAAGGTTACGAAGACTGGCATTCTTGAGAAACAACCAGATATAGCTGTATCTACTGTTGAAAAGGCATTGAAGGAACTTGTAGAAGAGGGCTTTATCGAACGGCATGGTGTGGGACGAAGTACATTTTACGTAAAAAGTATCGCAAAAAAATTAGCTTTCACGCAAAACACATTTAATATATGGTATAATAAATTAAATCTGATTTTTATATGAGGTGAAATATATGAAAAAAATTACTAGGTACATGTTTAGCTGCTGCTGCAATTTGCGCATGCGGTTTCGGTTCTGCTAGTGCTGTTAACTGGCAAGTATTTGGTCAAGATAGTGCAGGTATCACTTGATGCATCGATCAAGATAGTGTTCAAAAAAACGATAAAACTGCAACTGTAATGATCAAAGCTCAAGATTCTGAAGGGTATCATTTCATCGCCACTGAAGAATTTAACCACAAAAAGAAAACTGTAAAAGACCAAAAGGTTGTATTGTATAACCCACAAGGTTACGCAGAACGTGAAGATAAAGTTGATGGCAAAGACCGTCCAGTTGTTGCTGGTTCCCCATCCGAAGCAGTGTACAACTTCTATAGCCACAACAAGCAAAAACAAGGTAAAAATAATATACGCCTTTATACGACAAAAGCAGCTCGAAAGGGCTGCTTTTTGTGTTTTCAGATGAGGAGTGGGATTGAGTTATAGGACAAAACGTGTGGGTGAAAAGCCTTGTCACACTAGATAAAATCTGGTGTGATGCGGTCTGTATCTTGTTTGTGAATTTAGTATAATGTAATATAGTATATCGTAATATACTATATCGTAATATACTATATCGTGTTATACTAAAAATATAAAAATTGAAATAGGTGTAAAATAGTGCAATTTAGATCAACGAGGAGGTGCGGTATGGTATTTGTAGGCCGTAAAAATGAATTAGCTTCTCTTGAAGCGCAATATAATTCAAAGCGTTTTGAGTTGGCTATTGTATATGGCCGCCGTCGTGTGGGCAAGACGTATTTATTACATCACTTCTTAGCGTCGCATGATGGCGCGTATATGGTGGGCCTTGAATCTGGTGCAAGTAATAATTTAGAGGCCCTTTCACAAGCGGTATATCGAGCAACGGGCATGATTGAAACCGGTAAATTACAGTCTACATTGCCAAATTTTTCGACGATTACGGCGGCGTTGACCTATTTGTTTGCGTATAGTGTAGACCATCGATGTATATTTATTATCGACGAATATCCGTACTTGGCGGAATCGATTCCGTCCGTTTCATCTGAGCTCCAGGCTTTGATTGATGCCTATAAAAATCGGTCCCAGTTGATGCTCATCTTGTGCGGTTCGTCCATGAGTTTTATGGAAAATCAGGTGCTAGGACATAAAAGTCCACTATATGGACGTCGCACGGCGCAGTATAAAATTAAACCGTTTACGTATATCGAGACTGATCAAATGGTGCCGCACCTTTCCTACGAGGATAGTGCTATCGCCTTTGGCCTTACGGGTGGTGTGGCTGAATATTTATCATATTTTTAGGGATGGTGATTCTCTTGATGAAAGTATTATTTCCTTATTTTTTACGCCAACAGGACGTCTTGTAGATGAGCCATCGAGTCTGTTAAAGCAGGAATTACGAGAGCCGCGCCAGTATAATGCGATCCTTAGTGCCATTGCAAAAGGGGCTAGCCGTAATAACGAAATTGCCACTAAGGTAGATATGACAACGGGGGCTTTGAATAATTATCTGAAAAGCCTTATTGATTTACAGATTATCGAAAAAATACATCCTGTTGGGTCAAAATCCAATAAAAGTATTTATACCATAAAAGATTCTATGTATACCTTTTGGTATCGCTTTGTAGAACCGAACCAAGGGGCTATTGAAAACTTTAATGGCAAGCTTGTATATAAACAATATGTTAAACCTATGCTTTCACATTTCATGGGACCTGTATTTGAAACGATGGCAGCGCAATATGTACAGGCACGCATTCACCGTGGTACGGCGCCGTTCTTACCACAACAAATAGGCCATTGGTGGGGCACAGATACCGCGACGAGAAAGCAAGTGGAAATCGATTTAGTGGCCATGGCGGACATACAAGCAGATCCCAATGCACGGCCTGTGCGTCATCTATTAGTGGGCGAGTGCAAATGGAAAAATGAACCGGTTGGTCAAGATGTGCTAGTATCCCTCATGGAAAAAGCCCGCGTATTGCATGGTGAGCCATACTACTGGCTATTTAGCAAACGAGGATTTGGATTTGTCTCAGACGATGAATGGGTGGAGCTCATCGATGTACCGATGATGTATGAACTATAAAATTTGTTATTTATGAAAGCAAATAATCTTTCAATTCCTACTATCCCAGTACGTTGATGAACTGCCTCCATATTTGTTATGCTAGTACTATAGGAGAAATTTAAACTTTCACAATAGGTATGATTATACAGAACGAGGAGATCACTCATGTCCCAATTTGAATTTATCGACAAACGCGTGCCGATCGCGCTCGACAACCCGTCCATTTACCACGATATTTCGAAGTGTAAGAATTGCACCTTGTGCCGTCGCGCTTGCGCCGATGTGATGAGCGTGCTCGATTATTACGACCTCGAAGCGACTGGCGATGTGCCGGTGTGCATCCACTGCGGTCAATGTGCGGCTGCATGTCCATTCGATTCCATGCATGCGAAATCTGAGCTTGATAAGGTGAAAGCTGCCATTGCCGACCCAGACAAGATCGTCGTTATCCAAACAGCGCCAGCTGTGCGCGTGTCCATCGGTGAAGGCTTCGGCTTTGAACCAGGCACATTCTTAGAAGGCAAAATGGTGAGTGCCCTCCGTAAACTCGGTGCTGATTACGTAGTTGATACGAACTTTGGCGCAGACTTGACCATCATGGAAGAAGCATCCGAGCTCGTGGACCGCTTGAAAAACGGTGGGACCATCCCTCAATTCACATCCTGCTGCCCTGCATGGGTGCGCTTTGCGGAAATCTATTTCCCTGAACTCATTCCGAACTTGTCCAGTACCCGTTCTTGTATCGCCATGGAAGCGGCCATGATCAAGACATACTTTGCTGAGAAAAAGGGCATCAATCCGGCGAACATCGTGTCCGTCAGCGTCAACCCTTGTACGGCGAAGAAGGCTGAAACTAAGCGCGTTGAGGAGAATGCGGCGGCTCGTTATTACGATGATGAAAGCCTTGGCATGGACACGGATATTTCTATTACCACACGTGAATTCATTCGTTGGCTCAATGACGAAGGTGTTGATTTTGAAAGCTTAGAAGATTCCCAATTCGATGATTTGATTGGTATGGAAACTGGTGCATCCATCATCTTTGGTAACACAGGCGGTGTTATGGAAGCGGCTATGCGTACAGCATACAAGCTCATTACGGACAAAGAGCCACCTCCATATGCATTGACCCACCTCGAAGACGTTCGCGGCATGAACGGTGTAAAAGAAGCGACTGTACAACTCGGCGATGATGTAACATTGTCCGTTGCTGTTGTACATGGCGGTAAAAATACCCGCGATTTCCTAAACGCTTTGAAAGACAGCGGCAAACACTATGACTTTATCGAAGTTATGGCTTGCCCTGGCGGTTGTATCGGTGGCGGTGGTCAACCACGCACCAAATTACCACAAGCCGTAAAAACAAAAGAAGCCCGCATCGGCGGACTTTATAAAGCTGATGAAGAGTACAAATACGTGGCATCCTATGAAAACCCTGAAATCCAAGAACTATACAAAAACTTCTTGGGCGAACCATTAGGACACAAAGCGCACGAACTATTACATACACACTTCACAGACCGTAGTGCACAACTAGGGGACCGCAAAGATGTGGTGCCTGAAACATGCCCTACATCACCTAAATACAAAGGGTAATTAGAGTAGAAGCCCCCATCTGTTCCAAAATCCTCCACCGGCCGGGTCTGACTCCGGCCTACGGCCTCCGCAGGGCCAAAGTCGGTTTTGGAACAGATGGGGGCTTTCTCTATGTACGTTTGTAGTTTAGGTGATGTGAGGGCATTGTTTTTTAGATAAGATGGATCTGACTTCGACCCTACGGCCTCCGCGAAAGCCAAAAGTCGGTTTTTGGAACAGATGAGGGGCTTTCTCTATGTACGTTTGTAGTTTAGGTGATGTGAGGGCATTGTTTTTTAGATAAGATGGGTCTGACTCCGGCCTACGGCCTCCGCAGGGTCAAAGTCGGTTTTGGAACAGATGGGGGCTTTCTCTATGTACGTTTGTAGTTTAGGTGATGTTAGGGCATTGTTTTTTAGATAAGATGGGTCTGACTCCGGCCTACGGCCTCCGCAGGGCCAAAGTCGGTTTTAGAATACCGTGGGGCTTTCTCTATGTACGTTTGTGGTTTAGGTGATGCTAGGGCATTGGGTGTTCATAGATGTGTGATATAATAAACAGAAATGTTGATGGAGGGGTTGAGATGGCTGTAAGTTATAAAAAATTATTACATATGATGATAGAAAAAGATATTTCTAATCAGGATTTAATCAGGGATGCCAATATTTCAGCGAATATTATTACGAAAATACGTACAGGTAAATACATAGCATTAGATAAATTAGAGAGTATCTGCCTAGCATTAAACTGTACTCCTAATGATGTACTTGAATTTTATTAAAGAGGATAAATAAATGGCGAATTTATCACAGCAAAAAGCGTCAAAGGATGTTAGCGTTCTTAGATAAGATAAAAAGCTGAATACCAAGATAATGATGAAATGCTGATGGCACTTGGCGAAATAGAGAATGAATTAAATTCAAAAAAAGTATGGACTTGTTTGGGAAAAAGCACGAAGAACAAGTTGATATTATGATAAAGGATAACATTCCTGTTTTTTTACTGAAGTAACCGACAGAGAGGTTAAAAGCTAGAGAAGATAATAATTACAACTTTCTTTTTAGAAGGAGATAACCTACACAGCCTTAAGCTTTTAGAAAAAAACACATAAAGGAAAGATTGATGTTATCTATATCGATCCTCCTTATAACACGAAAAAAACAAAGAATTCATCTATGGTGATAAGATGATAGGTTACGAAGATGGTTATAGGCATTCAAAAATGGTTGTCATTTATGTCTGAACGAATCGTTGCTGCAAAAAGAATTATTAAGTGAGAAAGGTGTATTGTTTATAAGTATAGATGAAAATGAATATTGTCAGCTTAAACTTTTTATGCGATGATGTTTTTGGAGAGCAAAAATTATCTTACAACATTTATACGTAAAAACAAAGTCTATGACCGGTGATGATGGTAATGGTTTAAATATTCAGCATGAATATTTACATGTATATGCTAAGAATAAGTCTAAACCCTATTTTGTTGGAGATAAAAAGAAATTAGATTCATATAGTAACCCTGATAATGATCCTAATGGTGATTGGACTTCTGGAGATCCAAGTGCAAAAAGTGGTGGTGAAAGTACATATTTCCTATAGAGAATCCATATACCGGACAAATTGATTATCCTCCTAAAAGGCAGATATTGGGCATTTTCAAAAGAGACTATGGACTCTTATATAAATTCTGGAAGAATTAAGTTCAAAGAAAAAAATCACAAAAATCAGCGTGGCTTTATATTCAAAAAGATATGCAAACAAACTGCAAAATAAAACATATGCCTGTTGCGACTCTTGAATTTAGCGATAATAGTTTTATGAATTCCGTAGCAACAAAAAGAAATTTTGAATATATTTAATACTAGTAAGTCTAGTAAGTTTGACTACCCCAAACCAATCTCATTTATTGAGACATTAATAAAATCGGTTTCTGCAAAAAGATTCTACTATTTTAGATTTTTGCAGGTAGCAGCACAACTGGTCATGCAGTAATGCGATTGAATAAAGAAGATGGTGGAAATCGTAAGTTTATTCTTTGTACGAATAATGAAAAACAATATCTGTGAAGAAGTAACCCTATGAAAGACTAAAAAAAGAGTTATCAATGGTTATGGTGATGTAGAAGGAATACCTGCTAATTTGAAATACTATAAGACAGATTTTTATTTTCAAAGGATGCCGAAGATGTAAGCAGTGAGCTATTACAACATATTGAGGAAATGGTTCAGCTAGAACAGGGATTAAGATTGATGATAAGGAATATAAGCTTGTCTTGTCAGATGAAGAAGCAGATAGCTTAGATTGGGATAACTATCAAGACTTAAAGGCAATTTATGTATCTAGAGATGTTTTATTTACAAGTACGCAAAACAAATTATTCTCTACTGTGGAAATACATAGTATTCCTGACTATTATTTTGGATCCGAACTAAAGGAGGTTGGTGAATCATGGTAAATCCAGGCTGACAATAAACCTTTTTGAATTCCAAGAAAAAGCAGTCACCAATTTAATTAATTTAACAACTAAAACTGATGCAAAAGAAACCATTGTAATGAAGGCTCCCACAGGATCGGGTAAGACGATTATCTTGATTGACTATATAGATACATACCTAAGCAATGTAGATAAGAAAACCGCTTTTATTTGGCTTTGTCCGGGTAAGGGAAATCTTGAAGAACAAAGCAGAGAAAAAATGATAAAACTTTCTCCGGGGAGAAGTACACAAAATCTTTTTGATGCACTTTTGGGTGGATTTGCTGAAGAATCTACTACTTTTATAAACTGGGAGCTTGTTACTAAGAGTGGTAATATTGCTATTCGTGATAGTGAAAGGAAAAATCTGTTTGATCGAATCGCTGAAGCTCATAGAAAAGGTACTGAATTCATAGTCATCATTGATGAGGAACATTCCAATAATACAGCAAAGGCAAAGTCCATTATTGATGCCTTCGCTGCAAAACATATTATTCGTGTTAGTGCTACGGCTATAGAAAATAAACGTTTTGAATTTTTTGAAATTGATGAGCTAGATGTTATCAACGCAGGACTTATAACAAAAAGCACTTTATGTTAATGAAGGAATAACAGAAAACGTAAATATTGATGATGACTTCAACACTCTTTTTAGATTTAGCGGATAGAAAAAGAAAAAGAAATTGCTGATAATTATAAAAAAATTAAATAAAAAAATATTCGACCACTTGTTCTGATTCAATTTTCCTAATGGACAACCAGAAACTATTGAGGCGGTAGAAGCAAAATTGAATCCATGGGTTATACCTATGACAACGGTATGGTAAGTAAATGGATGAGTGAAGATAAGAAAGATTTACCCGATAATTTAACCGACAATGATGGTGTACCTATCTTTTTACTCATGAAACAAGCTATCTCTACTGGATGGGATTGCCCAAGAGCAACAATACTAGTAAAACTTCGTGAAGGAATGAGTGAAAGCTTTGAAATACAAACCATAGGCCGTATAAGACGTATGCCTGAAGCAAAACATTATGAAGATGATCTCCTTGATTTTTGCTATGTGTATACTTTTGATGAAAAAGTATAAAGGCCGGTCTGTTGGCAAACGTGGATAAAGGCTTATGAAACTAGAAGACTATTTTTAAAAAGACAAATGTAAGACTTTCACCTTAGAAAAAGGAAATTCGTGATCTTGATTTTTAATGGGCTTGGTGAACAGGAAGTACTCCACAAAATTTATGATTTCTTTGTAAAAATATGCTTTAACAAATGATAAAGAATTAAACCAAACAAAATTGGAAGCAGATGGATATATCTTCGGAGATGAGATTATTGGTCGTGCTTTACATGGTAAAATTTATTCAGTACCAATATGGTTATAGAAAGTGATTCATTCTATACTACTAGAAAAAAAGAGTTAATACGCATACACATGGTATTGAGCTCCTTCACAGTGTAGATGCGATTAAATCTACTATAGGAATGACAACGGCAAAAGTTAAAAGTCATTTTTGGAACGACTTTTTCCGCCAAAGGGAACCGTGGTAAAATGAATTTGTTAAAGCTGCCAACTGCAGAGTTTTATGCATTTGTTGTAAATAATGAGCATAAATTAAAAGAAGAATTCAAAGAAGTCACATCTGATATGGCAGTTCAAATGAGTTTTAAATTTAATGCCTAAAAAAATCAACCTTCAGAATACCGGAACAAGATTTCTATAAATATGATGTTGGGGTTAAAAATGAAATTGAGTATTTAAGTATGCCTATGAGGGTTACACCTCTGGATATGTAACTAGCCTTGTAAGGTCAACATCGGAAATGCTATTTGAAAAAAATACTGTGAAAGTCGTGATGATATTGAATGGGTTTATAAAAAAATGGGGATACAGGACAGCAATATTTTTCTATCGTTTATATAGATGCACTCCAACATCAATGGTTGTTTTATGCAGACTATATTGTAAAGAAAAAAGATGGCACTCTTTGGGTCATTGAAACGAAAGGAGGAGAAGTAAAAGGGCAAGATAAAAATGTCGATAGGCAAATCGAAAATAAGTTTAATGCATTTAAAAACTATGCGGAAGGAAAAGATATACATTGGGGCTTTGTTAGAGATAAAGATGGAGAGCTTTATATCAATAACACAGAGTTTGTAAGTGATATGGCTGATGATAAGTGGGTACATCTTAGTTTAGTAATTTAAGTGTGGAGATATAACTATGTATAGAAGTAGTAAATATGAACTTTCAGATCAATCATTAAAAGCATTTGCTAAATTATTTAATGAGGCAAGCACATTTAATCATATAAAAAAATTTATCCAATTGAAAAAGAAACATTTATTGATGATGGATACATTAAAAATGAATTAACAGATCAGACAATCGGATTTGATTGGGAAATTAGAGATAAGTATTTTTGAAAATGGTGTTTTTAAGTTTGATACACTAGGACAATTTGAACGAAAAATAATAAAACCATCTATAGAATTATCGCTACAATGTGATAAAAAAATCAAACCGCCGTTTTTAGTTGCTTGGCATCAAGATTGGAAAAATGAAAATCCAGAGATGATGCGTTTATCGACCGATACTGCAGATCAAATAGGAAAGGTGCGATATACTAAACACTTTAAAATTTATCGTTATGCTAATATTAGCGAATTAAAAGCGATGATTGATAGAGCCTTTGAGAATGGTGAATTTAATCATTCTAGTTTTTAACTTGTGTATTAAATTTCTACTAGGTCGATACGTGATGAATCGTCTCAATACGAATGTATCGACAAAGGCGTGCCGATATGACCATCATGGAGGAAGCATCGATATATGTTGGCTATCATGAATGGTTTGCTAGTGAAATTAGTGAAATAGTGGAGATTCCTGATTAGAGTAGCTAGCGTTGTTGCTCCTCACGCATTAATTACATACGAAAAAAACCAAGTGAATCATTATGAAATGAACCGACCCCTTAATGTTAGACCAAAAATCTTAACGTTAAGGAGGTCGGTTTTTCTATGGCAAAATATAGCTTAACATTTAAATTAAAAGTCGTTACTGCATATCTAAATAGCGAGGGTGGATATAGCTCTTTAGCTAAGAAATACGGTGTAAAGGATGCATCGCAAGTTCGTCGTTGGGTTAGTGCATTTAAAGAATTTGGTAAAGATGGTTTATGTCGAAAGCGAAATAATACAAGATATACTTCAGAATTTAAGCTAGCTGTGGTAGAGTCATACTTAACTAGTAAATTATCGTATCGGCAAATTGCATTACAATACGGGCTGAATAATCCTTCATTAATAGCTCGCTGGAAATCGGAGTTTATGAAATATGGGACCAATGCTTTTGTCGAGCGACCGAAAGGACGAATACCTACCATGAGTCGAACAGATGAAAAAGCAAAGATTAGCACACATACTAAATCTCGTAACCAAAAGAAGAAAAAAGAATTAACACCAGATCAAGCTCGTATTTTAGAACTGGAAAAACAATTACGCTATGCTCAAATAGAGAACGCCTATTTAAAAGAATTGAGGAGATTGCGCATCGAGGACGCTCGAAAAATGAAAGAGCAGCAAGAATCATTAGCAGTCTCCGAAGAGAATTCAAACTAACTGAGATTCTTGCCGCCTTACGTTTTCCAAAAGCAACATATATGTACTGGCAACAGCGCTTTGACCAAGTAGATCCAGATCTACAAATACGAATAGCTATTGAAGATATTCGTAAAGACCATCTCCACTATGGATATAGAAGATTGTTACCCTTATTACAATCACGAGGTATTGTTATTAATAAGAAACGATTGCAACGAATTATGCAAAAGTTCAATTTGCAAGTAATAGCATTTTCTCGTAAGAGCCGAAAATATAACTCATATAAAGGCGTTAGAGGACGGATTGCACCTAATCGCATTAAGCGTAGATTCCATTGTAATCAACCACATCAAAAAATTACTACAGATACAAGTGAATTTAAGTATTATGAATTAGATGCAAATGGTGCTTTGAAAGTCAGAAAACTATACTTAGATCCATTTATGGATTTATATAATCTTGAAATTATCAGTTTTAGTATAAGTCCTACACCATCAGCTGAGGCTATACTTTCAGCACAACAACAGGCGATTGAAAAGACTGCTGATGCTAAGTATCGGCGGACATTTCATTCTGACCGTGGTTGGGGTTACCAAATGAAAGCGTATCAACATAATTTAAAAGTGCATAATATATTCCAAAGTATGTCTAGAAAAGGTAATTGTCTCGACAATTCACCAATGGAAAATTTCTTTGCCATCTTAAAACAAGAGATGTATTATGGCAATACTTTTCATAGCTATGATGAGTTAAAAATGGCGATTGAAAACTATATTATGTATTACAATACTAAACGAATTAAGGAAAGATTGAACTGGCTAAGTCCAATTGACTATCGTTTAGCTACTACTGCAGCATAAAAAAATCCGAGCAACCAGTTTAGGTTACTCGGAATAAAAAGTCTAACTTTTTGGGGTCACTACACTTTTGAAACACATGGGTCTTTTTCGTCTTAGTTTTATTGATTACACATAAAAAAACTTTCAACATATAATGAACATGTAGCCGGTGAGCAATTATTCAGTATCAATGAATTGGGATTCGTCCCAGTGAATTTGATCTGTAATTATTGATATGCTGGTTTATATTGTGGTTTATGAGTAATGTAGTTATAGAATGCGAGGCTGTGTATGAATATAAGAAAATATGGATTTTTAAAATTATAATGTTGTAAATCGTAAAGTTAAGGAGGGGTTATATGTCACCTTTAGCAGTAGAGGCTGCAGTTGCAGTGCTAATAGCGGTGCTTGATGGCATTGATGATTAATACTATATAGTTTCATGAATGGCTTATAGAAAGGAGGGATTTACATGTTACCTTTATTAGCCTTAGTATCTGTGCCAATGGCATGGGAAGGTTTTTGCATCAGGTGTAGCCTTAGGGCTTAGTGTATATGGTGCTTCACGTCGTCGTCGCTAATAATGTTTATGTTGAGTGAAAGGAAGGTGATTAGTATGTACCATTTTATAGGGTTTACAGTAGCAGTTGCACTTTGTGCATTGTTAGAAGATTAGATTATTAAATATAATATTTTGATTAAAGATGAGGTGATAAAATATGGATGAATTATTAGACTTAGTGATGGATGTAGCTGTTGATACAGTAGTAGATGTGCTATTAGATGAATTATTAGATGATCTCTAGGAGGTGTTTAACATGTTATTAGGTGTAGACTTTGGTTTAGTACATGTATGTGTTGAGGGTAAATTTGAAAGTAATAATTGAATATAAAACGATAGACCTGTTCGTATGATGTCATATGGATAGGTCTATTTTTGCGTTAGGCCTTAATGATAAGGGACATTTAAACTTTATTATTAAGTTCTTTTATTCTATTTATGAAGATAAGATGATAGAATATAGATATTAATATGTATTTATATATTTAACGTTTTATATTTTTTTATGTGCCTAGTTGTTACTATATCTATCCGTTAATAATCGTAGATTACTAGGGTTAGATGTATTGTATTTGTTTCGTTATAGGGGTTACAATATGATTACGATAGCGATTGATGAATATGGGGATTTTAATTTTTAAAACCGAATGGCGAAAATACTGATAATAAAAAGAATGTGCAGTATATATCTGGAATTATCTATAATGATTTAGATGATTCTCAGGATGCTAATTTTGAAAGACAACGTTTAGACCGCTTTTTTAGAATTATTGCTGAAAAAGTAAATGTTTCATATCCAGAAGCCTTTTATAGTAAGCGAAAAGGTGTAGTTTCAGAGGCGGATTCAGGTGCTCTATCTACTGGGAGTATGTACCTAAATATGTTAGATTTAGAAGATGAACATCCTGAAGAAAATCCTTATGCGGCGAAGACAACTGTATATATTAGTGAAAAGGCTAAATATAAAGGAGCTATTGCAGCAGCATTACCTGAATTTTTTGCTCACGGCACATACAATGGAGAAGAATTGATTCCAGTTCCTCGCAAAGGATTTTATTCTATTGCAGTTATGTTCAAAAGTGAAAAAGGCAAAAGTATGTTCAACAATGAACAAACAGGCGTGCTTTCACATGATGATACAGTTAGTAATCTATATTGGCATATGGCAGATGCTACAGTATCTAGACTCGTCTTTCACAATCCCTATAACTTGGATGTTAATCGGGTTCAGTTTGATTTACCAACTCGTATAACAGAGGTTGCGGCTAACAATCCTATTAAAATTGAAGAGTTTAAAGCACTTGGATTTAAAGAGTATGTATTTCCACGTGGAACTAAACCGAATCCTCATAAGGTATACTTTCAGGTAGCTAATGAGTTTAACTATCGGGCTGCCTTGGATCGTAAATCCATAGATTATAATCGTTTACATATGGACATTAAGACCTTTAAGGCTCTATCTATCAACTATGATGTAAAAGGGCGTTTAGAAACTGAAAAGTATGCATTTTTATATTTATCTAATTTTTTGTGTGGCCATTTTAGCTATCATGGGAAATTACATTCATTAGTGAGTGATACGAGTCGATTTGAGGCTATTCGTAAATTAACTGATGAGTTAAATGGGGGTGCACCGAATCTCCTATTTGTATATGACGATGTAGATATTAACTATGAGCAGGCCATGATAGACTTTTGCCGTCAAAATTATGTAGCCGCATTAAGTTCTATGTATGATGGTGCTCATGGTGACAGTAAATTTGCTGAATTTTATCGTACAGAATGGTTCCCTCATATTGAAGAGTTAATTCATGGTGAAATGGATGTTCGCGGTATTGAACGGGCTATTCAGGATTTAGCGGATTATGCGGATGATACAAATTGTAATGCTAATAAATTAGCTTATATGTTTAAACATCTAGAGCAGTTAGTTATCAACTTAGAGAATGAAGAATTACTAGATGGGCGCATCGCATATGCTTTTTATGATACGGGTATGACTGCATTTAACCATGTGGGAAATACTTCTTTATCTGAATATTGCTTTACTGAATGTCGACATTGGTCTAGATATGTGCCAATAGAAGATTATTTATTGGCGTTAAAACGTCATGTAGTAACTCTTGTAGATTGTTATCTATATAACGATGCGCTTCAAGCATCACGTGATATTGTATCCATGGAGGAACATATTCAAACATTGCGTGCTAAACTGTACGGATCAGATATTAGTGCTTCCATTAGTTTAGGACAGGCATATAGCCAATTGGGACAAGTGTATGCATATTTGAAAGACCCTGATGCAGAAAAGCTTTTTAAAAAAGCGCTTTCTATTTTTGATGATAAATCATCTGATGCGTACCGTACACAATCTTACTTATTGCATTATTACATCGAAGCTGGCGATAAGGCCTCTTATGAACAATTAGCAGTTGAATATTTTGGTGGTAATCATACATTGGCCGATCAACTATCTTATATTCAATCCCTTTCTGAACAAGAGGTACCTGTACAATCTATGGTGTTTGCCTTATATGTTTATGTGAAAGCTTTGTATGTTTTATATAGAGATGATATTGATGCGTTTATTGCAAACCAATTGCAACGTATAGAACAAGATATACGTAAAACAGTTCTTATCAATAGTCATCCTTGGGAATTGATATATACATACTTATCTCTTATTGCGTTACAAGCTAGCAATAATCCTTTAGCTATCGTGTGGCGTGATAAAGTCAAGACTGCTGTTTACAATCCAGGTAAACCTATTAAGCATCGAATGATTTATGGATTGATGCGGTTCTATGAACAAGTAAATGATGTTGCAACGGCTCAAAATTACCGTGAAAAACTAATCAAAGATAATGTAGATATTGAACAATATATGACCTATATGAATCGATAATCGAATATGATAAAAAGGAGCACACGTTCTTGCTATACCAAGAGGGTGTGCTCCTTGGGTTATAGGACAAAACGTGTTGGTAAAAAGTCCCAAAGCCCTTGATTTTACTGGCTTCAATAAGATTATATCTTCTTAGAAAAATCATGTTCTAAGTGGAGGGAATAATTATGCTGGTAAGATGCACAAATATGGATTCAACGATTATTTTATTGGAGAGTGACTTTTAAAGAGTTTCTAAAATATATAGATCTATGAATGAAAGAGCCCAACTTTAAGGCATAATTCTAACTTGGGAAGGTTTTGCTACAGGTGTTGGACTAGGTCTTACTGTTTATCGTATAGCACGCCCGTATCGATAAGTTTTGACTACGGATTAGGAAGTAGGTGATAGTATGCCATTTGTAGGCTTCGCAGTAGCATTAGCGCTTTGCATAATATTATTTATGAAAATAAGATGATAAAAATAAAGAGGAATAAGATATCTTATAATATTGATAATGATTGAAATACACTAGATAAATCCTAATTACCAGAAGGAGTGTTAATATGATATATAATTTATTTTTGACATTTTTTTGAGTCCTGTTAATAACACTCAGAAAAAGGTTATAGTGAGTCCTGAGATGCCGATGGAATATAATAATATTGTTGCAACGAATGAATCTGCTTTGAAATATTTGCTGTGGAGCCATTGGCAAGAGGATTCTAGTTTTTCCATAAATCGAATTTTTGCACTTTGTAGTAAAGGTGTTCGTGAGGATCATGTGACATTTAATAACCAAATTATGTCTTCTGTCGCAGTATTTAGTAAACAAATAGAAACGTTTTATACTCATATGGGTCATACTCAATATGAGTTTAAAGATGCATTTGTTCCTATTGGTTGCGGTGAGGATATAGAAGATACACAACGAGTTAAAGAGAGTATCATTGAAGTATCACGACAAATTATCGATTTTATGCGCACAATCAATCGAGTAAATGATTCCGTACATCTATATATGGATATATCTGGAGGTCCTCGTAATGCAGCCATGATTTTATTAGTTATTTGCCGATTATTAGCTTATCATGGTGTTATAGTTTCAGAAGTATTTTATTCAGGTATGAAACAAGGAACTCCTAGTGAAATTACAATTCATAGAATTAGAGATATTTATAATTTATTTGATATAATCTCTGGATTTGAAGAATTTAATTTATTTGGTAGTGCGAAAAAAATTAGGTAATTACTTTCATCAGCAGAGTCAATCAAATGCTGCTATATCTGGGTTGCTATGTGCTATGAATGATTTTTCAGAAGCAATAAAATTATCCAGTCGTGGGAATTTTGAAACATCTATTGCTGAACTGAATCGTAGTTTATCTGAACTTAACCAACGAACTAATCATAATTTTTGATTATCAGGAGTTTGATGATAGTCTAATTGAGATTTTAAGAGAACCGATCGAGGCCTCCTATGATGCATTACTTAAGAATCATAGAGCTGAACAAACAGATGAGTTGACGTATGTAGAGTGGTGTTTACAAAAGGGCTATTTACAACAAGCCTTAACTTTATTTAATGAATATATTCCTCTGTATACCATTAATCACCATATCATAGAACTTGATGAAGCTAAATTTATTCAGTTTTTATAGTGAGCTACAACATGATAAGGAAAAAGCTATTTTAAAAAAAGCTATTAATCGATGGAATAAAAAAATAATGAAAAGAAGATTGATTTTGATGATTTTTTATAGTTGTGTAAATACTAGCGCTAAGTTTGTTAATGTGAAAAAAAGACATTAGATCTCTTCCAATGTTAGCCTTTAATACAATTAATTATTGTCGTGGTGAAAGAATCAAACAGTTACGTAATAAATCTAAAAAAAGTATTGGCACCAACTATCAAAATGCATCTTATAAACTTTATGAATCTATTTTTATAAGCGACCTACAGAATTAGATTTAACAAATAATAAACAGTCATTAGTCAGTTGGCATTTACTGATTGAAAAAAAGAACAAAAATAAACTAATAAAAATTATAGAAAATATCTTGAATAAATATAGCTTTTTCTTTATTTTTCTTCAGATGTAAAAAGATGATAAGTATACATTAATTGAGTTTATCTTTTTATTAGCTCTATTTTGAATAATCCATTATCAATCGTTAAATTTAATGATATGTTAGTCCCACTACGACAGCATCTTATTAAATATGTTTTTAAGGATGAATCAATTAAAAAAATATAACTATTGATCCGGTCAAGAGCCCTAATAGAGTTAACCTCTAATTCTTTATCGAATGCATTAGTAATATGTCAGAGATTATTTGATTTTTTTAGTGACAAAATTTAAAGCAGAGCATTATACTTTACTAATTTTTGTATATCAATGAAAATAGAGAAAGCGATATTAACTCATATGTTGATGAGGTATTAAAACTGGTTGATACACAATCTACTAGTGTAACGCCATATGACGTAAAAAGGTGTTCTTATTCCAACTATTGATAAAAAAATCGATTGGTTAGTATATTAAAAATTTTTATATATTTATGCGGATATAAAAAGCTCGTAATGATAGTAATCATGCTAATAAGGAAACGCTATGTCGATTTACAAGTTCCTCTGAATTATATCAAAGTATGAGTGACTGTTTACAGTTATTGCGTTTATTAAGTCAGTAAATAAAAGAGCCTAATAGCACAGTTTTTTTATAAATTTATATGTGCTATTAGGCTTTTTAATATCTTATATTTAAATGACTTTTACTGAGATGTATGCCGCTCAATAGCTTTTTATGAATATTTGATTTATTTGGTTGGCTAATACATCGGGTGCTTTTAACACGAATTGCAGATCCAAGTGATAATAAACGATTTATGAGATCTTTTTTTGCTGATAGGTTTTTGAATCGAACAGTAATTGTATATATATTACTATTAGGTCTAATCTCATTACCCGTTATTTCATAATCGGTAAAAAGCTGTGAAACAGCGATCAATAGCATTTTTTTATATCATATATTTCAAATGTAGCGGATAATTGTTCATTTTTCGAAATCTTTTAGGTATCTAGAATTTAAATCTATACTTATAGATGGCTCTATAGCTGTAATTGAATTTAATGTATTGATAGAATAATATTCAAATGTCTGACTTGCTATAGAATAAGCAAGTATATTAAATCCATTGGTTGCTACATTGTATTCTAATTTATATGGTAATAATTCAATATTTTTTTGCCATTGTGCTCACATAATATAGATTCTTCATTAATGATTGCATTGTGGCAAATTGTTAATGATTCAATAGTGTTTAGTGACTCATCTGTTGTAATAGTTTTGTTATGCCATAATGTATCTGGTAATGTATTTTCTATCGACTGGGTAGCTTCTATTAATTTTTGTTTGTAATATTGGTGAAAGCATCCAGTTTACACGCTCATCCATAATGAGATCTTTAATAAATTTATGTTCTGCTGTTGTGATAATAGTTTTAGGTAAATGGTTAAACATTGGCGAAATTTTTTTATTATCATTTATGATCAAGTTTTTTTGTTATTGATAGTTCAAAAAAATATCATTTTCTAATTCCGGTTCATTAGGATCTCGTAGAGGCCTATTTTTTACTAATAAATTCAAAATCATCAGTAGAATAGGTATGACCATCAATTAAATCTCGTTGGATACGATATTGTGTGAGAAAAAAATAATGGAGGATAATTCGTTAAGTAATGGATCTACAAATGTTGTCTCTTTGCTACTTTCTCTGGTTCCCTTAATATATTTGGTCGTAAATTCTTTATTCTTTTCTTGTAATTGAAATGGTTGTTGTGTATCGTTTAAATCTTTAATAAATCTCGTTACTAATGATGCTGGTGAAGTAGAGCGAATATGTATATAAGGTAAAAATGTACGGAGAATTGGTACGATTAGCTGCCCATCATTTGTTTGAAGTACAAAGTCTTCATATTCAATAGTATCTGTCTGTTGCTCTATGGGGAAATTTCTAAATATATTGAGAAAACGACTTCTAATTAAATTATAATTAGCATCTTTGTAGAATCGAAGCTCAAAATGATGTCGTAACTTACATTTTGATGTCAATATATCTTTGTTGATATCATAAGTATTATTTAATAAAGCTATGTCTTGAATCTGGTCAATACGATATGATTCTTTATTATTTTTTTATAAACATATTAAATAATCACGATTGCCTATATAATCTGATTCAATTGCAAGTGGAGTAACGATTATAGGAACTTTATTGCCGTCATATTGTGTAATCTTAATTTTTTTATGTTCATGAATTGCATATGCAATAATCTGTAATATTGACTCATCAATTACATGTAAAGGATTATTATAGGTGAATAGATATTGTGACTCATAACTTTCTACTAATGGTGTTTCCAGTTCAGTACGATAATCACATGTCGATAATAATCCTTTTTATCTTTTCTAGTAGAGTGTATCCAGCACTGGAAAATAAGGCGATATTTTTTTATAGAAAAGATTGCTCTTGCTAACTCAGATAGTTCATCATCCGATAAGGCAGTAATAATAGATTGTGTTAGGGTATATATATTAGCACGTTTTCGAGAATCTGTTGATTTTTTTACGATCCCTAATGTCATTAATTTGTCTAATTGACGTGTCACTTGTTGTATATCTAATACAGGGATACTATTACTTTCACAACAATTTTTCATAATTTTTCACTAAAAGCATGGCACTCATTAGAGTATGATATTAAATCATTAATCGTACTGTTGGGATATTGTGCAAGAGTATCTATTAAATATAAAAAGTTCAAAAACCTGTTTTTCCTTTTTATTGCATACTGATTATATAAGGTTTGTAGATAATTTTGTCCGTTTTTGAATACTGTTTTTTTCGATAGTAAAAAAATTTTTCGTCGGCCGATTTGATTGGAGTGTAGTTTCTCTGCTAGATTAAAAAAATTTTAGGCGGCGAATCATATCGTCGTGTTGTGCACTATTTAATCCCAAAGCTTTTTAAGATATTATTTTGATATCCAGAGGTGCCTATTTTTTTCCCTGTTTGACGACTATGTGCACCTAATGCGATATTTCTAATGAATTAGCGTATCGTTTTCATATTTTTAATATAGTTTGTTACCGTTGCCATATATATCCCCTTTTATAATATATGATGAAAGTATCATGAATACTATAACAAATTTTTATACTCTAAATATAGTGATTTTTCTATTATTTTTTTGTTATAGTTTAAAATGAAAATAATGTGAAAGTTTGCTTGGTATAGGGGAGGTAGCATTATGGGAAAAACAAGTTCATAATATTTATTTGACATTTATTAGTACGATTATAAATGACCCGGAAAAGCAAAAATATTTCAAAAAAATTGACTAATTTTAATCCTAATTTGGATATTCTAGGAACTAATGAGTCTGCATTAGAATATATTCTGAAAACCAAGTGGCAAAAGAATAGAGACTTTAAATTCGAAAAAGTTTATCTCATGTGTAGTTCGGGTTCATCAGAAGAGAAAAATTCTAGATGATGTTCGTGTTTATATTGATAATAAGAAAAATAGAAAAAGATGATATTAACATTACAGGCTATACTTCATTGGAGTTATTTAAGAAACAGATACGCTCTTTTTTCCTAAAAGAAGGCCATAACCCTATTGCATTTGATGATTCATGTATTGAGACCGTTTCTTGTGGATCTGATTTAGATAATATGAGCAATATACAAGATAGTATTATTCGGATTACAGAGTTAGTTAGCAAGTTGCAAGTTACAATTCCTAGTGGAGATCAAATTTACTTATATATTGATACAACAGGTGGACCACGCCATGCAGCAATGATTTTTCTTATCATTGCACGTATTATGACATATCTTGGTATTGAAATTGCAGATATATTTTACACAAACTATGTATTTAAAACTCAGACTGTTACGGTACATTCTATTAGAGATATTTATCAATTAACGGATTTAGTTTCTGGATTTGATGAATTTAATTTATTTGGTAGTGTAAAAATTGAACTCATATTGGGATAAAGGTACTTTAAAGGATGAGGTTATAAAATATCTGTTTCAATCAATGGATAGTTTTTTTCTGATGCAATTAACATTTCAAGTAGAGGGGCTTTTTGAGGCGGCAATTAGTGAGTTAGAGTTTTCGTTAGAAGATATGTTTAATTCTTCTAAAACAAAATCTCTTGATGATGCACTTATTAAAACTTTATATATGCCAATAAAGAACACCTATAAAGAGTTACTAAATAGAGCAGGTAATCCTAGGTTAGTAAAAACTTAGATTATATTGAGTGGTGTTTAGAACACGATTACTTACAACAAGCTCTTACTTTATTTGTAGAATATATACCTTTGTATATGTATGAAGCAGGATTAGTTAAAATCGATCAATTTGTATTTAATGCTTTTATAGAGTCAGAAAATAATAAGGATTTATATAATAAAGATATTAAAAAAATATATAGATCTGTGGTATGCAGAACATGGTAATTGTGGATCCAAATTTATTGACTTTCTTACAACCTGCTTAATTGATAAAGTAGTTGATGATAGTGATTTGAATTTTAACTTAATAGAAAAGACTAAAGATCGTCAAGAGTTGGCATTTAAAGTTTTTTTAGTGAGATGAATTATTGGCGCAATCAAGATTCTATTTTTAAAGAGGAGAACGAGATAAAAAAATATTAGAAAGAGATTATTAGAAGTTGTCAGTGAGTTTGTTGAATCAATTGAGAATCAACATAAGGATTTGCGTACTCAACAATTAGATCAAGAGGAATTTAAAGCCTTGTTTATATGCTACATTGATAAGCAGATTGAAGTAAGTTGTAAAACTCTAGAATCTTTAAAACCTATATGTGGCTATAGGATTAGACCTAGTAGGTTGTCATTGTTGTTAAAATTTTTATAAGATGTATTGGGGAACTTTATAAAGACATAAATAATATAACTCATATTAATTCTTTACCTATTGATATCAAGAATGCAGTATTTGATAAGGTGTTTGATACAGATAAATATAGAAAATATTTAAATGTTGATTTAGATAAAATTAATATCGAAGAGCTTTTTAAGGTTAGATAGAAAGGAATTAAGAAAAATACGTAACCAAGTCGTAAAGACATTTAAGAATAAACAGTTTGAGTCTGAATATGATGATTTTTTTAACAAGGACATTATTTGAATCTATTGACTATGATGCTGTAGCACATAATTATTTGAATCAGGAAGGTAATAAGTATTTATATGGAGTTAAGGGTGTAATTTTAGTTGAATGTAGTGAGAAAGATACTTCAAAAATTATTTGAGTTCTTAAGATACTACTATGCTATTAAAAAAAGTACGTAATGAAAGTAATCATGCTAAAAATATAGATAAATATAAACTGATAAGCGCAAGTGAGTTAAAAGCAGCTATGGAGTATAGCATGAAACTATTACGATCAATTCCTATTAAACAAACTACATCTGTTAAATAGTAATATATAACAAGAAATAAAATACACTAGCTTAATATGTGATATGTCCCACTTTACTGGTTGTCCAGTAAAATAGGTGGATATCAATGATATAGTTGGTGTATTTTGTTTCTTAGTTTTTTTGATGTGGTCGATTATTAAATAAGGTGTATTATATTTCTACAGACAGTTGAAGATATTTTTATATCAATATACAGTCTGATAGTCCTAGTTATTATGAGAGGATATTTGGTATGTAATCAAGTAGAATATCTTTAGGAGGTGTTAAATGATGTAGATTAATATTATTAGGCTATTATAGTTCCTAGTTATTATGATGTGATACTGTGTATTGAGTGCGGTAGAATGATAATAGGAGGTGATCATATGATATAAAATGTATTAATAGTGCAAAGACATATATTCTTAAAGGAGGTGGCGTTATGAATCCATTATTAGTTGAAGTTTTAGCTAATGTAGCGATAATAGTGGCAAATCATTTTTTTAGAAAGCGAAAATTAAAGTATAAGTAGATAGACGTTTGTTTTAAATCTTAATTGGTTAGTTGTTAAAATTTAGGTTGATGCCGCAAAGGAGGATTTTTATGTTACGGAAGTAAATCATATGATGATAATTTTATGGTATATATTTGAAAGGTGGTGAAAATATGGGATCATTAGGTGAATTATTGCTTGAACTAGCGGTAGCTGTCGTAGTCGATTCGTTATTAGACGATGAAGATTAAAGCATAAGATGTACATATTTTGTTTGTGGTTTAAGTGAGTATGTTATCAATTTTTGATAATAATGTTATATAGGAGCGTTTATGCTAAGTAAATCAACAATACAATATTCATTTTAATATTTGATAGAAAGGAATGATTAAGAATGGGTTTTTTTGGGTGAATTATTATTTGACGTAGTAGTAACTGTTGTAGTGGATGCATTACTTGATGACGATGATTAACTCTGTGTATATTTGTAGCTATTGAATAGTTTTTAATTTATAAATGAGGAGGCATGTAAATGATAAACTTTATTGATATAACGATTTTTATTATATTATAAGTTAGGTATATAGTAGTGATATAAATGAATAATAAAGTGAAAAGAAATAGCCAGCCTTGTATATACGGGGCTGGCTATTTCTTTAATATTAAAATGCTTAAGATTTAGAAAAATATTATGATTACTGTAGATTTTAGGAGATTATTTATGATTAGTTTTTATGTAGATTTATAGGTTTTTTGAATCCTAGTTTTCTTGAGTACATTAATTGCTATGAATTTCATATGATAAAGATGTAGTTAAAAGGTCTTATATATAATCTGAAAGTAATAGAGGGTGTTCCTAGTTAAAATGTGTATATGTATGTGTACGATTGAATTATACTAAGAGTATATTTTTTAAAGTAAGTTACATAGGGAGGTAGATTATGAATTATAAGTCTTATATTATGAGATTGTAGTTAATATTTTTATTATATAAAAGGTAGGTGAGTATATGTTTGGATTTATTCCTCCACAAACTGATTGGGGAAGATTATTACAACTTTTTAGGTATTATTAGATTTTTAGTTTTTAACAGGTAATGGTTAGTTTTGTAGTATGATGGGAGGTGAAAATATGGATGAATTATTAGATGTAGTCTTAGATGTAGCTGTTGATGCGGCATTAGATGTTTTTATTTGAAGAATTTTTTTGATTAATTATGGGAGAAATTATAATTGTTTATAGAATGAAAATGAGTATATGAATGTGATAAGGTTTTTATTTTAAAAGTGAGAACAGAATATAAAAAGCGATAGATCTATTCAGATGAACTGCACCCCAAAAATTGGACACAATTTTGGGGTGCAGTTCATATGGATAAGTCTTTTGTGTCTTAGTTTTATTGAATATGTATATAGTTAATTTTTCCTATATACTTAACTCTAGTCATGAGTATTGAAAATCAGGATGTAGGATATGTCCTAGTCATTTTTGATATGAAGATTTTCAAAACTAAAAGTATATTATGATTGTATTATGTTGTGTTGTAAGTGAAAGAGAGGGTATATATATGGAATATACAGAACATGTAACAAGCCGTGATGTATTTGATTTACGCCGTGGGGGCAGAATCGATGAAGCGTATACAATGGCTAAACAATTGATGGAAAATCCAGATTATAGTGTATGGGATAAGCGTGCATATGCTTGGTGCTTAGTTGATCTAATTAAACGTGCTAATGCAGAAGATAATCAGGCCGCTGCCGAGCGATATCGCAATGAGTTAAAGCTATTAATTATTACCGAATCAGATGGAGTTCTTTTTAAACATACAGAATATGTGCTACGCGTCGCTAACCCCATGGTGAAAGCGCTTGCTGGTATTAAATCACTTAAGGATGCTGGCCAACATCTGGATGCCTTAGATAAGGTGAAAGATTTGTATGCGCAAAATCCAGATGATGAGTCGGTAAAGAATGCATACGGATGGTGCCTGCACAAGGTTATACAGGTAGAAGCGAAGGAAAAATCCATTAATTTTGAGCGCATCAAAGCTTGTTTAGATGACGTGTTTGATTTAGGGCTCCATAATGACATTAGATTTATGCGTTATCTCTGGGGACCTATTCTAACGATTAAAGAGGTAGAGCAACAGATTCCGTTATATCAATATGCTTTACAGTTAGATTTCACTACATTTGAACGCGAGGATTATGAAGTCAAACCGTATAAAGGTTCAGATGGAATGATGCATAATTGGCCGTCTCTTGTTATACGCGTGCTAAGAAAATCCTTAAATAGCCTTGATAAAACTGTAGATCGGGAAATGATTGTTACATTACGTAATTTAGCCGTTGAGCATATGGCCTATTTGAATGAAAGTACGTATTACTTAAAATGGTCTATTGCAAAGACTTATGTTATGTTACATGAATTGGAGACGGCTCAACAGATGATTCTAGACTTGTTGCACGCGAAACCGAATGAGTTCTGGCTTTGGAATGGGCTGGTAAACACGGTTGAAGATGATCATATATTTGCCTTGTCTTGCTATTGTAAGTCTTTATTGTGCCAACACAGATTACAATTTAATGGAGCTGCTAAGTTGGGTGTAGTTAAAGAACTGGTTGCGTTGGGGCAATATGATATGGCTAGTGCCGAGCTTCATGAGTTAGTTACATTTAGGATTGATAACCATCAAACTGTTAATGACCAATTGAATGAGTATCTCCATGCAGATTGGTATAATCCTGATGCTGAAAGCCTTCCTAAAGATTTTTATAGAGAGAATAGTGCGATAGCAGTAGAATTTTTCTGTCAGTCCTTGCCAAGGACAATAGGTATTGTTAACTATGTTTCTAAAGCAGAAAATAAAGCATTTATCGCTGCTGATGGAGATATATCGCTGATGTATCAGTATGACTTAGATGAACCTTTGAATGAAATGGATGTGGTATCTGTTATCTATACTCGTTATGAAGATCAAGATGGTACAGTAAGATACAATGTTGTAGCCTGTGAAAAGATAGATGAAGAACCGCCTACATCTCTTGTGATGAAATTTAAAGAACCTATCAAAGTGATAGATACGGGACTAGCTTTCACAAAAGAAAGTAATGTATTTATGGATTATAAAATGGTTCAAACTTACAATTTGATGAGCGGACACGTTGTTTCAGGCATTGCAGTTCGTTCCTTTAACAAGAAAAAGAACTGCTGGGGTTGGCAAGCGACCGAAATATTGGGTGTTAATGCTACTGACTCTGAAATCGCATAATATTTTACTAGTATCTAAGTTGTAATCCTATATTGATAGTTATGAAGACCTATCTGTCTAGTTAGATGGATAGGTCTTTTTGTTCTTAGTTTTTTTGATTATCTTACTTTCATAGATATTCGTATAATGAACTCAATAATTCAGTTTGCAATAGATTGGAGGGATCATCCGATGATGAGTGTTGGTATGCTGATTTGTTGGGCCGTTTTATTATTAATTGCCGAGGCGATGAAAGATAATAAATAAGGAGGTTCTTATGCAATATCTTATTTCCTATGATATATCCGATACAAAAATTCGGAATAAGGTGGTTAAGTATTTAGAGTCCTTTTGTTATCGCATACAGTATAGTGTGTTTTTATGTATTCATACACGAGTGCATGTTGAGACAATCATCAAGCAACTGGAATTGTTAACTCGCAATGATGAAACAAAGAGATTGTTGATTATTTCCATTTCAGATACAGCTAAACGCCTATATGGTGCAATGATGAAAGTTTTCTTATAAAGGAAGAATCTGTAATGGTAGTGTAATAGTGCTTAGGAGGTGTTATATATGATTGATACGATGTACGTTATGACTCCAGGAACGGTGATTCGACAAGATGGTGGATTATTGGTATTAGAAAAAGAGCACGAAGTGATGCGTCAGTTGCCTATGGCAACAGTGGGAACGATTGTACTAGGGCGGACGGTACAAATTTCAACACAGGTCATGTTTTCACTTGTAAAGCAAGGTTCAGTTATACAGTTCGTAGATCATAAATATAACTTAATTGGCACATTAGGCGATGAGCATACTTCTCTCAAAAAATTATTGTGGCAGGTTAAATATTTTATGGATGAAACATTTGCACATATGGCAGCTTGTTATATCGTATATCGCAAGGTGAAAGCCCAACAAGCTATTTTAGATCAGTATCATAAAACGCGAGATATACCGAACTATGATTCTATTCGTCATACTTTGCAAGCATTAGCCAATAAGATCGAGCGGACTACGACCGTTGATGCATTGCGTGGTATAGAAGGTTTATCTTCCAGAACCTATTTTTCCGTGTGGAATGAAATTTTATCTGAGCCGTGGACATTCCCTGGGCGAAAACGTCATCCTAGCACAGATCCAGTAAATGCATTACTTAGTTACGGCTATTCTTTCCTAGAACGAGAGGTACGTGCTTGTTTACTCTCCACGGGTTTAGACATACGGATTGGCGTATTACATAGTACTAATGACCGTAAGGATAGTTTTGTATATGATGTGATGGATTTATTACGGCAAGAAATTATAGATCGGTTTATTTTGAAAGTTTTTAATCGGCAAATGATTAACAAATCTAATTTTGATATATCTGAACGGGGATGTTTTTTTAGCTAAAGATTCGCATAAAGTTTGGATACAAACGTACGAATACTATATGACACATGCTGCAAGTCGATTAGCAGGACAAACACCTAGAGAGTGGATACAGCAAGAAGTGAAATATTTTTTTAGACTTCTTAAATGAAATTGGTGGAGGATATTTCTGTACTAATCAAGAAAAAGTTTCAAAAAAATTGCATGATTATGAATGCTTTTTTGTATGAGATTTGCTATTATTGATATGAAGTGTAGATGAATTCGTATAATTTGTATTTCATGAATAAGGAGAGGTTATGTTTATTAACCATACGAACCATTCGTCTCAATATTGGTCGGATGAACAGTTGGTTGCGGCACGGCAATACGGGGATATTATCGACATGCCGTTTCCCCGTATTGATCCGTTGGCGTCTACGAAGGATATTGCTCGATTAGCGCAAGACTATGCAGGCCGTATTATTGCATTACATCCAACGGCTGTGTTATGTCAGGGGGGAATTCATTTATTGTCACGCCTTAGTGGAACGGTTGTTAGCCGTAGGAATTACGGTGTTAGCCGCCACTAGTGAACGTGTTGTAGAAGAATCTTATCATGATGGCGTTAACGAGAAAACGGTTAACTTTCGGTTTGTTCAGTTTCGAGAATATTGTCGTTAATGTTCACTATATTTATAAGTAAGGAGTGAGTCTATGCAAGTAAATGCCATTTTATTTGATGTGCAGTCTATCCAGAAGTATATTTTTGCAAATAATAAACTAAAAGCCAATGTTGGAGCTTCGTACATTGTGGACAGATTATTTGAGGATGTATTGTGTAAAGATGTTATCTTAAAGCTGGAATCTGGAGCTGATATTATATCTTGGAAAACGCGACGTGATAGTATTACATCCCTACCTGCATCTGTATATGTTGCCTATATTGGTGGTGGTAAGGCGCTGATTCTTATTGATAATGATCGTGTGAATATGATTGAAGATATCATTAAGACCTTTACCGCCCAAGTGTTGACTCAATATCCAGGACTAAAGGTAGGTGTGACAACAGGTCTTGTTACACTTGAAAAAGATCAGTTTAAAAGCGATGAACGTCAATTATTTAAGCAATTGAAAGATAATCAATATACATTAAATCCTATTTTGCGTCCTGCTAATACAGGTTTAACCACAATTTGTGATTATAGTGGTGATACAGCTGATACAGTTGTAAACTTTGGGGATGGAGAACGTTTAGTAGCAACCTCTTTTATCTCTAAGTATAATGCTTTGAAGCTGCCAATGCACGTCTAAAAAAAGATCTATTTGGCACCGAGGATATCGAATGGGTATTTCCATCCGAGTTTGATGAGTTAGGTCAGAATAAATCGACTGAGAATAGTAAAACAGGTATTAATGATATCGCCATCGTCCATATTGATGGGAATAATATGGGGGCTAGATTTATTAGTTGTGATGGATTAGAAGAACGTAGTGCACTATCCGAAAAGGTAGCAACTAAGACTTTGGAAAGTTTTAAAGCTTTAATACAATGGATTATTGATAAATATGATGTTCTTACTAATAATCTTGAGTTAAAAGAAAAGATGTTGCCAATCCGTCCTATCATCGTTGGTGGTGATGATATTACTTTTGTTTGTAATGCTCGTATTGCAGTACAGGCAGCGCACTTTTTAATGCAAGAACTGTTGAGTGACAATAATGGTATGTCTATTGATTCTTGTGCCGGTATTGCTGTAACTCCTACGTCATATCCTTTCTTTAGAGGCTATCAGATGGCGGAACAATTGTGTGATAGTGCAAAGTCCAAGATGCGTACATATAACAAAGATAATGAAGTAAACGAATCTTGTTGGCTGGATTTTGCCTTTCTTCATGGTGAAACCGCACCTACATTGGAACAGTTCTTTGCTAATGAATATAGCAGTCTAACAGGTAATATGCACTATGGACCTTATCATGTTTATAATGTGGATACATCAATTACTGAAAAAGATATTTTTGCACTTACTAAGTTACTGGAATGTACGCATCAATTTAATTTATCTAAAGAAAAAAACGTATAAAGGTGAACTTTTGGCACATAATAAGATTAAAGAGTTACGGTCTGTATTACAAGATAATCAACATATACAGGATTTATTTATAGAACAATTGGAAAAAAATGGTAAAAGATTACCAGATATAGTTGGTTGGGATAGTTTTGCTAAGCGGTTGTGGAATGAAGTTAAGATGGGAGACACTCGAGAATTAAAGACACCATATGTAGATGCTATTGAATTGATGGATTATATATTACCTGGATTGGAGTAAGTATGTACACATTAACTATTAAATTACTGTCACCAACGATGCTTATGTCTGGACAAGGGGATGTTAATACTGATAGTACGGTAGTACATGATCGCTATGGCATTCCATTTATTCCAGCAAAACGTGTTCGCGGTGTGTTGTATGAAAGTGCTTTGGAAGTAGCTGAAATGGTGGAATTATCAGAATTAAAGACTTTTACTATTCAAGATGTAAATTGTTTGTTTAATCATACTACTGAGACTAGTACAGTAGACACGATTGTAGATTGTCCTAGATTATCTATTTCTAATCTTATGATTCTACATTATGATAAGATTGCTCATGATATAGAAATGCTACAAAAATCATCATGATTTTAAATCTATCTTTACTAAAAATCGTGTGTTGGCGGAATTTACTTCTATAAGATACTATACCTCTGTTGATTCTGTAAAAGGTACAGTTATAGATGGGTCACTACATAATTCACGTGTCATCAATAAAGGACTCACCTTTAGTGGCACGATTGGTGTGAGGGATATGACTGAAACGGATCAAATGATTCTCGCCTGTGCAGTGAATAATTTGACAGGTATTGGTGGAAAACGAAATCGTGGCTTTGGGAATATAGAATGCTCTATTGACGACGAACATTTTGATGTGCAGGCATTAGGGGGTGCATTATGGAGCAAGTAAAAATTACTATTAAGATACAATCTCCAACTCTTATTGCAAACACATCAACCGCTGGTGTATTAACATCAACGCGTGGTTCTATTGATGGTCGTATATTACGTGGAATATTTGCAAATCATTTTATTAAATCGCATAATCTTGGTAAAGAAGCACATAAAAATCAAAGTTTTATGGACTTATTCTACGGTGGTTTGCGCTTTGTTTCTGCATACAAAGATACTGTGAAAGGCACTTCATTTCCAGCACCATTGAGTTTACAGAAGTTTAAAAATGCAGATAAAAAGATTGGGTTTAGAGATGGTGACATTATTGATTCTTATTATGCAAAAGAGGAATTTAAAAATGAAGCTAAACAAAATCTATTAGGGTTTAAAGGTGTAAAAGGATTTGTCGTTCTTGAAGCAGATAAATGTTATCCTGTGTCAATTGAAACAGCTATTAAATTGCATATGTCTAGATCTTCTGATGACGAAAGAAAGATGGGACGGAGTAAGGATGGGAATATTTTTAACTATGAATACTTAGAATCGAATCAAGTATTTGTAGGGACTATTGTTGGCTCTAAGACTGTATTAGAATCTTTTGTTCGCGAATTTCCAACGGTTATGGAGTGTTATATTGGGCGATCTCGTTATACAGAATATGGGCGATGTTCTGTAGAAATTGGTGATATAGAAACAATTAATTCAAATATTATATATAATAACTCTAAAGATAATAAGTATACGTATATTCGTTTTCATACACCAGTTATTATTGGGAATCAATCCCTTAAAGAGATTGTAGAATCAACAATTCAACCAATTCTTGGACCAGATGTGTATGTATATAGTATGTGTGCAGCATATCAAGAGGAGCAAAACTTTAATAGTATTTGGGGCATTCGTAGTCCGAGTGAGCCCGCTGCATCCGCAGGTACTGTAATCCAATTGAAAAAGGACACAGGCTGGTTAAATACAGACATAAAACAACTTGAGCAAATTTGTTATTCTGGCATTGGTAGTCGTATACAAGAAGGCTATGGACAATGTCGTTTGTGGTTACCAAATCAATTTATATTAAGTAAGTTTGATGAAATAGGTCATGATGATATTGGTGAAATAAATATAGAGAGTCAAACTTTAATTCAACAGATACTAGAGAAACAAATTGTTATAGAAGCTCGGTTATGTGCTGCAAAAGATGTAGCAGAAAGGTTGAATAAGTATGATAGCAGCCATCATTTTGCATCAGTATTACTTGATGAAGTTGGCAATACTCGGGAATATGGGATTGGTAAATTAAGGACTTTTATTAAACACGTAATGAAAGAGAAAAAAATTCTCTATAAAACATTGCGTAATGTTTATATAAGACAACAATATTCTATTGAGCATACAGGTTCTCAAAATCTTATGCAGTATATAGATACTTTTGATGAAAGTGTTTTTGCTTCGTAAGTGCATTGAGAATACTAAAAATATGAAATTAGAAATACTTATTAAGAAATCTGGTATAGATAAGAAACGATTATCATATATTGTTTCTTATGAATATTGGCATTATTTTCTTAGACATGTTAGAAAGCAAACTGGTAAAGGGGGGCTGTTATATGTTAAATCAAGCTCGTATTATTGGGCGGTATACCTTGACGGGTTCTATTAAACTTATTAGTCCACTATTAATTCGTGCCGGTGTATATAATGATATGTCAAATGATACGATAGATGATGTTGTTGTTAGATATCATGATGGGACGCCATTTATTCCCGGTACTTCGTTGGCTGGCGTACTAAGGGCAATTTTACGAAATTCTGATAAGTTTACAGGCCTTGAATCTATATTGTTTGGAGATATTAAGGAAACAGATTCTAATCAAAGCTCTTTACAAATAAATGATATATCACTTCAAAATGCACAGGTTACAGTTCGTGATGGAATTTCTATAGATCAAGATTTAGGTATTACAGAAAAAGGGGCGAAATATGATTTTGAAATTATAGAAGCTGGAGCCACAGGTATTATTCGTATTGAATGTATTGTTCGAGAATATCAGAAGTCTAAACAAGCTAATATTTTTAGATGCCTTACAATATATGGCTAATGTAATTAAATGTGGTATTCGTTTGGGAGCAAAAACGACTAATGGCTTAGGAGAAGTGATTTCAGATGATTTAGTTTTACAATACTATGATTTTTCATAATATATGTGATGTAAAATCATGGCTTTTAAAAGCATGATGGTCAATGTATTTCTATTCCTCAAGAATCTGTAGTACAAAAAAATGATTTAATTATTAATATGGAGTGCTATTTTGAAGAGACGCTTTTGATAAAGTCTATTTTTGAACAAGCATGGGAAACTAATGGATCGTTATGTATACCAGGATCTTCTTTAAAAGGTGTATTAAGACATCATGTACGTTATATATTGAAAAAGCTACATATTGATAACTATCTTGAACGTAGTTTGTTTGGCTTTAGTGATGAGAATGGTGAAAGCCAGAAGGGGGACTGTGTAGTTAGTGAAGTTCATTTAGATAGAGCTTCTATAGATTCTAAACAAGTACAACAAACAAGAATACGTATTGATCGGTTTACTGGAGGTGTGATAAATGGTGCTTTATTCCAGGAACATCCTTTACGAAATTTCCAGAATCATCATACATTATTTCCAATACAGATTACAGTAAAAGATTGTTCTAAAGAAGCGGCTGGGCTCTTTTTATTATTAGTAAAAGATCTGATGACTGGTCAAATTACCGTTGGTGCTAATCGAAATATAGGGAGTGGGCGTATTAGAGGTAAAAATGTAAAAATTCAATATCTTAATGAGCATTATGATATCGATTGTAATGGTAAAGTAATTCATGGCAACAAAGTTAATCTTGAAGCTCTTTTACAATCGTTTCTTTTACTATCTAAGGAGGCAGTGAATGAATAACTCATTAACCTTGAACGAGTATGAATTTACAAGCAAAGATAATAGTTGGACGCAGTTACCAGAGTTAAACTATGGAAAAAAACTAAGCAAAAAAATTAATATACATAGTGCTAAAGTTATCTTATAGGTAGTGAATGAGGTTAAATGGGGATATTATAAAGATAATATTTTTTTACGTTTGCTGATGGAACTCATGAGATTGATTTGCGTTTTTCTCCAAGAAATGCGTATCTTTAATGAAACTGAAGAATTGAAAATAGTAAAACAAAATAATCATATATTATATCGTTATATTAATGATCAATCTAGTGAAGCGTTAAATTATGAATATACAGATTCCACATCTAAGTTAATTGGTATTAAAGTCGATGATATTAATGTTCCTGTAGGTTTCACACCATTACTTGATAAAGGACGTAGCTATTACAGATTATCCCTTTTGATACAATAAAATCAGAATGTTTTTTTGACTACACGAAATTATATTGGTTATTTAGATAACTATCAAGCTAGTTATATTGATTATAGATATGTATTAATAACCGATGAGGAGGTGTAATAAGGTGTCTCCAAAATTTCAGAAAAACATAGTTATAAAACAGAAACAAGAGCAAAAAAAGAAAAATGTGAAAAAGGCTCATAAAGTACAAAAGTATGACTGAGCCACAAGAAGAGAAAAAGGAACGAATACAACCTATTGAAAAACCTATAGATAAAAAGTATTTTTGGAACTGTTAAAGGCTAAACCAAGTATTCCTTATAACTTTATTCGATTAGCAGAGCATGTAATACCGGCTGAGTTTTATACAACAAATGGTGAAGATGCTATAGTTGCTGATTATAAGACTCACATTAATCAATCTGAGAATATTTCTGGCTTCATTGATGTATCTATTACAGCTAAAACCCCTTTATTTATCGGCGGTGAGACTATAGAAGATGAGGATGGGTTATATCAGGCTTTTTATGGCGATGATGAAACTCCAATTATTCCAGGTAGTAGCATTAAAGGTATGATTAAGCAAATCTTTAAGATTGTGACTTCTGGTGCATTTAGGCCTTTTTAATAATGGGTTTGGTGATTTTGAAGATAGGCGTTTGTATTTTAGAGACTTTGCAAGTAATAATGAATTAAGTCGTTATTATAATAAACGTATGACAGAACCGTATTTGATTGAAGGAGAAAAAAAGGTAAGAGTAAGCGTAGAAGAGGAATTGCATTACCAGGTTTTCTGATTAAGACTGTGACAGGAGAATATTTTTATTGTTGAGAGTGAAAGCGATAAAGTTGACTATACTGATGAAGATAGAGCCAATAAAAAGGATCAAGTAAAAAAATATCATATGGCATGAGGATTTTGTAGAGATTCATACAGGTCCTCCTATTAAGCGTAAGAATAGGTATATTGTTATTTCTCGTCCTAGTAGTTTTGATGAAAAATAAGCGTATTCCTGTTTCAATGGATTGTATTCATAGTTATGAGGATGATACTAATCGTAATACTATTAATTTATTGGGCGAAAATGAACCTGATGACATGATATTTGGTTTGGATGATGATGAGGCAATTTTAAATTTTACTGGCTGTGGAGATATTACTTATGTAGTGCCTTGCCATTTTATTAAGAATGAAATGGGAGTTATTTCTCATTTTGGACATGGTCAATTGTACAGGATTGCTTATGATTTAAGCATTGGTGATCATGTTCCTGAGGCTATTCACGAACAGACTAAAATTGTTGATTTAGCAGATGCTGTTTTTGGTTATGATAAAAAATGGTCAGGCCGTTTGTCATTTTCTGATGGACATTTAATAGATAATTATGGTCGACATCTATTTAAGGCTTATCCATCTGCATTAATGAGTCCAAAACCAACATCATTTCAATTTTACTTAGAACAAAATTCCGATGATGACTCATTAAATCATTGGGGTACTCCTAATGTATCTATTCGTGGATATAAGATGTATTGGCATCAACCATTAATCAAAGCAAGGAATTGGCAGTGGAATAATAGTGATCCTACAAAAGATAAACCTAATAAAGATGCTAAAAAGATACGGCCGGTTTATGAAGGCAATATATTTACTAGTCGAATTTACTTTGATAGATTAACTCGGATTGAATTAGGCGCTTTATTATTTGTTCTCAATCTTGATAGGGTATTTGATAAAAATCTGTTATAAATTAGGAATGGGAAAATCAATCGGACTTGGTAGTGTAAAATTAGATTCTAAAGTAACTTGTATCAATAGTAATGAACGTTATCAATTTTTTTATTCAATGCAGATTCCTGGAATACAGGTGAACATGTTGTTGATATTTCAGAATATATTGATGCATTTACTAGTTATCGGGATAGAGAATTAGATGTGACCAAAAAGAAATATAAGGATATGTTAGATGAATTAATATCTATGATGGATTGGAGCCTTGCGGAAGAATCTAATTATTCCCCATATTGGCCTTATGCGGTGCAAATGATGTCTATAGATGATGAAGATGATAAATATAAGCATTTTAAAAAACGTACTAAGCTTGATAACCCTAAAGAGTTTATTGAACATTGGAGTAAGCAGTTGTGATTAGTTCTATTATACTAACGCTAAAATCTCGTAATTCTGGTTCTCTCCCCAAATTCCCTGGCCGTTTCCTTCATGCTGCCGTCTTTTCTCTTATCAGTTCCATTGATAAAGATACAGGCGACTATTGGCATGATATGTCTGGTATAAAGCCTTTTACAGTGATGTTAGATTATCAGCAACGCCGTCGTAACCATGTGATTCAAGAGGGCGATATACTCTTTTTGCGAATCAATGTATGGCATCGCGATTTGTGGTGTATTTTAGCAGAAATCTCAGAATTGATGCATGTACAAATCGATCCTTTGCAAGCAAGCATTGCCGATGTTAACTATGAAACACCTTTTGGCTTGCCACTTCGTGAAGAGAATATACTTGATTTGGTGCAACATCGATTAGAAGCCAAACCAGCACGCAAAATTGAGTTTGAATTCTTAACGCCTACCATGTTTAATGGTACGCATGGTGATATAACATTTCCAACTGCAGAACTAATTTTTGCCTCTATTGTAGATAAATGGAATGCTGGTGATGTAGAGGATACATTGGATAAACCACGTATTAAAGAGCTTTGTGAACGTATTATATTGGCAGATTGGAATGGTCATACAAAACGTGTTTATTTTGGTCGTGATCGAGGATATACAGGATTTATTGGTAATTTTACCTTTAACCTATCTAAGTTAAGTGCAGAGGAGAATCAACTCATCACAGTTTTAGCACTCTTTGGCGAACATTGTGGTATTGGTAGACTGTCTAGTCAAGGGCTTGGACAAGTAAAAGCTTTGCTAAAGAATAAATAACATATGTAGATATATTAGAACTATGAAACGTTCATGATATATACCTCCAAATGAAAGGAGTCTTAGGAACATCCTATGTAGATGATTCTAAGGCTCCTTTTTGTTCCTAGTTTTTTTGATTATCTCATTTCTACTATCATTCGTGTAATAAACTCACAAGTTAAGCCTGAAGGGTTGGAACAAAGTATAGTCATAATTTTTTTCCTCCTTTCAAATATAAATAGATTTTTCCTTTTTAGAATGAATAATAATAATTTACCTCCTATGAAGTCCCGCCTTAGCGGGCAATATAAATTATTGTTCACCCTACAGGCTTAACGATTATTAATTTGTGTTTTGTTATATAGTTTAAAGGAGCGGCATTATGTATCATTTTATAATTACCACAACAGGATTATTTAATACGCTTCGCACGTCGGTCTTTCCAGCCATAAATAATCCGAAAAGCAGCAACATTTTTATTGGGTTTATTATATAAAGTCAATGTATACACTCGCCATATCAGAATCAATAAATATAAAGAAAAACGAGATTTAGTGCATCAAGAACTTAAGTTAGAGCGTAAACGCATTCGAGCTTATGTGGATGCCATTCGTGGTGAGGAAAAGTGGAATGATGAAGTAGAACGAAAATATGTCGATTCTGTGCTAGAGTTCATACGATTTGGTACCTATCAAGGTGAACCGGTCTTGTCTGAACCTCGTAATGGTAGTTACACCTTGTATCCTATGTATAAGACTCGACGAGGACGCTCTTTATTGGATAAGGAGAAACAAAGGTTCGCTGAGGAAAATCAATACACATATGACCATATGTTACGGTATTTTATATCCTTACTGTATGCTCCTGATGGGGCTTTTCGTAGAGTAGATGATTTCCAACGAATTAAGGCTCCTATATCAACTTCTTCTATTCAAACCGCATTAGATGACATTAATACATCTGAATTTCCTAGTATTCTAGATGTGAAATCTTTGCCGGATTCCTATACTGCCATGTCTTGGAATAGTATTGATTTAGAATTTCTATTTATTGCTGATGCGGTGGGGGCGTATATGGTTCGTGGTATGCGTGGTTATACAGAATCGGAACAGTTAAACGCATTATGTGATGATGAAACGTTAATGGCTATTTGTGAAAGCCCGTATAAGTGTTTAAATCCGTCTAGCATGTATGATTATTTGTACCCAGATATATTACCTGTAGATAATTTTATTCCTGTATATGATGAAAGTAACCATAGTTCGGATATCCTAGTATCTTATTATGCTCATAGTAAAATAGACTTATTTCAAGATAATTGGAGTGCATACGATGGAGATGGTATTGAGGAATATATACAAGACCGATTGACCGGCCCTATGATGGATAATATTATTAAGCGTTTATCCAAAGAAAAATTATTTATAGAGTTGCACCCAAAACCAGAATACCGAAAGGAGTATTTAGATTTTTTGCTTCCTTATACTACGGAGCGTTGTTTGGAGGAACACAAGTTCATAGCACCAAAAGAAATTGATATTATAACTAAAAAAGTATATTGTATGCTGGATGCGTGTAGAAGTATTATTGATAATTCGCAATTGTATGGAGCCCTATTACCTATACTCGATGCAATTGATGAATTGATTGGTGATATGTCTCTTTCATTAGATAGTCCCTGGAAAGTTGAGTATATTAAAAAGTGTCACGATTATCTCAATGGTATCGAGCATTAGCATATGCTTTCACAGGCCGTAGCGGAGCTGATGATATTTTTAAAGCTATTATTGAGCAACAAGAATGGAATCCATTGGTATATGATATAAAGAAGGATTGTTACATGGCTGAATGGGGTGAGTTATCGAAAGCCTTTGATTTGGACACTGTGCGCTATGCCTTGTTACAGTATTGTGTAAGCATGGATTACCAAGATGTTTATGAGCAATATTTGCAAGCTTTGTGTCCGAATATTACGCTTAGTGAATTTGATTACGAACGGCAAACGTCTATATTGTTGAAACAACATATCCATAAAAAGGATTATTGCTATGCTGGGCGTGATGTTGCGTTATGGACCAAAGTTTTGTGGAAGTTCTACGTGGATGAGATTGATCAATCGTTATGGAATGAGATTGCGACCCTATGGGAGAAATGGCGTGAAGTTCATTGTTTCGATGATTTATATGCGTATCAGATAAGTGTTAAATATATGGTTAATTTAGCAATGCATTTTGGTGATATACAGCGTGCAGAGTGCTATAAGCAAACCGTTTCTGATGATGTATCTACTTTTATGCATGACATGGGCATGCCAGAGTTTGGTAATTATCCTTGGACGGCTATTTCTTATTACATCATGGCTGATACAAACCAAAGTTTAGGTCTTGTGGAACAAGCGATGGAAGAATTTCATAAAGCTTATATCATTAAGCTGCACGCCAAATCTAGTTGGGAATTTTATGAACAATGCAATGGAAATGCTTGGCAAATACCAATATCTCGTTTTGAATATAGAGGGACAATCTTTGGATATATAGATTGGAGAGATATGCCAAAACTATCTTCAATCAAAGCATATAAACAAGCATTGGCTCCGTATATGACATATATTATGGATTAAAGATAGTTGGTAGATAGTTTTAGATAAGCAATAAAGAGCGAGTGGATTATGAATGTAATCTGCTCGCTCTTTATAATTGCATGAGTAGATATTTACTAAGCAGTAAAAATAAAAACTCAACAGATGTTATCTGTATTTCTGTTAAATATGATGAATGGAAAATGAATCGAGTTATTGACGTAAATTGATAAACCCTTATAATAACTGTATCTTAGGAAATATCATTTTCCACCAGTATTTATCTATATCCATAGGCCTTGTGGATCAAATGGGACCATGTTTTTACCGCTTGCGGTGTGAGGTTTTCCAAAACCTAATTTTAAGGCTCATGAATACTGGCTTTGTAAGGCCTGCTGTTGCAACAGCTCTTACCGTTTACGGTATTGAAACAAATAAAGAATTATCTTTTTGCATTTCTCCACATTCAGTTGCAACAGCTCTTACCGTTTACGGTATTGAAACAGCTGTATGACCTAGTACGGCGCAAGCAAGTGAGTTGCAACAGCTCTTACCGTTTACGGTATTGAAACCGAATAATATGAATTTCATTAGATACCTCCGTAGAGTTGCAACAGCTCTTACCGTTTACGGTATTGAAACTATCTCCCTTCGTCTAGCAGATAGACTGGATGTCGTTCATAAGTTGCAACAGCTCTTACCGTTTACGGTATTGAAACTCGGAAGAATCTTTTGTTCTGTCGTGCCAGACAGGTCTGGACAGTTGCAACAGCTCTTACCGTTTACGGTATTGAAACAACCTTCGGCGTAACAGCCGTAAATCTTCAATTGTTCCAGTTGCAACAGCTCTTACCGTTTACGGTATTGAAACGTACCCTGACTGAACTTCTCAGGGTGAAAAAATCTCCTCGTTGCAACAGCTCTTACCGTTTACGGTATTGAAACTGTAGGTATTGGTGCTGTAAGTCTTTCGGCAAAAGGTTTGTTGCAACAGCTCTTACCGTTTACGGTATTGAAACTAAATATTTCTTTACTAAATACAAATTTTCAGCAGTTAAGTTGCAATAGCTCTTACCGTTTACGGTATTGAAACGATTCGATGAACACAACTTCTGTGTCATCAAATTCTGGAGTTGCAACAGCTCTTACCGTTTACGGTATTGAAACTCTAACCCATGCCGAGTCGAAAATAACCACCGTTGCAACAGCACTTACCGTTTACGGTATTGAAACCGGAATGTGCGATACCACATACTGATATAGTCTAATTCGTTGCAACAGCACTTACCGTTTACGGTATTGAAACCACCAACCATGGGCATGTAGCATGCCATAGCTGGTTAGTTGCAACAGCACTTACCGGTTACGGTATTGAAACTGTACTTGGATCCAGCATCTTGTACTGAAAAAGCTTTTGGGTCGTTGCAACAGTACTTACCGTTTACGGTATTGAAACATAATTACCTCCATAGTGTTGAATGACTAAGAAAAAAGTTGCAACAGTACTTACCGTTTACGGTATTGAAACTGGTTACCGGCCATGTTTTCAGAGAATGCATTTTGAGTTGCAACAGCTCTTACCGTTTACGGTATTGAAACACACCAGTTCTATCAGCAAGCCAACCAGAACCGACACCGTTGCAACAGCACTTACCGTTTACGGTATTGAAACAATGCCAACGCCAAGCGTTTAAATTGCTTACGGTCTTCTGGAGTTGCAACAGTACTTACCGTTTACGGTATTGAAACTAGTGTTATAAATTTTAAGACCGTGTTCTGTTCTGTTAGTTGCAACAGTACTTACCGTTTACGGTATTGAAACATGAACCCTGCACCGTCAGGATTATTCACGAAGCAATTTGTTGCAACAGTACTTACCGTTTACGGTATTGAAACACGAGCTTTTGTTTCGCAATGTGTTCAGAACCAATTGTAGTTGCAACAGTACTTACCGTTTACGGTATTGAAACTTAATAGCGTTTTGAGCTACATAACCAACTACAAACCCAGTTGCAACAGCACTTACCGGTTACGGTATTGAAACTGTACTTGGATCCAGCATCTTGTACTGAAAAAGCTTTTGGGTCGTTGCAACAGTACTTACCGTTTACGGTATTGAAACAATAAAATATCTTTCTTCATGATTTACCTCCTACATGAATGTTGCAACAGCACTTACCGTTTACGGTATGCGACGAATGGTGCGAGGCAGCAGAGGAGCGAAGTGACGAAGTGATCCGCCCATCTCTAGTCCCTGACCAAAGGGAAGAGAAAACAAAGGTGATAAAGCAACAGTACTTACCGTTTATGATGTATGATGAAAAATTCAATAATAAGATGGAATATCCCACAAACACAAAAAACTCTACCCTAGATCTCCTAAGGTAGAGTTTTTATCTATAAATCTCTATAATACGATGCTTATTGTATCGTATATTTGTTTGGTATATAATTAACATAAGATAGTTAGGCGAGGTTGGGCCTCTCTTCGTCATTGAAGGGAGGGGTAAGCCTATGAGTGATTATGAAATCATTATGCTCCTATTACAGGTAATGACCGTGGTTATCGCCTTTGGAGCATTAATAGCGCTTATTTGTCTAGGAAAAAGACAAAATAGCCCTTCGTTATCTTTTGATAATTCGATAACTGAAAGGCCATTTCCTAATATTTTATAGATTTTCGAGATGAGCCTGACGTATCCACTCGTCTGACTATCTTCTTATATTATAACGATGGTTGCGTTCATCGTCAAATATAGATGATCACAGTCGTTATTTTGGGATATGGATAGTGCTTATTTGTCCAGGTAAATAGAAATAGCCCTTCGTTACCTTAAAAATCGATAACTAAGGGCCAATTCTATATTTTATGTAATTCAGAGATGAGCCTGACGTGTCTACTCGTCTGACTATCTTCTTATAGTATAACGATGGTTGCGTTCATCGTCAAATACAGATGAATCAGCCCGTTTTCGTATAATGAGTATATTCTGCTATTAAGTATGCAGGACATACATTCTGAGCTGTTTTAAAACGGCTCTTTTTTTGTTCCTAGTTTTTTTGATTATCTCCCTATAGGGAATCTCCGTATAATAAACTCACAAGTTAAGCACATTGGTTTTTATACACGGAGGTCCTTTATGGAACAATTTACTATTCAGAAAAATGATTTTTTATCCCATGATTGCACCGGTTACTTTCATCTATTTTATATAGGATACGGGCAACCAGGCAATCCGGATTATTTGAATACCTTGAAAAATATCTTTGTTTCTACGCACCCCGATACGTTGCGAGCAGCCTCTAGGCAAGCCGCCGCATTGATGATACAGGATATTCCTCAGGTTATGGACGCTGAAGGTCTGGATACAGCCATTCTCATGGCAGTGCCTCGGTCCAAGTCGGGCATGTGTAATTGGCAACTCGGGTTTAAGGCGGCGGTGCGGACTGCTGCGAAAGCATTACAGGATAATAATTTGTCCGTCATTGACGGTACGGATTTTATTTCCGCCATACGAGCACCAAGATGACGCATTTGCGTAAGCCTGTGTCTAATTTTGAGAATACTGGTAGTGATCCGTACCCAGGAATTACCAAGGATACTTGCGATATCCAGAACGAGTCCATCAAGGGTAGAACGGTTATTTTAATAGATGATATTTATACAAAAACGGTTAATGTTGATGAAGATTGTATTCAAGCATTATACGATGCCGGTGCGGCACGCGTTGTTTTTTACGCCGTAGCCTACACGAATCGAAATGCGTACAAAAGAGGAGCATAATATGAACATTTCACCTATAGCTTTGAAAATTTGGGCGGTCCAACAAGCCACTAATCAGATCAAATCGAGAGCTAGCTTTCACAATACGTGGAAAACAGCGGATGAATTCCACGCCATGATGGACGACATTCCTCACATTGATGAGGCGGTGCATAGCTTGTCCGTGGCGGTGGACGATATGGACTGGATGGACGGTGCCGTGTGCTGCTTTGATGCGGATTTCCCATCGTAAACACCAGTGCGCCCAATGGCGACCGGCCCTATCTCTTGTTCTACAAGGGCGACCTTAGCCTGCTGGGCGATTTGAACCGCAATGTGGCGGTTATCGGGTATACGACGCCTACCGATGAGCAGGTGGCCCGTGAAAGCAAGATTGTTGAGCAACTGGTCCATCATAACCAACATATCGTGAGCGGTCTCGCCAAGGGCTGCGATGGCATTGCCCATACGGTATGCATGGATTGTGGGGGCAAAACCATTGCCATCTTACCATCGCCGCTGAACTCCATATTCCCGGCTGTTCATCGCGACATGGCAGAGCGCATCGTTGAAACGGGGGGCCTTATTATTACTGAGTATTGCGATGAACCGCATAGCCGACATGAAGCCATCAATCGCTTTGTGGAACGAGATCGATTACAAGCCTTATTTGCGAAGGCGGTCATCCTTATTGCTAGCTACGAGGGTCGTGATGGAGATAGTGGTTCCCGTCATGCTATGGCAAAGGCTAGTAAGTATGGTCATATGGCGTGTGCCATGTATAATGCTGCCACCGATGATAATGCACGAGACATGAAATTAAATCGCAGTTTGCTAGCATCGCAACAGGCGCGAAAACTCGTGGCGGCGAAGGGCAAGGCGGATACATTGGCCGTCACTATTGAGGACATCGCTGAGCTCGTGAACCCATCATTGGAACTGGCAGACACTCTGTTTTAAGTTCTATGGTAGGTATCCTCTGTGGTTAAAGTGCCATCACAGTATAGTTAGAGACAATAGGTATAGTTTTGATAGAGGAGGTTCTATGTTTCACATCGTCGATGTAGACAACACATTAGTGTTTACCAATCAATTAAATACAGCCGGTTATGTGTACGCCTTAGCCCAGGTGGGACTAGAACCACGTACTGCTATACCGGACCGCATTACCCGGAATGTGGTGTGTAGCTGGTATCCAGAGCTTACAGGCCAAGAATTGGGTCGCATTACATCCCATAAGCAAGCCTATGTACGGACCCATTTGGAACAAACTACGCTTAATCTTGAAATGGCTCATTTGTTGATTACCGAAGGAAGCGAACATTGCGCGTTGTGGACTGCCGCAAATCCAGAACGCGTGCGGTTATTGTTGAACTTTCACAATGTAACAGATTACAAGGCCATTCGGTTTAGCGATAAATCCGCTGGAGATGTGGTGCACGCCATTCAAGATTTTTGCTCGCTATTTCAATGTGGGCTACAGGATTTATGTTTTTATGATGATGACCCCGCCGTTATTCAGCGACTACTGGACTACGGCGTATCCGTCATGGCTGCGTAGGTAAGGAGGAAATACTATGCGTCACATTACGATTAGCACAACGGGCATATTTAATGCTATCCGGCCGTCCTTGTTCCCGCCGATAGAGGGCAAGGAAACGACGACGTTTTTGCTCGGATTAGATTTTCATGCGGGCGATATCAGTCCATTTTATGATGAGGAGCAAGACGATGTAGTTGCCAATGGTCCTTATATTGAGCTAGAGCGTCAGCGGATTCGCGCCTTCGTTAAGGCCGTATGTGAGGAGATGGGCAAGCCCTTTGAGGAGTGTCGCAGTGCGTTCTTGTTTTCCTTGCCAGAATTTATCCGTTATGGTACGTATAACGGGCAGCCTCTATTAGAAAAGCCTCGTACAGGTGAGTATGAGGTGTATGTATTGTATAAAAGCCATAGAGGTCGCAAGTTATTATTTCAAAAGGGCCGTCCACCTAAGGATGAAGTGCAATATGTATTCGACAATATGCTACGTCATTTCATAACGACCTTGTTTTCCGATGAGGGTACGTATGGTTATTTAGCAGACGTTGTGCATATAGAAACGCCTATATCCCTTGGCGTGTTGCAACAGTCCTTAGAGGGCATAAAGGCTGCGGACGAGGATATATTCAGTGAAGGTGTTGATGCCTTTTCGGTTCCGAATCACTACGTAATGACCGAGCCTACACAGGTTCATTCTGAATTTTTACTCCTTGCCGATGCGCTTGGTGCCTATATGGTGCAAGCTATGGACGGAGAAACAGAATCGGACGCGCTCAAGACCTTGTCGAGGGATAGATTGTTACAAAATATTTGTGAGTCCATGTATAAAATGTACATGGGGCCTTCTGAAGAGGCAGCTATTGGCGTCTATGATGAGTGTGAACGCTGGCTGAATCCATTGATTCGTCAATGTTGGAATATCCAATATACGATGGTCCGTCGTACCTTAAATCAGGTGCCTACTTATGATGATGGCGTGATCGGTTTTGTGAAAGAACAGCAGGTATTTCCTCTTGTGGCACATGTAATTCGGGAACTTTCAACAGAGAATCTAGGCGTCGAATTGCATCCGAAGGTGCATCAGTATAAGCAGTATTTAGATGTTCTCGTTCCCTATGTAGACCGCGTCGAAGACCTGTATCGCAAGCGGTATGTGGGGGTGGGTGACGAGCTCTTATCTGTAATCGATGACTCCAATCCGTTCAATATGAATCGTCCGTTTGGCAGGGATACTTCATTTGGCCTAGAAGGTTTTATTGATACGGATGATTCCTTTGGATTTAATGATCCCTTTGGTATGAATGATGCGGATGACATGCCGCCGGTGGATGTGGAATTATGTTGCCACGTGTATTGTGCGCTGGATGCGTGTCAGCGCGCCATTCGAGGCGAGCGCATGTACCATAATGTGATTCCTATCGTGAATTTCCTTGACGATTTGGTCGCTCATGCGGACATTCCTTCGCCGGATTCGTGGCAGTACGAGTATATGTTGAAAGTAGGGCGTCTATCCAAGTGGTATCGGGCGCTGGTCTATGCTTTCACAGGCCGTAGTGAGGCTGAAAGTCTATTTAAAGAGTTGATTCAGGCTCAGGAAAAAGATCCGTTAGAGTATGAACGTTGTTCGGATGCATTTATTTATAACTTGGCAAATCCATCGAGTGCCTTTGATCTTAAGTATTTACAGCTAGCGTTGTTGCATTTTTATGTAGAAACGGACAATCGCATAGGCTATGAGCGCTATATTGAAACCGTGTATCCACCGCTTTCTCCATGCGTTTTGACTGGGTTAGCCAGATGCATGTGCTATTAAATGAGAATGGACATGAGGCGGAAGACGAGTATACACAGGGCAATCACTATTGGAACTATACGAACTCGGTATTCCTATTATGGGTCAAGGCCGTATGTCACTTTCACCTAGACCATATGGACCAAGCCTGCTGGGACGAGCTTGGCGCCTTGTGGGACGCAACCTATGACAATCCAAACTATGCACGCCATACGCAGGATCATTACGCGTACCTTGAATGCGTCAAATACATGGTGAAATTGGCTGTCCATTTTGGCGATACCCGTCGGGCCGAGATGTACAAGCGCAATCTACAAACCCTTATCGATGAGGAGTATAAATTTGGCTGGGCCGGCACTGCACTAGGCTATCCATGGAATGCGTCGGATTATAGTATTATGGCTCAGATTAATGAAATCCTAGGCAAACTAGACCTTGCGAAGGAACAATACGATAAGGCCTATGCCTTGGTGAGCTTTGCACAAGATAAATGGCGCTACTTTGAAGGCAAACATGGTAACATCTGGGATTTACCAATCGCCGTTGACCCAGAGGCAGCGCAACCTACACTAACCGAATGGTTAACAAACTATACACCGAAATTCTCTATCATTGAAGAATATAAGAAGGCATTGGTATCTTGGATGAGTTATGTGTTCCATTAGCATCGTTACATTGACATATATAATATAAAATAGGCACGTTCTCGTGGATATAGTATACTTATATCAATAAGAGAACGTGCCTATTGTTGTTTGAGAGGTATTGTATGAAACTAAAAACGATGTTGCTAGGTGTATCTATGGCGTTAGCTTTTACCATGCTATTAATGCGGCGCAATATACGGTGCTCGAGGGGCAACTGCCTGTGCCAGGTGCAGATGCAAGTATTCCAGAGAATGCATATCAGAATTATCGGTATGGTGATACTAGTAAAGTACCTGACTTTGAGATTAAGGAATCTCTAAAACTCAGCTTTAAAGAGATAGACGAGATTGCTCGTGAGCCTGAAATGAGCCAAGTCAACACCAATGCATTGAAAGAAGCCAATATTAGATATATGGACTTGCTTTCCCATGACTCAACGGTCATTTTATTACATGAAAAGGGATATAATGCTAAACTGACAGCTCCGATTAGGACTGTGGAGGGGATAGTGACTCCTTTAAAAAGTGAGGGTATTACGTCATTTGCCATAGATCGTTATGCAATGGCTTCGCTTTCTGGTACTACGGAAACGCCGGAACAAGCTTTTAATGAAAGTAGCGCTGGACGTAAAGGCGCTTTCACATATCCTGGTATACGAGCAGGAACTTGGATAATAACAGATTCATCAAAGAACGATAATAATCCTACGATGCTTGCCCATGTTATATTCGATGATCAGCCAAATCACACATACATAGCTATGCTGAGTAAGTTTGGTCAATCGGATGTTGTAAATAACTTAGAGTCAGCAATGGCGAATATTGTGATTCCTTCTATGCAATCGTTGGACACATTGGATAGTGTCAGTGACCTTGTTACATGGGAAAATATTACGTATCGTGTGCCAAAGGGAATGGTGTTGAAAACGAATGATACGAATCATTCCAATTCAAATAAGCGTGTGTATCAGGGGCATGGAATGGAATTCGTTATTGAAAGAGGGCCTGTTATTGATACTGAAAGCCCAATCTTGGCATATTGTAATCGTGTTCTACATGACTATCTCTACGCGTCTCCATCACTTCTATTACAAGATGTACCAATTCAGTCTGCAGTGGTGTGGAATAATGGGGTTCCATCTTATCTTATGGACCAATATAATTCTGGTAAACAATCTCGTATGATTCAATTGATACAGGATGATCAGTATGAATACAATATGTATCTTACCTATGAAGATGGAAAAGCAAATTATAACCATATCGAACTACGCGATATGATGGAATATTTGGACTTTGGGAATGCTAAGATGCTAAGAGATACAATGCATCAAAACTTAATACATAAGAAAAAATAGCCTTCCGTTACCGCTTGGTAGCTAGATAAACGAAAAGGCCATTTCTACATGTTATTAGTTTATGAGGTGAGTCTATTGAAACATATGCTTGTAAAACTCTTATTAAGTTCTATCCTTATCATTGGTTGTATGGGGCAAACTACGTTTGCCAAAACTGATGATGCAGGTGTCTTAGCCGGATTAGAATCTAATTCGGATATGTATTCTTATTTGAATTATTACCATTATTCCTTATGGCTAGCGGATCATCGTTACTCTAGTCATGATATGTATATCTCTTCTGACCAATCCGTTATTATTTCATTATGGGATTATAGTACACCACCGAGTATGATATATATTATAAAATCAGGATATGCACCAATAAAGGGGCCATGGTAGGGATGACGAGAAGCAAAGTAGAATCCCTTTACGGACCGCTTCTTGAGGATACTGAATGGGGACGACCAGCCGAACCATATGGAGACATCTATCCTGGATATGATACATATACAGGGTACTATGTGGGCGAATACGTAGGTTATCACAATGAAGGCTTATCTTTTGTGTTCAATAAGTATACAAATCAAGTCGTATTGATTCGGTACCAACATGATCGACATGGTAATAGTAATGTATTAAGCGATGTAAAAGAATATAACTTATTACCTTATTTGTTATAGTGTATGAAGTTTTAGGAGCTTTTTATGTTAAAACGTATTTTTATAATGTTAGCAGTAGCGCTAGCTTTCACCATACCTAGCCAAGCGATATCGATACAGGAACTCAAGTCATCACCGCAGTTTAAGGTGATGTATGAGGTAACGCCTGATGTTCCTAATGCAGATGAGCATACTACGTGGTATTTAGATACGAGATCCATAGAGGTATTAGAGTATGCGCCACCTATGTATAAAATTAAAGCCACGGTATATAATGAGTACCAATCGCCGCGGAAACATGTCATTTTTAGTGATTCTTGGATTGTGTCCTATGATACTCGTTTGTCGCTAGCAAGTCAGGTATATCGCGCGAAACAAGCGGGTGCTTCGTTGACGACAGTTATTGATGCGGCACAGACGAAAACCGGTATGACGGGCACTGAGGAACCATTGGGGAAATTCTCTTTTGACGGACAGTCCCTGCCGGTTCAGGTGAAAGCCTCGACTCGTGCTATTGTGCGCATGGCGCCTAATACAACACGCTATGATATAGCAGATACATTATTCTATGAAGCGTATCGTATGCATTTTGAGGATGTGGTGGTGAAATGAGGCCTATGATGAAAGTACTATATATAGCAATGGCGTTGGCGCTGTCTTGTGTGGTGCCCGCGCATAGCATGTCCATGCAAGAATTACAAAACACGAGCCGCTTCGAAATGCTTCATGGCTTTGGTGAAAGCGGCAATGGTGATGGCACCTTTATAGATAAGGACTCCATCAAGGCCTCTAACGGACTGAATGGAACTAAGCAAATTGCCCTCACACAGTATGTGCTCATGCCTGCTGGAGATATAATTCAGGAAAAGCAGGTTCTATACACCTTTGATACAAAGTATTCTTTTGCGAATCTCATAAAGAAGCTCGGGACCAATCAGTTAGAATCATATAAAGATCTATGGTTGTCTAAACAAAAGAATTCAGGGATTTCATCTACTATTATTGATTTTAAAGAGTATCATATAGATGGGAACCGGTATGATACACAAAGCGAAGCGCGAGATAGACGGATGGCAACGGCCCCTGTAGATTTTGGTTTTGCAGGATACCTCTTGGCGAACCGTTTGTATGAACATGTGTACGGCTTGCAATTTGATGATGTAGTTGTGAAATAGGTTGTGCTTATTTGTCTAGCAATAGAATTTAAATCATACATTTTTTTGAATAAAAATAGAATTTAATTTCCTAAATAGTAGGGTTTTAGTGTAAAATTGAAAGTAAGTTACATACTATTGTGTCCGCATGAGAGGAGACCCTTATGTCTAAAAAGAAGATTATTATTGCCGTACTTGTAGCCATTGTGGCTATTGCTCTAGGTTAGTATTTCTTGTATTTCACAAAAAAACACCTGTCTATTCCTTGCTCTTGTAGAACAACATGAAAAAAACAAGGTAAGGGAAAATAGATGAAAACAAAATGAAAATATATCATTGACGTAAAAATAAGTAGCTCTTATAATAATAACTGTATAGTTTTGTCAGGATGTATCTCTATTCATAAAGGTCCATAACTGGAAATCTATAAAGATATGTTGTGTTTGACTGAGACCGTGTGGGCTAGAGGGAGAGTTATTATGAATAAGCGATTGTTAGTGTTAGCGGCAATGATGTCTATTTGGAGTATCAATGTTATGGGTGCATCTGTAGATGTGGGCACTGATACGATTAGAGTTGGTACACAACCCGCATCACAACCATTTGAAGGTACCACTATTTCAACAAATCAAATTATGCTTAATGAGAATTTCCAGATGATAGTAATGAGCGTACAATTATTACACCTGGTAGTTTAGATGTATCGAATCAACAAAGGGGTATGCGTTTTGACGGTAGTGGATTAGTAATTTCTGATAGAGCGGCCGCTAGTTCACTGGCGCCAGATCCAGATACAAATCCAAATCCAGATCCAAGTACTGTGAAGATATATGCTACACAGGTTAATCCTACCGGCATAACTGTTAGTGATGGTCAACCAAATGGCCTTATGCTGACGTATGATGGTGAGGCTGGTATTCATGCAGGGAATATGCAAATGCATGATGTAGCTGCTGGTGTTGCGGATACAGATGCTGTCAATGTGAGTCAATTACGTGATGCTACTAGTCAAATTAGTAATGTTATGATTAATGTAGATCATAAAATTAATAAGGCTGGTGCTGCGACGGCTGCTTTATCTGGATTGCATTATTTGGACTATAATCCAAATGATAAATGGTCCTTTGCAACTAGTGTAGGACATTATAAAAATACAACAGCTGGCGCTATTGGTACCTCCTATCAACCAAATGAAAATACTATGGTTCATCTTGGTGTGGCATTAGGTAGTGAAAGTACATTCAACCTTGGCGCTTCCTTTAAATTAGGCTATCAAGATCCTAGTTTAAAAATGAGCCGTTTTGAAATGGCACAGCAAATTAAAGATTTACAAGCTGATAATGCGGATTTACGTGCTGAAATAAAAGAAATTAAAATGGCACTACAAAAGCTTCATTAGTTTATAAACTTGTTGTGGGTAATCACTACACATACAAACAGCCAGTACTGCGATTGCGGTACTGGCTGTTTGTGTATCTTATGATGTAGACTGGTTGTATTTAATTTTTTACTCAGTGATTCTCTGGAAACACCACATGTTGCTGTAGTTTATACTTTAGGAGCTATAACAATACATAGATTCTTTTTGTTAAGTATAATTATATAATATTCCTATAGTTTAAACAGTAATGAGTTTGCATCCCTCTATGCACTGAATTTTACACATCTAGTCATTTATACTAAAGGTGTAAACAGCGTTAGCTTTCATCAAGATTAGTAAGGAAAAAGGGGGATGTCCTATGAATCAAGGTTTAGTGCGCCAAATTAATGATATCGTTAGACCCTATCGCAAAGCGCGGATGGGTATGCTCATCGTGATTAGCAATCCCGTAGGTCAACGTGGTCCGACGCCGCCGTTGGCATGGCAGTATATAGTTGGTCGAAATTGGTATAAGCATACGATTCATGGCACGGCGTCTGTGAATGGTGTACATGGACAGCAGCCTGTTGAGATGACCTTGTTTGCATGGCCTGAGAATAGGATTGTAGATTGGCACAGCGTGGGTGGTTGGCACACGCAGCAATATGGGTATTCTTGCGTGCTCTGCGTATCGCCTACGGGGCACACTAAAATGCTTCGGTATGATCATGGCAAGATGCGGTATGGCGATGATTTAGGGCTTTGGGACCCTCAGCAGATTGAGACCTATGGCAGCACTGTTTTAGGTGAAAGCTATGCTTGTACGGGCATTGACGCTGATTATCGGCGTATGCAATTCCCTGAGTTTAATCGTCAAGATGGCACTCATTTTGGTGCTTTATCTGATTATATTGGCAGTGAATATATTTTACTATTCCCAAAAACGCGTATTGAGTTAGTACGTAGAGGAATATGGCGCCATTCAATTGAAGACCTCGCCAATATATGCAATGTACCAGTTGATATAGTGGAACAAACCTATCTCGATACGCCTGATGATCCAACGGAATATAGGGAAACCTTTTATGCTCTGTATGTGCGAAAATCAAGATTACAAGAAGTATTTGGCGTTTTTAAACGGATCCTTATGACTAGAGCAATTCCTTGGATGCTTTGCATCACACCAAGAGGGTATATGTATCATATTTCTCCATGTACCAACAGTGATACGGGGTTAACAACAAGCACCTTGCCTAACATTGCATATGACCCACACGCCGATGAATTTTTGGCCCTTCTCGCTAAAGATAAATGGCAACTGTGCGGTAACTATGGGCTCTTTTCACTCGATACATACAAATCATTTATGGAAACACAAGATTGTTACATCAAAACGATTGTGCCAGACCCAGAATTTACCTATTGTCCTCCATCAGTTTTGACCGTCATAGCAGGGCACAATATGATTCAGACCTTGCTGAAAACACCGTGCGTATGGGCATAAAAAGAGCATATATATCGTCAAATACGAATAAACCATAAAACAATAGGCACAGTGCTTCTTAGTATAGTATACTTATACTAAGAAGTATTGTGCTTATTGTATGTTGAGAGAAGAGGGTATAGTATGATACGGCGTAGTTTATTTATGATGGCGATGGCAGTAGCTTTCACTACGAATGTTAATGCCGTAGAGATAGCGGTACCGGTAGGACAACCTCCTGTACCTGGTGCAGACAGGAAAATTTCTGCAAATGCCTATGAAAATTATTCACATATCAATGAGCCGGCTGTTAAGGAGGTAGACGCATATGTGGCGTATGTTAAGTCTCATCCGAGAGCCTCAGATTCATTGATAGCAAAAATTAATCAAGAGAAACCTGGATATGATAAAGCTGTTAGATTAGCAGAGTTTTCACAATCTACTGTTGTTTTGGTGCATGACAAAGCCAATGCGATTCGTTTCTCTGTGCCTGATGTTAGTATTCGAGGTGATGTAATTACGTCGAATACAGAAAAAGGACCATTATATGCTGTTCGGAGCCTTACTGGATTTTTGCTTGTAGGTCCTCCTCATAGTAAGCAAATAAAGGGTTATGAGCATGGAAAGTATACATATGACAATTTAAAACAGGCTTCTTGGAAACTTGTGGCTGATGCTAAAGAACATGTGATGTATACTGAATTCACTCCATTTAATTCCAACCATACGTATGGCATTACATATGGCCGTTCTGTGACGAAGAATGATCCATTCCAAAATCAACCTGCTGAAGTAGTTATGAGCAATTATATTATTCCGTCGATTGAATCGCTAGCAGGATTGGATTCTTATTCTAAGACTGAAAGCTGGGGTAATTTTACGTATCGTATTCCTAAAACGGCCAAATTGGTTGGTCAAACTCTAGAAGAAGGTCGGTATGAGGTGCGGACCTATGAAGATAAGGGAATCACGATTCGTGTTATACGTCATGTATTTAAGAAAGATCATATAGATCGTTCTAGCGCCACACCTCAAATACTGTGGTTTTTGGATAAATATGGCGACCTTGATTTATCTACACAATATGCTACCGTATGGAACAACGGCTTGCCAGGATTCTTAATTGATCGTCAAATAAACAAAGGTAACTCATACTTGAGACACTATACAAAAGATTCAGTATATGCTTATAGTTATCGAATTCTTTATGATGAAAGTATATCCTCATATAATCATAAACAACTGAGAGATATGATAGAATATGTAGGCTTTGATAATACAAGAACACTTCAAAAGGAACCTCAATGGAGAGTACATAGAAACTATAAGAAGCAGTTAGAAGCAAATCCGGTCTATATTCCTTGGTATATGAAGAAAATAGCACTTTATAATCAGTAAGATTATAGGACGTCTATGGACGCCCTGATTTTTATCGATTTTAATAACCGTTGGTTCTATGGATATCTCAGATATAATAGCGATAACATTCGAGGTATATTCTTTGAACATAATGGTAGTAAGGTGACGAAGATTATCGTAAGCGATAATTAAGCAGGTGCTATTCCTACGGACGATATATAAAAACAATAAATTGAAATTAATCGATATATCTGCTACACTATACATATAAATAATGATTCTTAGTGTTATATGTAGATAAAGGAGTTCCTATGTTATTTGTAGAATATCCCAAATGCACAACTTGCAAAAAAGCAAAGAAGTTCTTAGACGATCATCACATTGAATATACGGACCGTGATATTAAATCTGAAAACCCTACAGCTGAGGAAATCGCTGCATGGTATCCTCAATCTGGTAAGGATTTGAAAGCATTCTTTAATACGTCTGGCTTGATTTATCGTGAGCAACAATTAAAGGATAAGTTGCCAGGCCTTAGCGAAGAGGAAAAATTAACTTTGTTGGCATCCAACGGTATGCTCGTAAAGCGTCCAATTTTGGTATTAGAAGACAAGGTCTTGGTAGGCTTTAAAGAAAAAGAATGGATGGAAGCTCTCAATTTGTAAAAAGTGTATATGCGATTTTTAGTGTGTGTATTGTGTGGATTGTTACTGGCTCCTACTGTGTGGGCCAGTGATGCGGCGTCATCCTACGAAAAATGGACAAGTGAATACTGAGGAATTTCATATTTCGCCGGCCTATTTGCCGGACCATCAGATTGGTGAAAGCGGACCGTTGGTGATGGATACAACAGAGCGTAAAACTACGCGGTATTCTAGTGTTGATGCGGTGAATTCCGCTATCAATGCGGTGGCTGTGCCCAATATCAACAATGATATGCATACCAATGGCAAGGCGTGGATGAAAATGGATTGCGACTTGGCACCGAACTACAACTGACACCGCGCGTGTCTGTTGATATGGGATTTAATAAACCGGAACATACCTCTGGTAGCGCTTATGGTAAAATCATGTTCCGCCTTGCTGGTGCCGACATGGCGTGGTACGGTGGAAAACACAAACTCGATACAGAATCTACAATACGATCTAAAATGCTTGAAACAGTAAAACGTAAAAATATGCTATAATTAATATACTATTTATAATTTAGAGAGTGTTTATTATGCATATTACCAAGCCCCTATTATGGCTATTAGAACCGTATATCGTATACTAAAGCCTATTTGTGGGGGCTTCGTTTTTATTCGCATCCTGTGACCTGGGAAGGGGAACCTGACTGGTTTTCTTTAACGTTGACCACATTGCTCGCCATTGATGCTATTGTATTGCCGCTATTACTGCTATACCTGCCTGCATGCAATCCAGATAGGGACGTTCCACGATGGATTATAAAAATCGTCAATCCCTCTAGATCGTTTTGTGGCTTGGGTTGAAAGTAAACAACTTGGATCTGTGTGGATGAAAATTATCGGCGCCTTATGGGCCTTTTTTATATACCTTGTGCCTGTCTATATTGGTGGACAATTAGCTATGGCCGTTGTTGTAGCACTTATTTATGATGTACTCACCTGGGCAACTATGCAGGTGTAATCCATGAATATTGAGGGCAAGGTATCCCTTATAAAAATATAGAAATAAAAATCGAGACTAGTTAATTAATTTCTAATCAACTAGTCTCGATTTTTTTATTTACTAGACACTATTAGTACTTTTTTAGAATTAGAACAGGCCTGTTCTATTTTACAGAACCATATATAGTGCTCATTAGAAATAGAATAGGCCTGTACTAAATTGCAGAACCACATATAGTGCTCATTAGAATTAGAACAGGCCTGTTCTAATTTGTAGGACACGTATATTTGTCTATTGGCTCTTATCTCCAAGTGTGAGAATTAGGAATACAATGGATAGAATACATGAATAACTGCTCATGTATTTGTGTAATAAACACATGCAAAATTAGAATACAGTGAATAAAATCAGTAATTATCTAGCTTTATCCCTTTTTATAACAAGATATGAATACGTGTACACATATTTGTCCTTGAAAACATACCATATAGTGTAGTTAATATGTATACCCATATTGGTATATAAAAGAGGATAAAAAAGGAATAAGTGAACAAGTGACATTGGCTATCGGTGGCATTGGGTAAGGCCATCGTGTCCGATTACACATCTCATCATGAAGCGCCTTTGGCAACCGTTGAGGATGTTACCATCGTTCCTGGTAAGGGTCTTGAGGCTACTATGCATGGTGAAAGCAGCACGCGCGTTCTCGCTGGTAATGCGGTGATGATGAACGTGTCTGGTGTTACTATTCCTGATTCTGTGAAAGCTGATGCTGCATCGTATTTAGGCCGTGGTGCCTCTATCATTTATGTGGCTGTGAATAATGTCTTGGAAGGCTTTGTGGCCTTGGCGGACCGTGTTCGTTCTGAAAGCCGTGATGTAGTAGATGATTTACATAGTCTTAATGTGACACCTGTATTGCTTACCGGCGATCATGGCACAACGGCACAACACATTGCAAAACGACTCAATATGAGCCATGTTATAGCAGATTGCTTGCCAGAAGATAAGATGAACACTGTATCTAGATTACAACAAGAAGGTCATGTAGTAGCTATGGTTGGCGATGGTGTTAACGATGCACCAGCTCTCAAAAATAGCCAATGTTGGTATCGCCATGGGTGGCATGGGCAGCGATATTGCTGTAGAAGCATCTGATATCGTCCTCGTTAACGACACGATTGCTGAAATGCCTCATATTGTTATTATCTTGGAAATATAAAACTAATTCTGACGAAGACAGAAATCCATATGTAGGAAAACTTGTAAGTAATCAATAATCTATATATAGTAAAACTTGTAAGCAATCAATCATTCATAGTAGAATACTCTCAAAAGGAGGTTTATCATGAATACATTAGAATGCATAAAAACACGCCACAGTACGCGTAAATTCAAATCTGAACCGGTTGCACAAGAATTGCTCGACACCGTTATCGATGCAGGTCGTCGCGCGCCAACAGGGGGCAACTTACAGCCTACACATTTTATGGTCATTACCAATCCGGATGTGTTGAAAGAACTAGTAACCCTTGTCCAAGAAGAGTATGGTAAGACGGAAGTAACGGAACAAACGCCACCATACATGGTAAACATCATTAAAATGTCCAAAGAAGGTAAATTTGTATTCCACTACAATGCACCGGTACTCATTGTATTGGCGCATAAACCAGTGCTAGCCAACAACTTCTCTGATACAGCTTGTGCTATGGAAAACATGATGCTTGTTTGCAACGAACTAGACTTGGGATCCTGCTGGGTAAACCAATTACGTCACCTACAAGACAACGAACGCATAATCAAACGCCTTCGCGAACTCGGTATGGGCGAAGATGAAAAGGTATATGCTAGTCTTGCTATTGGCTATCCTGACTTGCCAAATGGACTCAACCGCAGAGAACTCGATATCAAAGGAAATCCTGTAACCTATATTGACTAACAACTACATTTTAAAGGGTCGCGTGAGCGGCCCTTTTTGTTTTCCCTTATAATAGATTTTATTCTAAAAAATATTAGGAACTGATAATAACCGCAAATTTTGTACTTGCTAATATACCCATACGGGTATATAGTATACATAAGCATTAATACCTATGGGGGTATAAAAATATTATTACTAATACTTTTTTTTACTAATGATACAGTTTAGTTGGAGGCAACTATGGTAACTCGAAGCACAATAAAAGACTGGTTTGTCAAATCATACGAAATCAATACGAAAATGGTAATGAACACATTAGATCATACAGATGTAGTATCTATGCCTGTTATGCCCATCCAATGGAATAGCGTATCGCAAGAAGCTTTTAACCTGGACCATGCTCGTCGACATGGCTGCTGGTAGACGATAAAAAAACAACTCATACATATCATAATTAAGGATATATTTCGTACCAAATGAACTTAATACAAAAGGGCATATGGGATACATATCAAAGAATCGAAATGAATTTTTGATGTGCTGTCCCATATGCCCTTTTTTTCCTTTTCTAATCTTTGTAAATTCTTAAAGCACTTAGTATGTGGAATAGATGAGAGTACAAATGACTTCGGGCTCCGCTTGCGCAGTAGCGTGTCATTTTGCCCCCCTTATCTATGAAACCGTAAGTTGCTGAAGAATTTACAAAGATGTATTGACCGCTTAATGGAAAATTGTGTACAATTATTTTAGAAATATTAATGTGTGTGTAATGGAGGGCTAGTTAATGGCAAATAGGTACATTAGCAGGTTATAATCGCGTTTCAGAGGTTCCAGAAGCTGATTATTTAATGTTGGAAAATCAATTGGGGTTTCCTTTGTATGTAGTAGCTAAGGAAATCGTAAATGCTTATCGTCCGCATTTGGAACCTTTGAATTTGACATATACTCAATACATTGTCATGATGGCATTGTGGCAATATGGTGAATTATCCGTCAAGGAATTAGGGCAAGTGTTGCGCCTCGATTCTGGTACATTGACGCCGTTGCTTAAGAAATTAGAACTAAAAGGGTTCTTAAAACGTAAACGCAGTCGTAATGATGAACGGGTGGTAATGGTTACTCTTTCAGAAGAAGGCCATGCACTTCGCAAGGAAGCTATCGAAGTGCCTAAGAAACTAGTAGCTAGTACGCAAGAAGTTTTTACTGTTCATGAAGCTGCTGAATTGAGAAAGTTGCTTAATAAATTATTAGATACCATTGATGCAGCGCATGGTGTTATCAATCCTGAAGATATTAAACGATAAATATGATATAATTTAATTAGATATTGTATTATTGGGTCATTGGGAGTAGACCTAGTGTTACCCGTTTAGGGTGGAGGCGAACATTATGAATAAGAAATTAGTTACTACATTTGCTCTTGCAGCAACATTATTAGTTGGTTCCGTAGCTAGCGCTGCTAACTGGAACGGTTTGGAAAATTACCCAGAAGTGCCAAACAGTGCTAACGGTACAGAAACTTACTACTTTGACAAAGCATCTCAATTTAATTTGATCGATGGTAGCCGCAACTATGTATTCGGTATTAATGTAGTAAATATGCATAACAACCAATACGGCGAAGCTACATTGTTCAAATATATTGTGCATCCTAGCTTGCACACTGTATATCGCTTTGCTCCAGATGGTCAATTGTACCAAATCAATCCTGGCACAAATGAATTTAATATGTTCAAAGCTGCTTGGAAAGAAGTATATGGCACAGAGTTTGCATTCCCTGATGTAAATGCTGTTCCTGCAACTGTAAACGTTCATGCATAATAATTAAATACTTATAATGATACGTATAATGGTGAAAGTTCTTTATAAGGGGCTTTCACCATTATTGTATATATATGAATGTATAGATATCATATAATTATGATGTTGATAGATTGTATGTTAGGTGAAAGCGTATGTTAGGTGAAAGCTTAACAAGTATTTTAGGAGGTAAGGATGGCAAAATCTGAATTTGCGCAAGCCTATACGGAACGCATGTTCCCCGATATTGCATCGCCAGCAGGCTATATAGATCCTGAGTTTGAAGATCTATTTGAAAACTTTGCCTTTCACGAGGTCATTACGGAGGATGGCTGTAATGTAGCAGCGCATAGTCGTTTTTTGGCTATTTTAGCTACCTTGGTTGGAGCCGGTGCTACAGACGAATATTCATTGATGATGCCAGCCGCAATAAATTTTGGTGTTATCCCCGATGAAATCGTAGAGCTCATTTATCAAGCGGTACCGTATCTTGGCATCGGACAGGTGCGTCCGTTCTTTAAAATTACCAATAAGATTCTTGATTATCGAGATGAAGAAATTCAAAACCCTCATCGCAGCACGATTACCAGTGAAAACCGTCTTGAAAAGGGTATCGAAATGCAAGTGGAAATCTGGGGCGAAGGAATGCGGAACTTCTACCAATCGGGACCTGAAGATACGCGCCATATCAATAAATGGTTAGCCAACATGTTCGGCGACTACTATACTCGTAAAGGCTTTAGCACTAAACAACGCGAGCTCATTACCTTTTGTTTTCTCATGGCGCAAGGCGGTTGTGAAGCGCAGCTTAAGGCGCATGTCATTGGTAATTTGAACGTAGGAAATGATAAGAGATTTCTGATTAGCATTGCCTCCCAATGTGTGCCGTATATTGGCTTTCCTCGTGTGTTGAATGCATTGTCTTGCATTAATGCGGGCTTTGCCGAATGGGAAGCAAATCAATAAATGGAACACAAATCAATAAATGAGAAGCCAATTAATGAATTGGAAATAAATCAATACATGATGTAGTAGCCAAGTGCTATTAGATAACAAGGAGTAGTATGATTCTTTCTGGATTAAGTTTAATTATGATTATCGCGTCCATTCCGGCGCTGATCATTGCTGCTGCAGGGCATGAGTATGCTCACGCTAAGGCGGCAGATTTACTGGGTGACCCTACACCGCGTATGATGGGGCGCCTTACGATGAACCCTTTTGTACACCTTGACCTCATTGGATCCTTGGCCTTGATTATAGGTGGATTTGGTTGGGCCAAACCAGTTGTTGTAAATCCCACCAATTTTAAGGACCCGCGGACCGATGATATGATTGTATCCATCGCAGGGCCTATGGCGAATCTTGTGATGGCCTTTATCGGCTACGTTGTTATGCGATGCCTGGAAGCAGCGAACCTATTGAGCAATGACTCCTTGTACCTCGTATTGTTTCTCATCGTCGTGTACAACATTAACTTTGCCATCCTAAATTTGATGCCTGTACCACCACTCGATGGCAGCCATATTTTGATGAACTTCTTGCCTCTTAAATGGCAAATTCATGTAGCACGATTTAGCATGGTTTCCTTACTCATCTTAATCGTTATATTAAATTCACCGATTGCTTCGCACATCTTTGTGCCCTTGCAAAAATCGATTCTTGGTGGTTTTGAAAGTATCGTTAACTTGGTGCTATAACTCAACAAAACAGCCCTTTTAAACTTAAAAAGCTATTAGTTGATTGTATATAATCAACTAATAGCTTTTTGTGTTTTACAGGTGAAAAGGGCCCTATATGAGTTCCTGCAAAAATAGAACAGGCCTGTACTAATTCTAAAGAGCCCTATATGAGGTTCTGTAAAATAGAACAGGCCTGTTCTATTTTAAAACAAGGGATAATGTTAAATGCGTCCTTGTTCTTTTAGTTCCGCTAGTAATTTTACGATGCGCGGACCACAGCCTTTGCCACCACAGGCACCAGTGCCTGCTCGAGTCGCTTCTTTGACAGCTGGAAATGTATGAGCCCCATTAAAAATGGCCTCTTTAATCGTTTTGCGTGTAATGCTACGGCATGTACACACCTTTGTTAATTTGTCCAGAATTGCCTCTGGTACTTGGTTATTTTCAAATTCCATATATTCCTCTTTGACTCACACGAGTCATTATATACTAAATTACATCGAAACTTTACGATATAGTTTAGTATAGCATAGAAAAGGTTGTTTTGTTAAGTACATATAACATGGTCGAAGATGATATACTATAAGCATTATAAATTATACTTGGAGGTTAATATGTTACGACGTATAGTAGCAGCGACTATGATTGGTGCTTTGGCACTCACATCAGGTTGCGCATTTCATAATCCCTTTGCCAAGAAGGCAGAGCCTGTAACCTATGAAGCGGTGGTGCAGAGTGAGCTTTCACCAGAAGAAAAGGTAGATAAGCTTGTGGCTAATATGTCCGATGCAGACAAGGTAGGCCAGCTGTTGATGATTGGTATTCACGGCACAACCTTGAATGATGATGCGAAATTTATGCTCAATGAATATCGAGTGGGTGGCATTATCCTGTTCGACCGCAACATGGAGAGTAAGGAGCAGGTGAAAACGCTCATTACCGATATTAATAAGGCCGGTAAAAGTGCGGGACTTACGCCATTGTTCATCGGTATCGACCAAGAGGGCGGCGCCGTGGCGCGTATGGAGGACAAGTTGATTAAGGTGCCCCCTGCAGAAGAGCTGGGTCAAGGTTCTGTTGACCATGCAGCAAATCTAGCCAAACAAGTAGGGACTGAACTTAAGGGACCTTGGATTTAATATTAATTTTGCGCCTGATGCGGACTTGGGATTAACCTATGGTCGCTCATATAGTACGAATCCCGACCAAGTCGTGAAGTTTGCAGGTGCGGTAGGCAAAGCTTATGACGAATCTGGCTTATGGTATTCGTACAAGCATTTCCCTGGCATTGGTAAAACCGATGTAGATTTACATGCAGACACTAGCGTGGTGCCTGTGTCTAAAGATGCGTTACTCGCTGAGGATACAAAGGTATTTGTAGACCTTATTAAACAGTCGAAACCGAATACGTATATGATTATGGTATCCCATGCGATGTATCCACAAATCGACCCTGATCATCCGTCTAGCTTATCCAAGAAAATCATCACTGATTGGCTTCGTAAAGATATGGGCTATAACGGCGTCGTCGTTACCGATGATATGGACATGGGCGCCCTTGCCAAAACACTATACCTTCGGCGATATGGCTGTTCAATCCATCCAAGCTGGCAGTGACATTTTTACTCGTATGCCATGAGTATGAACATATGCAAGAGGCCTATAATGGGCTTTATGAAAGCCGTCAAAGACGGCACCATCTCTAAGGAACGCCTTGATGCATCGGTGAAACGGATATTGCTTATGAAGATGAGCCATGGTTTATAAATACTAGGTTAATCCATAGTATATAGTGTATTCATAACAACGTATTTATCCCCTCATACAGGACTTTTTGATACCGATAGAGAATTACTAAGTATAGTTATTCTCTATCGGTTTATTTTTTATTCGTTAGGAGTGAAGTATATGTCTCGGAGAATTATGTTGAACGGCACGTCGTATTTTGGGCAAGGTGCGATTCAGGAGATTGTAAACGAAATTAAGAATCGCCATTTTAAAAAGGTTCTCGTTACATCTACGCCTGATTTATTTGAGTTTAAGGTTGCTACGAAGGTTACGGATTTGCTTGATGCGGCAGGCATTGCTTACGATGTATATGACAATATTAAGCCGAATCCAACCATTGAAAATGTAACATCTGGTGTGGCTGCTTGTAAGGCGGCTGGTGCTGATGTGATCGTTGCTGTAGGCGGTGGCAGTGCTATCGACACGAGTAAGGCTATTGCTACGATTATGACAAATCCTGAATTTAGCGATGTGCGTAGTCTTGAAGGCTTGGCGCCTACAAAACATCCTTGCTTGCCGATTATCGCTGTGTCTACTACATCCGGTACGGCAGCAGAGGTTACCATCAACTATGTTATCACTGACGTGGAAAAGAACCGCAAATTTGTTTGCGTAGACCCTCATGACATTCCAATTATCGCTATAATCGATCCTGATATGTCCGCGTCCATGCCAACCGGCCTTTGTGCATCTACTGGTATGGATGCCCTCGTTCATGCCGTAGAAGGGTATATTACGAAAGGTGCTTGGGAATTAACAGATATGCTTCATTTGAAAGCTATCGAAATCATCGGTCGTTCCTTGCGCAGCGCAGTAGCTGGCGAATATGCAGGTCGCGAAGCGATGTCCGTAGGCCAATATATTGCGGGCATGGGCTTCTCTAACGTAGGCCTTGGCATCGTTCACTCTATGGCCCATCCATTGAGTGCTGTGTACGACATCCCTCATGGTAAGGCTTGTGCCATGCTATTAACAGCAGTATTGAAATTCAACGCCCCTGAAACAGGTGCTAAATACCGTGAAATTGCTCGCGTTATGGGCGTGCCTAATGTGGATGCTATGGATGAAAGCACCTACCGTCAGGCTGCCATCGACGTTATCCAAAAACTAGCCGATGATGTAGGCATTCCTAAATCCCTCAGCGAAGCTGGCGTAAAACGGGAAGATATTCCATTCCTCGCAGAATCTGCTTTCAACGACGCATGTACGCCAGGTAATCCACGAGATGTAACCGTTGATGAAATCATTGGTATTTATGAATCTATATTCTAAATCAATTTAATCAATAACAATATGGTACAGCATCTATATGGTAAATCATTACTCATATAGATGCTGTTCTTTTTTTGCTCACGAATTCGTGAGTAAGATATTTACAGTATGTAAATATAAGGATATACTGTGAGTAAAGAGGTCAGGAGGTGTGAAAATGAAGCATACTGGGCATACAAAGAATACAGAAAAATATAGGGTTGATTGAAGATTTGCGAACGGAATTTAAAAGTGATGTTAAGAAACTTTCAGAAGAAACAATAGTTGAGGCCGTTGTAGCATTGGCAAATACAGAGGGTGGTACATTATATATTGGCTTAGAGGATGATGGGACGATTACGGGCGTGCATAAAAACCACCAGTCTACAGCGGGGTTAAGTGCTATGATTTTTTTAATCGTACGGTACCTAATGTTTCTGTTAGTACAGATATTATGTACAGTTTTACAAAACCTATTATTAGTATTGCGGTTCCAAAGAGTTATGAGTTGATTTATACGTCGAGTGGACGGGCATTACAACGACGGTTAAAAGGGGATGGCACGCCAGAAAATTACCCGATGTTTTTACGTGATATTCGGCGTTATATGGTAAATGCCTATGGTCTAGATGTGTCGGCCTATCCGGTGTTAGATGCGACATTTGATGATTTGTCCTTGCTTGAGTTTGAAAGAATGCGCTCCATGATTTCTAAGTATAGAGGAGATCAGTCGCTACTTGAGCTGGATAATTTAAAATTAGCTCAAGCCTTACAATTAGTACAAACCGTAGATGATACCGTTCACCCAACAATGGCTGGATTGATACTACTAGGTAAAGGCGAGCGAATCAGGGATTTAATACCGACTGCAGAGTCTGCTTTCACCATGATGAAAGGCACTAAATTAATTAGGAATGTATCAGAGCATATCCCTGCACTGCAGGCCATTGAGCGCTGTATTGAATCGTTAGATTTAGTCAATATGATGACGGAACTATTTCCTGGTCCGGTTGCTGTTCGATTGATGGATATAGACCCTATTTCTTTTAGAGAGGCATTAGTAAATGCTTATTCTCATAGGGATTACACAGAAATGGGGCGCATTCGTGTTGAAATTAACGATGAGCAAATATCAATCACGAGTCCTGGCGATTTTATGCAAAGGGATTACACCCAATTCCGTATTGTTTGCAGAACCTCGTAGTCGTAATACCGCATTAGCCGATGCTTTCAAACGAATCGGATTGGCTGAAAAGACGGGGCGTGGTGTGGATAAAATTATTGAACCATCACTATTTGCAGGGCGTCCGGTACCTCGATATGACGAGTCTACAAGTACTTATGTGCGCGTTGTTTTTGATAAGGCACCCGTAGATGATAATTTTGTTACCCTAATTGTACAAAATCAGGTCAAGTCCAATATGGAACTTAGCTTAAGAGGGTTAATGGTTTTGTATAGTATACGTAAACTCAAACAATCTAGTATGGACGATATTATCCATGATTGTCAGTTATCTCCTGCTATCTGTGAAATGAATGTTCAACAATTATTAAAGATGAATATTATCCAATCGATCGATATGGATGGTAAGCAGTTGTATTATTTGAATACTGCTGATTATGTATATCGATTACATGGAACCTCACAAGTATATGATGTTACGCCGACTTATGGAAATCCATATATTAAAGCCTTCCATTCGTTGCTCAATGCTGTTGATCAAGTGACGCGTACAGACGTGGCCAATGCACTAGGTATTTCTAAACCGCAGGCGTATCGGCTGATTATGAAGTTATTCAATAAGGGTATTCTTGAAAAAGTAGGAAACGGCAAGTATACTAGTTATAAATATACTGATACGTATGTAGCGGAGAAACTTCGTTTAGAACGGATGACAGAGAAATCGTTGTTGCCGTCCATTTAGAGGATTCCGTTTCATTTGGAGAATTCCACATAGATTAGACTGATGTTCGATATGCTTTCTACGAGGAGGAGAATGCATGAAACTTTGGAAAATGAATAAACGCAGCTCTACCTTGGCAGATATGTCGATGAATCGCGTGTTATTATCTGAACTCATTGCTAAAGGGGCTTTGGTGGGTATTATTGCAGGGTTCTTCGGTGCAGCCTATCGCTATTTAATCCTTGAGTCCGAACATATCCGATGGCATCTAATGGGGAATATTTCCTTGGAATGGGCTATTGGTTGGCTTATTGCGATGGTCGTATTCGCCTTTATCGTTGATCGACTCTTAACGTGGGCTCCATTATCTGGCGGTTCCGGTATCCCTCAAATTGAAGGGGAAATGCTTGGCATGTTCGACATGAAGCCGTATCGTACGCTCATTTCCAAGATGATTGGCGGCGTACTAACCGGCTTTGCAGGATTTTCCGTGGGCCGTGAAGGGCCAGCCGTGCAAATCGGCGGCTCTGCCGGTAAAATCGTATCGTACTGGATGAACTCGGGCCTTCGTGAACAGCGAATTCTTACATCGGCTGGTGCCGGTGCGGGCTTAACTGCTGCCTTTAGTGCGCCTGTGTCAGGGGCTATGTTCGTCTTTGAAGAGGTGCATAAAAGCTTTTATCCGTACCTCGTCATTCCCACCTTCGTGGCTACGCTCATATCGAATTACATTACGGTAACCATCTTTGGCCTTACGCCGGCCCTCGGATTCTCCGTGACCTCAGGGATGCCTCTCAACTATTTTCCTGTTCTTCTTGGCGTCGGCGTTTTGATGGGCCTTTGCGGCGTATTATTTTGTCGCATGATATTTGCCTTTAAACGCTTTTTTGAGTGGCTTAAGTGTTCTCGTTTTTTAAAGCTGGTGCTTACCTTCGTGACCGTCGCCGTTATTGGCTTCGATTCGCAGCTCTTGTTGGGTGGCGGCAATGATTTGGTGGGCCAACTGGCCTTTCAATCTCATGGCGTCTTGCTTCTCGGTGGTATTGTGATTGGAAAAATCTTACTCACCACGTTTTGCTATGGCAGTGGCGCTCAAGGTGGCATCTTTTTGCCTATGCTCGTTATCGGTGCGTCGGCGGGTGCATTTTGTGAAAGCCTATTTTCATCGGTAGGATTAATATCTCCCGATTTCGTTCCACAATTCGTTATCTGCGCCATGGGCGGCATGCTCGCAGCCGCTATGCGGACTCCGATTCTAGCTATTCTGCTCGTCCTTGAAATGACGAATAGCTTTTCCAACATCTATGCCATCGGCATCGTTACCATAGTGGCCTACTTGGTGGCAGAACTCTTAAAAGAACCGCCTGTTTATGATTCCCTATTACAAGCCATGACAGGTCAAAGCAACCTAGAGAACGTGCAAACCTTCTTCCAAACCAAGGTGCCTGTAGTGGCATCCTATGTGGATACACAATTACAAGACCTCAACTTGCCAGACGGAACCTTAATCGTTAGCATTCGCCGGAATGGTACATACATCGTGCCTTTAAACGATGTAAAACTACAACCGGGTGATGAACTACAAGTATCGTGTGAACGAGGACGATTAAAAGCAGCGAAATCTTATTTCCAATCTAATTAGTTTAAATATGTTTGGGAGGCGAGGTCCCTCTAAAGAAATCTCCACCGGCCGGGTCTGACTTCGGCCTGCGGCCTTCGCAGGGCCAAAGTCGATTTCTTCAGAGGGACCTCGCGTTTTCGTCTTAAATCTAACATAGATTGGAAATACGATTTAGCTGCATTATTACAAGGAGTAGAGGGAGGGATCCGAAGTCGTTTTTTTGAGGTAGCTCACCTTTTTCGCATCTTCAACTATAGATTGGAAATATGATTTCTCTGTTCTATGGTGGAAAAGAGTAAGGGGTCGCTAAAAGCGACTTTGGCCCTGCGGAGCCCGAAGGGCGTAGTCAGACCCGGCCGGTGGAGCTTTTAGCGGACCCTTACTCTTATTTCTCTTTAGTATTTCTGTTATACTTAATGTATATACAACAGGAGGTGCCTATATGAAGACGTATTCTTTTCCTTATGATTATAAAAGTGTAGATGTGTCTATTGATGAACGGTTCGTGCAAGGGGTTCTTGTGTCTAATGCGGCGGCGTATAAGGCGGAGAAGAGTCCGGCTGAGCTTGTTGAGGAGGCGCTTGATCACCCTATTAATAGTCCGTCTCTTGAATCATTGGTTGAGGGCAAACGCAATATGGTTATCATTACGAGTGACCATACGCGCCCCATGCCTAGTAAGGTGACGTTGCCTATTTTGCTTCGTCGTATCCGCGCTGTAAATCCGACGATTGATATTACGATTCTGATTGCCACTGGCTTTCACAGGGCTATGACGCACGAAGAGATGGTACATCGGTTCGGCGAGGATATCGTGAATAATGAAAAACTCATCAATCATGATTCTGAGGATGCTGCGAATATGGTGGAAATCGGCACATTGCCATCTGGCGGCAAGTGCGTCATCAATCGTTTGGCTGTGGAAACGGAATTGCTCATCGCCGAAGGGCTTATTAATCCTCATTTCTTCGCAGGCTTCTCGGGTGGTCGTAAATCCGTGTTGCCTGGCGTTGCTTCCAAGGTAACGGTGTTGGCTAATCATTGTGCTGAATTTATTGAAAGCGAGCATTCCCGGACCGGTAAAATCGATGAAAATCCGATTCACAAGGATATGTTGTACGCTGCACGAAAAGCGAATTTGCAGTTCATCCTAAATGTTATCATCGATAGTAAAAAGGAAATTATTAAGGCCGTAGCAGGTGATTGTGTGGATGCGCATAAGGAAGGGTATGAGTTTATTCGTTCTTTATCTTCTGTGAAAGCCATTCCTGCTGATATTGTTATCACTAGCAATGGTGGCTATCCATCTGACCAAAACCTATATCAATCCGTAAAGGGCATGACTGCTGGCGAAGCCTCTTGTAAGGATGGCGGTGTTATCATCATCGCTGCTTCCTGTAAAGAAGGTCATGGTGGTCAAGCATTATATGAGGCTTTCAAAAACATGGAAAGCCCTCAAAAAATCCTCGATGATATTCATGGCATACCTCGCAATGAAACGAAGCCATATCAATGGAAAATTCAAATTTTAGCGCGTATTTTGAATCATTATAAGGTCATCGTTGTGACCCAAGATTGTGATCACCAAATTATCAGTGATATGCACATGACGCCTGCGTCCACATTAGATGAAGCACTTAATATTGCCCGTGGCATTATGGGCGAAGATGCATCGATTACGATTATCCCTAATGGATCTACTGTGATTGTAGAGTAGAGGTATTTATATGACTGATAATATAGTTTTATTCTATCTGTTTTTTATCGTAGTCGGATTTTTTACCGCCATGTTCGGAACGATTATCGGTGCTGGTGGAGGACTTGTATTCGTACCATTATTTATGTATTGGTTCCCTGAATGGTCTCCGTCTATGATTGTAGGTACGTCTTTGTTTTCTGTTATGTGTAATGCCATCTCCGGGTCATTAGCTTATTTACGGCAGAAGAAGGTGTATGTTAGCGCTGCTCTTATATTTAGTCTTGCAACATTCCCTGGTGCTATTTTAGGCGCTCGTATGTCTGGATGGTTCACCGGCAACGGATTTATGTTCGCTTTTGGTTGCTTTATGCTATGTGCATCATTCTTAATTGGCTTTAAGAACTTTGGTAGAAAAGGTGAACGTAAGGAAGAATCTTTAACTAAAGATCAGGTGACGTACAATAAACCAATCGGTATTGGTATTAGTATTGTAGTTGGTTTTATCTCCAGTATTTTTGGTATTGGTGGCGGCCTTATACATGTGCCTGCTCTTATTTACATCATGGGATTTCCAACCCATCTAGCAACGGCTACAAGCCATGCTATTTTAGCCGTATCTACTGCAGTTGGTGTTATTACCCATCTTATAGAAAACCATATCATATTTAACATTGCCATCCCTGCCAGTATCGGCGCCATATTTGGGGCCCAAGCAGGCGCTCAAATAGCAAAACGACTCAGGGCTAAGGCCATCTTGGCACTTATGAGCATCGGCGTATTTGCATTGGCGATTAAATTAATTATTGGATCTGGGATATTGTTTTAAGTAGGATAGATATTCATATACATTGCTTTTTAAAATTAGAACAGGCCTGTACTAATTTGCGAGAGCACTTAAATATGATGCCATATTATAAAAACATATAAAGGGCTGTAACAGAAATGAGATTTCCACATTTTTGCTACAGCCCTTTTGTCTGTGTTTTTTAGCATCTATTCCTAAAACGCATAACTAATTTATATTGATAATTCCTAATGTGTAATATACAGGATACTAGGAAAATTCACATAAATATTCATATTTTGGTGCAGATTTGTATTTATGCTATAAACCTCTTAATCCCCATGAATACGCATATTGATAGGGGATACCCATAGGGGCTTTCATAAGCGGTTATCATATATTTTTATTGATGTGTGTTCCTAGGAAATGCACTTGTTTTTCTGGTAAATGAAATCAACTTTCAACTAAGACGCATTTTGTATTGTGTATCTATAGAATTTATATTTCATATACAATTTATGCATAATGGTAGCGACCGAAATGAGAACGGCGTATACTAGTTATAAAAGAAATTTTCCTAAGGATAGGATTGGAGGCTTTTCAAGTGAGTACATTAGTTAAAGATTATGATCGTTTTACCAAAGAGGCGCAAGCGATTTGTAAGGATCGTGTTTATACAGACCGTCTGCGCCGTTATGCGTATGGTGTAGATGCATCTTGTTACAGTTATTTACCAAAAGTAGTGGTAAAAGCAGAAAACGAATCCGAAGTACGTCGTCTTATTCGTTTGTGTCAACAATGTGGCACACCATTTACATTCCGTGCGGCTGGTTCTTCTTTGTCTGGTCAATGTTCCAGTGAAGACGTGCTTATCGTATGCAATGATGGCTTCAAAAAAATGGAAGTTATCGACGATGGCAAAGCATTGCGTTGTGAATGTGGTGTTATCGGTTCCGATGCGAATGATTTGTTGAAACCATACAACCGTAAAATCGGTCCAGATCCTGCAACGCTTGCAACAGCATTGGTAGGCGGTATTTTGAACAATAACTCCTCCGGTATGTGCTGTGGTACTGCACAAAACTCTTATAAAACAATTCGCTCTATTCGCGTTGTCTTATTAGATGGTTCTATTTTGGATACATCCGATAAAAAGAGCATCGATCAATTCCTAAAAGAAAAACCTCAAATGGTTGAAGATATTTTGCAATTGCGCAAAGAAATCTTGGCTGATGAAGAGTTGACTCATTTGATTCATCATAAATACAAAATCAAAAATACTACAGGTTACGGCTTGAACTCCCTTGTAGATTTTGAAGATATCATCGATATTATCAATCACTTGTTCATCGGTTCCGAAGGTACATTGGGCTTCGTATCTGAAATCGTGTACAACACTGTTGAAGATGTACCTCACAAAGGTTGCGGTCTCATGTTCTTCAGCACATTGAACGACGCATCTCTTGCCGTTGTAGCCTTGGCTAATATGGGCCGTGAAAAGGTTGTTGCTGCTGAAATGATGGACTATCAATCCTTAAAAGCAGTTCAAACTCTTGATAATGTACCTGATTTCGTTCGTGAAGTTCCAGAAGGTACAAGTGCTATTTTGTTCCAAACTGAAAGCTATTCCAAAGAAACTGTTGATGAAAAACTTGGCTTTCATTAAAGAACAATTGAAAGATATTCCAACAGCTATTCCAAGTCTTTATTCTCAAGATCCTAAAGAATACGATTCCTGGTGGGCAATCCGTAAAGGTATCTTGCCAATCGTTGGTGGTCAACGTAGAAAAGGTACTACTGTTATCACAGAAGACGTTTGTTTCCAAATCGAAGACTTCACTAAGGGCATCGAAATGCTTACTGAATTATTCCACAAATACGATTTCGTTGATGGTGGCGTAATCTTCGGTCATGCGTTGTCCGGTAACGTTCACTTTAACATTACTCCTGATTTCAGCGATCCTAAAGATACTAAGAATTTCGGTGATTTGGTAAAAGAAATGTCCGAACGCGTATCTGGTTTTGGTGGTTCTTTGAAAGCCGAACATGGTACAGGCCGTATGGTGGCACCTTTCATCGAAATGGAATGGGGCCGCAAAGCGTACGAAATCAACCGTCGTATCAAAGCTATCTTTGACCCTACTCGCATCTTGAACCCTGATGTTATGATTACTGATGACCCAGATGTGTACAAGAAAAATCTTAAAGCACAATGTGTTATTGATGATGCTTTCACAATCTGTATGGAATGCGGTTTCTGTGAAAAGAACTGCCCTAGCCGTAATTTGACATTGACACCACGCCAACGTATCGCATTGTTGCGCGAAACTAAACGCCTTGAAAATGAAGGCAATTTCGCTGTTGCAAACGAACTTAAAAAAGGTTATGAATATTTCGGCGTTGAAACTTGTGCTGCATGCTCCATGTGTAAAGGTCTTTGCCCACTTAGCATCGATACTGCACAAATCGCATTGTCCATGCGTCGCATTGATCCACCAGCACCTGGTTTGGCTAAGAAAATTTACGATAACTTCTCCAGTACTCTTGAAATGTGCCGTGCCGGCGTAAGCCTTGAAGGCATTGCGGGTGCTATTATCACACAAAAAGCAATTTCTAAAATCACTGAAGGTTTACATGGCGTAACTGGCGTAACACCTTATGTACCTAAAACAACACCTAAAGGCTAATCGCTATAAATTGAAAAACCGCATTAAACCTACTAACTTTGAAAAGGTTGTATACTTCAGTACTTGTGCGAACCGTGCGTTCCGTCAAAACCAAGGTTATGATGATCAACGCAGTTTGCAACAAGTTGTTGAAAGCCTCTGCAATAAGGCTCAAATCGATATTATCTATCCTGAACATATCGAAAACCTCTGCTGCGGCTTGAGCTTTGAAAACTACGATGACGTACATGAACGTGCTGTAAAAGATTTACACGATGCGTTGATGAAAGCATCTCAAAATGGTAAATATCCCAATCGTTATCGACCATAGTGCATGCTTTAACCATGCATTCAAACATATGCCAGATTTAGAAATTAATGATATTTCTGAATTCTTATGCAAATTCGTAGTACCTCGTCTTGATATTACAAAATGCGATGAACGCGTTATTGTTCATAAACAATGTAAAATCAAAGTATTGGGCAAATCTCAATACATCGAAGACTTGGCACGTCTCTGCTCTGACCATGTATTCAATATTAAATCCTTCGCATGCGATGGCTTTGCTGGTCAAAAAGGTTTCTTCACACCAGAACTTAATAAATGTGCTACAAAAGACCTTGCTAGTGAAGTTGCCGAATACGGTGCTACACTTGGCGTAAGCTCCAGTTCTACATGTGAAATTGGTCTTGGTGAAAGCGGCGGTATCCCATTCGTAAGCGTTGCATACTTGTTGGATCGTTGCTCTAAGGCTAAAAACTAATATGTAAAAGCTATAATTGATAGTGTTTACTAGTTGTAGATTTCTATGCTATACTGTGTACAGGTAGAGTGTATGAAATTATCGACAATATAACGAAAAAGGACGAGTTGCGGCTCGTCCTTTTTTTAATGTATTATTTTAGTACCTTTATGATGTATTAGATAGATAAGAAAGAGATAGTTAATGAAATATATTCTATTATGTATATGTTTGCTTAGTCTACTAGGTTGTGGCACAGACATTAAAACTCAGCACGATACTAAAACTACAACAACCGCTAATGAACAGGCTAAAACAACTCAAGATCAAGATGAACATGTAACTGTCGCTAAACAAGCCCTATCGTCTGGCAATTATAATAAGGCGATAGAAGAATCGACAATAGCTATTAATGTAAATGCGAATAATGCTGAAGCTTATTCTATCCGCGGTTTTGCCACAGCACTCAATGGCGATACTGCTAAAGGTTTGATTGATACTAAAAAGGCCTATGATTTAGACCCTAATAATGTGGCTAACTACTATAATATGGCCATGGTTTATAAGCTACAAGGTCAATTAAATGAGTCTAAACAATGGTTTGAAAAGGTATTAGAAAAGGACCCTAGCAACACCTGGTCTGTGTATGGTATTGCTACCATTTATGCAGACCAAGGGGATGATACTAAGGCCCTTGATTGGCTTGAAAGAGCAATTAAAATAGATCCTTCTGTAAAGTCGGTTGCTGCTGAACAAGATCACTTTGAACGCTTTCATAATAATGAAAGATTTAACCACCTTGTGGGACATAAATGATAAATGACTTTTTGTGTATTTATTCTATTTTTTTATTACGCATAATAGGTATATAATTAGAATATATAAACTAAGCTGTATATTGATGAAAGGAGAGAATTCATCATGAAACCACTAGGCAAAAGGATTGCAATGGCTGTGTTGTGTGTAGTAACGTTGACATCACCTTTGTTTTTGAGCGGTTGTAGTATGTCAGAACTATGGCAGGGCACTGAGCAGAGCCGCAAGGAGATTGCACAGCGGTCGGAACAGAATCAGGTACAGTTATTTAATCAATATGTGAAAGCCATAAGCCGATATAATCGTATGTCTGTTATGTTTGATTATGCGAATACACCGACGATTAATGATTTAAAAGCAGGCAAGCATTTAACTGTATTTAATACACCGAACTTTAAGCAGCTACAAAAAGAATTAGAAGAGGCTAAGCAAGAGGGTATTCCTTATGATGAAATGAAGGAGCCCCTAGATAAGTTGCTTTCAAAATTGAATGAAATCACACCGGTAGCCGCAGAATTGGATGCATACTATAAATCTAAAGGGTATACTACAGATAACTATGCTAAGGAGCAGCAATTAGGACCAAAATATGTACAGTTGTATGAGCAATTTGTGCCTATCTATGCTGACTTTGATAATCTGATGCATAAAATCAACCTCGATCGATTGCAACAACGATTACAACAATTGCGTGATGCAGGTAAGAAAAATGCAGCCGCTGCACAAGAGGTTCATTTGAGGCTTACCGCTGTTCTTGAAAAGCTAGATGGTGAAAACCAACCGGATGTGAACGCGATTAATCAAGAGTTACAAGCAATTGGCGATTTGTCTAATGGTATTACTAGCTCTAATTATGATACTGTTAAGAGCTCCGTAAACTCTACAATCGGCGCTATTCGAACTTATATGGCTTCAAAACAAGATAAGGATTATAATCGTATGGTTGAGGCTTACAACCATTATATTTCTAATATGAATACGACCGATATGAATGAGCTGGATTAATAAGCGTTGGGTTTCCAGTACGTTATATGAATACAAAAAGGCTGTATCAAATGAGAATGTCATTTGATACAGCCTTCTTTAGCTTCTCTTACGAGCTGATGGTATTCGATTAGATAATGAGAACAATACGAGTGCGACCCAGATACAGCCGAATGCTATGAGTTGGGCTGTACCAAAGCTTTCACCAAAAGTAGAAGATAGCTAAGAAGAAGCCCATGGTAGGAG
>BNJU01002800.1_pt1 | contig 75615 bp, 88 predicted proteins | sample 8539281 | NCBI WGS metagenome assembly BNJU01 (sample SAMD00202456, study PRJDB9452) | human saliva metagenome | isolation source: human saliva | place: Japan
ACGAGGCAGTGGCCGGGTCGCGCGAGGGCGTGGCCCGGCTTTGCTGTGGGTGAGCACGAGTGTGAATCGTGTCGTCGATCACCCGGGTGGTAGGGTGTGGCCATGACGACGGATAGCCAGTACTCATGGCTGTGCTTCTTAGGGAGGCAATGATGCAGACGACGGCTCTCGGCGACGATGGTGTGCAGACCGTGCGCTACTGGCTCTACGCCCCCGGCCGGGGAGCCTGCATGGGAAGAGTTCTACGAGCGTGGCGTTATGGGGCTGGGGTGGCATCAGCTCGGTGATCTGAGGGGTACGCCACCAGCGAAGAGATGCGTCAACGCCTGCTCGAAACTCGCGACGATAATACGTCCCAGACGAATTCGGCGCGGGCGGTCTGGCAGTTCGCGAATGAGATGAAGCCAGGCGACGTTATTTTCGTGAAACGCGGCCTGAAGGAGATCATCGGCCGCGGCGTCGTCACGGGTGACTACGTCTATGACCCGGATGGTGGGGAATACCCGCACCTGCGCGAGGTGTCGTGGAAGCGTCAGGGAAGCTGGCGAAGTGATCAACAGTTCCCTGATGAAGACCCTCACCGATATTACCTACGACCAGGAACTCGTTAAACGGATTGAGGCCTCGTTTCTGGGCGGTGAAGACTCTGTCGACATCGAGGAGCCGTCGGCGGTATTCCCCGAGTATTCCACTGAGAATTTTTTGAAGTCCGTCTACATGGACCGCCAACAATACAACGCGATCGTGGGCCTGCTGAAAACAAAGAAGAACATCATCATGCAGGGAGCACCTGGTGTAGGAAAGACCTACGCCGCCAAGCGCCTTGCCTACTCGATGATGGGCGTCAAGGATGTTTCACGCGTCAAGCTCGTTCAGTTCCATCAGAGCTACTCCTACGAGGACTTCATCGAGGGATACCGCCCCTCCGGCGCGGGGTTCGAGCTGGTGAAGGGGCCTTCTACTCCTTCTGCAAGAAAGCCGCCGACGACGACGAGGAGAACGCATACTTCTTCATCATTGACGAGATCAATCGTGGCAACCTATCCAAGATATTTGGCGAACTGTTCATGCTCATCGAGAGCGATAAGCGCGGAAACGAACTTCAGCTTCTATACTCGCGCGAGCTTTTCTATGTGCCCAAGAACGTCCACATTATCGGCATGATGAACACGGCGGACCGCAGCCTTGCGATGCTCGACTACGCGCTGCGCCGCCGCTTCGCCTTCGTGGAACTGCGCCCCGCCTTCGAATCTGACGGCTTCCGCGACTACTGCGCCGGCCTCGATAATCCGAGGTTCGAGGCCCTGGTGCGCGAGGTGGAATCCCTCAACTGTGCGATCGCCGAGGACGAGTCTCTCGGCGAGGGCTTCTGCATCGGACACAGCTACTTCTGCAACATGGAAGCCGACACCTGTACCGACGCGGCCCTGGCCTCGATCGTGGACTACGAGCTCATCCCGATGCTCAAGGAATACTGGTTCGACGAGCCCAGCAAGGTTCGCGAATGGAGCGACAGGCTGCGCAGGTCGCTGCGGTGATTCGAGTCCGCAACGTCTTCCACATGCTCGCCTACGCCTTCTCGAGCGCTGCGCGAGCAGGGCTACCGCGCCGTGGCCACGGAGGACTTTGACAACGCCGCCGAGCTGTGCGCCGCGATCCTCGAGCGAGGCGTCTCCCTGCAACTCAAACGAGGCCTCGGGCAGGAGTACGTGAGTCGGACTGAGGCGCGCTCCTCCCTGCGCGGCAAAATCGAGGTTACAGAGTCCGTGAAATCGCAGGCGATCCTACGCCGCCAGCTCGTGTGCTCCTACGACGAGTTCAGTGTCGACACGACGATGAATCGCGTCATCAAGGCGACGGTCGCGTTGCTCGTGCGCTCGGACATCTCGAAGGCGCGCAAGAAGAGCCTGAAGAAGCTCATGGTTTTCTTCGCGGACGTGCGCGAGATCGACCTGCACACGGTCGACTGGAATATGCGCTACGACCGAAACAATCGCACCTACCGCATGCTGATGGCCGTGTGCTGGCTCGTCGTCAAGGGCCTCCTCCAAACCCAGAGTGACGGCACCACGCGCATGATGGATTTCTTCGATGAGCAGCGCATGAGTCGCCTCTACGAGAAGTTCATCCTCGAGTACTACCGCAGGGAGCACTCGCAGTTGAGCGCCAGTGCGTCCTTCGTCGACTGGGCGCTTGACGACGGTATGTCGGAGGGGCTGCCCGCCATGCGCAGCGACATCACGCTGAGCGCTCGCGGCCGCGTGCTCATCATCGACGCGAAGTACTACGCGTCCACGATGCAAAGCAACTTCGACAAGAGGACTGTGCATTCAGGGAATCTGTACCAGATCTTCGCGTACGTGAAGAACAAGCAGGCGGCCCTCGAGCGCGCGGGGGAGGGTGTCGAGGTTTCCGGCATGCTTCTCTATGCCGCCACCGACGAGGAGATTCAGCCTGACTTCACCTACCGCATGAGCGGCAACCGCATCAGCGCGATGACGCTCGACCTGGACCGCCCTTTCCTGGACATCCGTGCGCAGTTGGATGGGATCGTCGAGGAGTATTTCCTGGGGAGTGACCCCGTGCCCTTACGTTCAACGGACGAGGCTGGTTGGGTGTCACGTTCGTGCGGTTGTGGGGGTGTGGGTGGGAGGATTTGCGTGATGGTTGCGCAGCATTCTTAGTGTTTCATGTCGGTTCTGCGCGTACTCTGATGAGAAAGGGCGCGCCTTGCGATGGTGGGGGAGCGCTGGTAGTTCGTCACCGTGGAAGGCACACGCCATGGAGATCTCACCCCAGTCTGATCGGTCTGTCGCTGAGGAAGAAGAGCAAGACTTCCTCACCCCGACGTCGCGCCGCAAGAAGCGTTCCTTGGCTGCCAGAAGAGCAGCGCTGCGCCCGTGGGTTATCGGTATCGGGCTCACCGTGCTGGTGGCTGTGGCATCTGTTGGTGCCTACACGCTGGGCGCGGGCATCGCCTCGTGGAATGAGAAACCCAGCGCCGCGGCGACCCCCACGGTACATCCAGCGCCGGCGCCAACAGTGTCCAGCGAGCCCGCCATGTCAGGCGGCTACGAGATCGGGCCCGACGGAGTCCTCGTGCGCCCCGCCGAGTTCGCTGCGGACACGTACACCAAGCCTGAACTACCCGAGGCAGCCAAGGAAAACACCGAACGAGGAGCCGAAGCAGCTGCCGAACATTACCTGGCTGTTGCGACTTACGCCTGGAATACGGGAGATACCGCTGCTCTTGTGGCACTCTCGGACGATGCGAGTGGGTTCGCTCAGTCGCTGATCAACAAGATCGATAGTGATTATTCCAATGGTTGGGCCTATGGCAAGTCACTCACTGTCGATCATGTTCTTCTCCTAGAACCTGTGCCTGCCAATGGTTCCGATGTCCCGCCTAACACAATTGGCGTCAAGTTCAGCGTTACTGCTGTTGATGGAACGAAGTGCTCCGGTACGCGAATCGCAGTACGTAATGAGGAATACCAATCCACGATTTCCCTGTTCATGACATGGCAAGAGAACCGCTGGGTTGAAACGCAGGGAAGGGCAGAAGCCGATGAACGCTAGACGTATTGGTCGCCGTTCAATACTCGTGTTTCTTGTAGCTATCTGTGTTGTTTGGAGCCAGGTGTCTGCTGCAGCGGCAAATGACTGGGATGGGGCTTCCCATGACTGGGATCAGATGGCAGAAGCAGATGGTAAAAGTGACGTAAAAGTAAGCGCTGATGAAAAATGGGGAGGTCAGGCTGCTCCCGTAGCAGCTCCCCTGCATCTCAAATCAACAACGTGGATGACTCGGTCCGTCTGTCGAATTCTGCTGACGCAAGCGCGGAGGCGCAGACCTATGCGGAGGACGATAAGTGCGATGGCCACACGATGCACACAGTGACGTTGCCGGATGGGACCGAATCTGCCCCATTCGTGTGTGCGCACATTACACGGAAGGGGGACGGCAATAACGCGGGGCAGGCTCCAACCACGCGCTAGATCCTGTACTACGCGGCCACGACGATCCATGCCGACGGCGCGGGCCTTCACAAGCGGCCCGAGGGGGTGTCGTACACGAACAAGTTCATTCCCACGCTTGTCGCTGCCACGCATCCCACGCAGACCCACACCGTCACGCTGTTGGGCCACGACATCACGGTGACCCTCACGGCCACGTCCTACACGTGGAGCTGGGGAGACGGAACCCCGGACCTCACTACGACCTCGGCGGGGATGCCCTGGCAAGAGGGCATGGATCCCAACACCGACCCCGCCCTGATTCGCCACTACTACAAGGCTCCCAACGGGTGGAGGTCTTTCCTGGACAGCCCATACCCTAGTGCCACGCGCACCATCACGCTCACCACGACCTGGGCGGGCACGGCCACCAACCCCTTCACCGGCGACACCCAAACCATCAACGGCCTGGTCACCACCACCGAAACAACCGGCCCGTTCCCCCTCGGTCAACTCATTGTTAACAACACCGACACCTCAGAAGAAAAACAAGGCCACTAGACGGTTGTGCGGTTAATCGCTGAATCGGACTAGATCCGTAGCGACGGGGTGATCGTGTCGCTTGCCTATAGGTGAATGAAACTGCCGGCCCAATCGGGTGGGAAACCCATCTCGGCGACTGACCGTAGAGCGAGTCGTTCGTAATAGTCGTGCACCAAGTCGCTCAGTTTGGCTGCCCAGCTAGTGCCGGGTGAGATGTTATGCAGCATGAAACCCATGACGAGAAGAGCGCCAAAGACTTTGTCGCTCTGGCCCTCGGGAAGTGACTTCAAGCTGTCAATTGTTCGAAATGCGACGGTCGATGCCGGCAGAAGGTTCCTGTTGAACAGACGTCCGTGGTGAGCACAAACATTACGTACGACTGTCAGCTGCTCGCACCATCGAGCTAAAGGATCACGCGTGTAGTAGTTCTTTCGGTGCTTTCCCCTCAATGCCATAGGGTCGACGGTAAATCCGAAGCTACGTGATATCTCGTGCTGTGCGAAGACGGGGAGTCCAGCGTAGAGCTTCGAAATATCAGCGAAGTCGAGTGTTTCAGCGAGTACCCAAAATGGGTACCCCTCGTACTTGTCCGCGTAGTGCCTGATTGCGGCATTGTTGCCCTCAGCGCGCTGGATGCGCCTGCGAGCAGTTTTCAGCCACGTTTTGTGGTCGAAATCTGTGCGGAACAGGTTCTTGTCTTGATGTGCCAGTGGTCCGTGGGTGACGATCCACTCGCCGATACGCGTGCGCAATGCGATTTCAATGCGTTCGATACCATCATGGACGAGGGTTCGTAGCTTGCGGTCGAACTCGTACAAGCCAGTTACTTCGCTGAAGGTTGACCCCGGTACGAAGGTGTCGGCGCGGACAGGCATTCTGGTGTCCGACTGAAGTTGCTCGCGATAGGGGTACCAGTAGCCGGACAATCGATAGTAGGAAACACTACGAAGCCACTGGCGTGCGAGATCGATATCCACCTGCATGCCGCGCTCAGACAAGATGTGGATCTGTTCATCGACAGTAGTCGGATCTTTCACCTGCTCGTCCATACCATCTGACCTTCCAGATAGAAATCAGCCCGTCCGCTCCGAGGGAGCGGCGGGCTGAACGGTTACCTGAAGTTTACAACGTCGTCCGTTTCGGACTCAAGTCCCCCGCTTTGTTACGCGCGAACTCACACACTGAATTGACGAGGCCGGGGCGGGCATGCACATCCGTGCGGTTCTGGGAATGTGGGTGGGAGGATTTGCGTGATGGTTGCGCAGCATTGTTGGTGTTTCGTGTCGGTTCTGCGCGTACCCTGATGGGGAAGGGCGTGCGCCAATCTTAGGGGATCGTGTGAGCGGTGGGTCCCTACGCCACCACCATGGCCGCCGTGCCCGCGCACATGAGGGCGAGGCCGAGCAGGTAGCGCGGCGTGAAACGCTCGTGAAACGCCACGGCCGACACGGCGACGGTCACGAGGATCGACAGCTTATCGATGGGCACGACGACCGAGGCAGGACCATCCTTCAGCGCGTGATAGTACGCCAGCCACGACGCGCACGTCGCCGCGCCCGACGCGACGATAAATGCCAGCTCCCGGCCGGGAATCGACCGAACCTCGCCCAGGCGCCCCTGTACGCCCACGATCACCCACGCCATCGCCAGTACCACCAGCGTGCGCACCGCCGTCCCCAGCGTCGGATCAACCCCAGAAATGCCGATCTTCCCAAGGATCGACGTCAACGCGGCAAATAGAGCGGACGCGAGCGCGAACGTCAGCCAGCTCCCGCCCCCACGCAGCGCACGCGGCAATCCAGACAGGTCGGAGGGCTCCACCATCAGAAGCGTTCCCGCCGTGATCGCAACAATCCCGCCCGCGCCCCACACACTCACCGGCTCGCCCAGCAGGACGAGCGCGAGGAGAATCGCGAGGACCGTCGACAGCTTGTCGATGGGTGCCACGCGGGATACGTCCCCTCGAGACAACGCCGCGAAATAGCACAGCCACGAGGCCCCCGTCGCCAACCCGGACAGCACCAGGAACAGCGCAGAAGTCCCATCGATAGACGCAACGCCGGAGGCCGCTCCGGTCAGCGACGCCATGCCCCACGCGCCAACGGCCACGACAACCGTGCGCAGCGCCGTCGCGACGGTCGAGTTCGTCGAGGCGACGCCCGCCTTCCCCGAGGACAGCAGTCAGCCCCGCGAACAGGGCTGACAAGCAGGCGGTGAGGATCCACATGAGACCAGCCTATGCCCGGAGCGGGGCACGCGTGGCAGCGGAACCCAGCCCCAGCCTCGTGACGCCTGCGCTGTGGGGGCGGCGCCCGCTAGAGTGGGATCGGATGCGCGCTGTCCGCGCGTCGTCAGACGAGGAGGAACTCGATGCCCGACACGACGAACGCCCGTGCCCACAGCAGCCAGCCGGCTGGAGTTGCCGCCGGGCAGCAAGCCGAGCCTGAACAGCGAGCGCTTGAGTTCCTGGCGAAGGTCGTGCGCGTGCCCGGCGTGCGCGTCAACCGCGAGGAGTTCCTGCGCAAGGAGCTGCGCAAGCTCCGCATGGGTGACGACGCAATCGCACGCGTAATCGACTCGAGCCCGCTGCTCGCCGGAGTCTCCCTGACCGAGATCGACAAACTCGCGGAGGAAGCGATCTCCTACGAAACGAACAAGTCGGCGGCTATCTCTTTCGTCGCGGGTATCCCCGGCGGCTTCGCGATGCTCGGCACCATCCCCGCGGACCTGATGCAGTATTACGCGCATGCGCTGAGGATCATGCAAAAAGCTCGCCTACCTGTACGGCTGGGGAGATCTCTCCCGGACGGCCGAGACGCTGACGATGACACGCTCGGCGTGCTCGCCGTGTTTTTCGGCGTCATGCTGGGGGCCGGGGGCGCCCCCAGTCCCTCACGGCGTTCGCGCGCGTGGCCGCCAAGACCGCCTACCAGAATCACGCGACCAAGCGCGCCCTCATGAGCATCACCTGGTATCCGGTCGTCAAGCACAGCCTGCGCCTCATCGGCATCAACATCACGAAGAGCACCGCCGCCAAAGGGATTCTCGAAGCTCGTCCCCGTCATCGGCGGATTCGTGTCGAGCGGCCTGACCTTCATGGCCCTCCAGTCCCAGTCCGCGCTCCTCAAAGAGCACCTGCGCGAGATCCCGCCTCCCGGCGTCGACGTCGACGAGTGGGACCGGCATCGCCTCGGCGCGACCCGGCAGGGACAGACAGCTGAGACGGCGACGACTATCAAGAAGGGCCTGCGCGGCAAAGCGAAGGTCGTGATGGTCGGCGCCAAGAGCGCGGCCTCAGGGTATCGCCGACGGTGCCTCCAGCCTCTCCGGGGGCCTGAAGGGCCTCTTCGGACGCCGCAAGTAACGACATCACCGACGAGGCCGGGGCCCGTACCGCGCGCATCAGCGGTACCCAGCCCCGTCCTCGTTACCGTGTATATCCCGCCACTGTTTACCCTTCTCGCGCGCCTGTGGGTGGGGAAACCTGCCACGATATGCGGGTGAATGAGACCATCGAACCGGCCCTGGCCTCGTCTGTGACGGAGGCGGGCCCCCTGATCCTGCAGGCTTTTGCCTGGGACATGGCACCGGACGCCAGCCACTGGCGCTACCTCGCCGAGCACGCCCAGGCGATCGCGGACCTGGGCGTCACCATTATTTGGCTGCCGCCCGCCTACAAGGGTCACGAGGGCATCAACGATGTCGGCTACGGCGTCTACGACCTGTACGACCTGGGTGAGTTTGACCAGAGGGGCTCCGTGCCCACGAAGTATGGGACGAAGGACGAGTACCTGGCCGCCATCGAGGCCCTGCACGAGGCGGGAATCGCCGTGTGCGCTGACATTGTCCTCAACCACCGCATGGGCGCCGACGCGACCGAGACCGTGCGCGCCACCCCGATCAATCCCCAGAACCGTCACGAGGCGATCGGCGAGCCCGAGACTATCGAGGCGTGGACCCGCTTCACGTTCCCGGGGCGCGCGGGCGCGTACTCGGACTTCGCGTGGGACTGGACGTGCTTCCACGGCATCGACTGGGATGAAGCCACGAAGCGCAACGGCCTGTGGCTCTTCGAATGCAAGCAGTGGAACGAGTCCGTCGACACCGAGTTCGGCAACTTCGACTACCTGATGGGCTGCGACGTGCACGTCACCGACCCCCGCGTCAGCGAGGAGCTGGACCGCTGGGGCAAATGGTACGTCGAGGCGACCGGCGTGGACGGGCTGCGCCTGGATGCCGTCAAGCACGTGGGATCGGACTTCTACGCCCGCTGGCTCGAAGACCTGCGCGCCTCCACGGGGCGCTTGCTGCCGGCTGTCGGCGAGTACTGGAGCGGAGATGTGCGCGAGCTCGAGGACTACCTGGAGCGGGTCCCCAACGTCATGCTCTTCGACGTCCCCCTGCACTACCACCTTCACCAGGCCTCGGTCTCGGATGGCAACGTGGATCTGGCGTGCCTGTGGGAGAACACGCTGACCGCCTCCCATCCGGATAAGTCAGTCACCTTCGTCGAAAACCACGACACGCAACCCGGCCAGTCCCTGGCCTCCACGGTCGCCCCCTGGTTCAAGGCGGCCGCCTACGCCATCATCCTCTTCAACGAGGCCGGGGTTCCCTGCGTGTTCTGGGGTGACCTTCTGGGTTCCCCCGATTCCGACGACCTGCCCGCCGTGCGTGAGCTGCCGGTTCTCATGTCGATTCGCGACCGCGCGGCTGTCGGCCCGCAGCACAATGCTTTTTGATCATCCCGATGTGGTGGGCTTTGCTCGCGAAGGCAAGGATGAGATCCCCGGCTCCGGCTGCGCCGTCATCCTCTCCGACAGAATGGCCGCTGAGAAGACCCTCTACGTGGGAACGCGCCACGCAGGTCAGGAGTGGGAGTGCGTCATCGGCGGCCACCCGTCCGTGCGCGTCGCGGATGACGGGACCCTCACGGGCGTGGTCAGCGATGGAGGACTCAGCGTCTACGTGCCCCGCAGCAATGCGTAGAGCATTGGTGCAGCGCGTCGGGCAGTGACCGTATAACGAACCCCGGCCTCGTCCGAAAAGACGAGGCCGGGGAACGTTTCTGTGCGAGCGTTACTCGCTTGCGCCACCCAGTGCGGGGATGCGCTCGATCTGCTCCTTGAAGAAGGACTCGGATGCGGAGATGAAACGGTCGATGTTGATCGACACCTGCGCGTCAGTCATGCCGTAGCGGGACGAGACGAACTGCTCGGCGCACACGCGCTGCGTGCCGTCATCCAGCGTCGCCACGTAGACCTTGGGCCACTTGGTGGCCGCGTTCCAGTCGTTGCACGCCTGGATGAGGCGCGGGCGCAGCTCCATTGACACATCCTCGCGGATGCCGCCCCACATGCTCAGGTCCGCGCCGTCGTCGATCACGGAGAACACGTAGTAGCCGTTCGTGAAGCCCGTGCGCAGGCGATTGTCCTCAACGTCGTACCTGTAGTCGTTGCGCTCGAAGAAGTCGATAAGTGCACGCATATCGAGGGGACGCACGACTGTGCGACGCTCGAGGGCACGCTTGCACTCCTCGATGACCTGCGGAGCGTCCTCGTGGGTCGGGTCCATCGCGAGGCACTGCTCCAGGTACGTCATGGCGCTTTCTTCCTCGTCCTGCCAGTACAGGGCGGTGCCAATGCGGTAGTACCACTGCGGGTCCGCCATGCCCTCGGCCTCAACGCTGCGCAGCAGCTCCACCGCGTGCTTGATGTGCTCCTGGAAAGAATCCATGTAGGGCTGGGCGTAATTGATGTAGGCGCGTGCCAGCAGGCTCGTCAGCTCGTAGTCCATCGCGGCCGGGGGCTGTCCCTCGATGAGCGCGATGATCTTCTGGTGTTCCTTCTCCTCATGGAGAAGAGCGATCTGGTTGATGAGCGACTCACGAGATTCCACGGAAGCTCCTTCGTATCGAGGCCGAATCTGACTACCAGGTCACAAGCATAACAGGGGACGCGGCGGCGCTACAGCCTCGCAGGCGGCCCTCACTGTGTAGTGTTGGTGAGTTAGCGACCGCGAGAGAAACGGGGAGAGCATGTCTGACGATCTGCGTGCACGCATGAGCGAGTCCGACGCCGCCCACTGGGACGAAATCCAGCGGTGGAAGGACGTGCAGATGCGTCCGATGCGCCCTCGACTCATCTCCCAGCGCGTCCGCTCGGCGGCCCTCGCGCCCCTGGGTAAGGCGGTGTCCATCGCGCGCAAGGTGCCTGGCGGCGAGGCGCTCACGCGAACCGTGTCCTCCGCTGCCCTCGGCCTCGTCGAGCTGGCAGCCTCCGCCTCCGAGGCCTCGGTGCGCCGCAAGCGCATCCTCAAGGCCTACCGTTCCGCGGGCTTTGACGTGCGGACCCTGCAGGACATCCGCTCGCTGACGCTCGACGACATCCTCGCCGTCAAGCCCCGCCTGAGTCTGGCCTACTCGACGACCGCGGCCGCCGAGGGCGCGGTAAGCGGCGTGTTCGCCTCGGGTGGTTCCGTTGCCGCTGTGCTTGGCATGGGCGTGGCTTCCGCCCCGGGAGTGGGCGTCACGGCCTCGGCGATCGCCGTTGATATCACGAGCTTCCTGGCCGCCGCGACCCGCCTCGTCGCCCACACGGCCGCTTACTACGGCTACGACTCGGAGGACCCCACCGAGCGGCTCTTCTCCACGATGGTGCTCTCGCAGGCGATCGATCCGACGGGCAGCGGCCACGATTTCGTCGTCGAAAAGCAGACGACGATGCTGGCCTTCAACAAGGTGATGCGTGACCTCGCCCGGCGCGGTTCGCTCGACGGCCTCGGCGGCAACGTGGTCGTGAGCGCGATGAACTCCCTCTTCAGTGCGATGGGCGTGCGCCTGGCATCCCGCAAGCTCGCGCAGATCGTCCCCGTCGCGGGCGTCGTCGTGAGCGCCGGGCTGAACGCCGCCCTCATGCGCACCATCGGCGAGACCGCCGATCACCTGTATCGCGAGCGCTTCCTCGCCGAACGCTATGGCCGCGTGGAGACCTCCGATGGCGCTTCGACGGACCTGGCGAGGCCTGCCGATAGCCAGGAGCTGAGCGCAGACATCGCGCGCTACGTGGAGATCGCCGAGGCCGAGAGTCGCCCGTGGAGAGCGGCAATCCCGCTCGCTCTGTGGCGTGGGCCGCTTTATCTTGGTCGGGCAGGCTTGGGGTGCGACAGATCAGCCGGAGGAAGAGAACAACACACGCGACGATATTCGGCAGCGCATGACCGACGGCGATCGTGCTCAGTGGGATGCGATCCAGGAATGGAAGGCCGCTCAGGTCAACCCTCGCAGTCCTCGAGTCATCACTCAGCGCATCCGTTCGTACGTGCTCAGCCCTTTGAAAAAGTGGTTGGCATCGCGGGCAAAATCCCCGGTGCGGCTGCGATCGCAGGCTGGATCTCATCGGCTGTTTTGGGGCTCGTTGAGAAGGCGACATCAGCCGCCGAATCATCGGTTCGACGCGAACGAATTGTGAAGGCGTATCGCAGGGCTGGCAACGACGTGGAGTGTCTCGAGGACATCCGAAACCTCAACCTGGCCGAGATCCGATCGGTCAGGCCCCACCTGAAGGTCGGATACGCCGTTGCTACGGCGACGGAGGGAGCGGTGAGCAGCGTATTCGCGACGGGAGGGTCGGTCGCTGCTCTCCTCGGTCTGGGCATCGCTTCGGCGCCCGGCATCGGCGTGATCATGCGGGGGCGATCGGCCTCGATATCGCGACGTTCTTGGCCTCCTCTGCGCGCCTCGTGTCCCACACGGCTGCCTATTACGGCTATGACACGAAGGACCCCACAGAAAAGCTGTTTTCCGCGATGGTTTTATCCCAGGCGATCGCCCCGCGTAGCACTGTTGGTGACCATGCCGTCGAGAAGGAGACCTCGATGCGCATGTTTAACAAGGTGGTGCGCAAGCTCACCAAACGCGGATCGATGGAGAGCATCGGGAACAATGCGCTGACGGCGTCCGTGAACTCCTTTGTTCGCGGCACTGGGCGCGCGTCTTGTCGGCCTGAAGATGGCGCAGATCCTGCCGATTATCGGCATCATCGTCGGCATGGCCCTCAACGCATCCCTCATCCGTACCATCGGGGTGACAGCGGACAACCTCTACCGAGAGCGCCTCCTGTTGGAGCGCTACGGACAGGAAGGGGCGGATGTAGAGGCCGGGGCCACGTCCGATGGGGCAGACAATCCAGATGATCTGGATGAGGAGCTCGCGCACTACGTCGAGTTTGCCAAGGCCGAGAGTCGCCTATAGGCGCTCCCCGGCGCTCGGTTAGCTGCGCGAGTTCCAGTTCTGCCAGTCGTTCCAGTCGTCCTCGTCCTGCGCGTCGACTGAAATCATCGGCGCGTGAGAGGACTCGATCGGCTCATCGATCTCGGGTTCGGGCGAGGTGGCGGCCTCGTTGCGCTTCTTGCGGCGCTTGCCCCAGCCCCACAGCCTGCGACGCTTCTTGTCGTCTTCCTGCTCGCGCGGGGCTGCCTTCTTCTGGGAGATTTCCGCGTTCCAGTCCTCCTGGAAGGGGCGCAGCGGCCGGCGACTGGAAGGGGCAGGCATCTGCGGGGATGCGGGGGCCTGCGGCTGCTCGACGACCGAAGGCATGGCGGGTGCACTCTGCTCGAACGGAGTCGGCGTCATCGGGGAGCAGACACCTGAGGGGTGGGCTCGGGCTGTTGCACCGGCGCGGCCGGCTCAGGGCGTCCCCCAGTCCGCGGGCCTGACCCGACGAACACGACGAATCTGCGCGGTCGGCATCTCCGCGTCATCAATAGACGACATCGACGAGGCCGGGGCGGGTTCCGCGACGGGCTCCGGCTGGGCAATCGGTTCGGGCTCGGGCTCGACGACCGCGATGGGTTCAGGCTCGACGACGGGTTCCGGTTCGACGACGGGCTCGGGCTCGACGACCGCGATGGGTTCAGGCTCGACAACGGGCTCGGGTTCCACGATGGGCTCGGGTTCGACGATCGGTTCGGGCTCGACGACCGCGACGGGTTCCGGTTCGACGACAGGGCTCGGGCTCCGGCTCGATGATCGGTTCGGGCTCGACGACCGCGACGGGTTCCGGTTCGACGACGGGCTCCGGCTCGACGATCGGCTCGGGCTCGGGCTCCACGATGGGCTCTGGGTTCCACGATGGGCTCGGGTTCCACGATGGGCTCGGGTTCCACGATGGGCTCGGGCTCGACGATGGGTTCGGGCTCGACGACCGCGATGGGTTCAGGCTCGACAACGGGCTCGGGTTCCACGATGGGCTCGGGCTCCACGATGGGCTCGGGCTCCGGCTCGATAATCGGCTTGGGGTCGGCCACCACGACGGGCTCAGGGCTCCACGATGGGCTCGGGCTCGACGACCGCGATGGGTTCAGGCTCGACAACGGGCTCGGGTTCCACGATGGGCTCGGGCTCCACGATGGGCTCGGGCTCCGGCTCGATAATCGGCTTGGGGTCGGCCACCACGACGGGTTCCGGTTCGACGATCGGTTCGGGCTCGACGACCGCGACGGGTTCCGGTTCGACGACGGGCTCGGGTTCCGCGACGGGCTCAGGCTCAACCACCGTGACGGGCTCGGGCATCGGAATAGCGGCCTGGTGGACCTTTGGGATCAGCATCGTCTCGGGAGCGTCGACGGCGCTCGCGGGAGGCGGCGGCACGGGCGGAACGGGAGGCATGGGCACTGGAATCGGCACCTGCTGTGCTGCAGGTGCTTCTTCAGGGGCCGGAATAGGCTGAGGAACGTGCGCGTCGCGGACCGCCTGACGCTGCGAACGTCTGCTCGGGAGCGCCGGCTGAGCGTCGGCCGCCGGCTGAGCCTCCGAGGCCTGGCGTGAACGACGACGAAGCGAGGAATCAGAGGTGGACTCCGTGTGAGTCTCTCGCTGCGGTGCAGATGCTGCGGCCTGCGGCGCTGACACGACGGGCTGGGACGCTTGCGTGGGTGTCGGAGTGGCGGCCGGGGCAGGTGCGACGGTAGGAGCCTGCGGGGAAGCAGAGGGAGCGGCCGGGGCCGCGCTGCGCTGAGAAACGCCAGTCATCGGGGCCTGGAAGGGGCCGCTGGACATACCGGCGGTAGGCATCGGCTGGCCGGCCATCGGCTGGGCGGGGCGCTCAGGGAAGACCGCAGGCCTGTGGTCCTTGCGCGCGCGTCGCCTCTTGGGAGCCTCCGGGGTCGCAGCAGCGGGAACAGCGGTGGGCGTCGGGCGTGACTTGTGCTCCCACGTGAAACCGGTGTCACGCGGCGTCGGCTGCGGAGGATTCAGCGAGGCCGAAGGACGCTCGGTGGGAGCCGGAGCGGGAGCGGACGTAGGGGCGGGCGCAATCGGTGTCGGAGGAGCGTAGTGCTCCACGCCCTCGTTCCCACGAGCAGGAGAGGGACCGCGGACATGAGAAGCCGGGGCGGGAGCCTGCGTTCCGGATGTGGCTTTCTTGCCGCGCTTGGCGCGCACAACGTAGACGACAACCACGATGCCGATGACGAGAAGGACGAGGCCAACGATGAGACCGATGAGAAGAGCGATCGGAGGATCGGAGGACTCGGGTGCAGCGGGAGCGTCCGCCGTCGGCGCTGCGCTTGGGCTCGCCGAGGCCGAGGCGGGCATCGGAGTCACGCCCCACGGATCCTTCAGTGCATTCGTCGTCGCCGCGGCACTGGGGTCTCCGCCAGGGGTGAGAGACCCTTTCACGGTGATCATTTGGGGACGGTGTCGGTCCACGAGGTGACGGAGAACGTGCGGCCCTCGTACGTCGTTGCAGACGTAGAAGCGCCCGCGGTGGCGGACTGCACCTCTCCTCGACGCTCAGGGACAGAGACTTCAGCGTCAGGTCCGGGTGGAACAACTTTCGAGACTCGGTGAGCGTGCGCTCGGCGTGAGCAGTCATGACGAACTCGCCGGAGTCCTCAATGGAGAACTCAGATTCATTCTCCGCATTCGTGTACATGAGGCTGCATGTGGCACACGGTTGCGTCGTCGCGCGTCACGAACTCGACATGCTGGTCCGATGATTTGCCGGCGTAAGGCTGGCACGCCGACTCACTCATCGTCCGGGACGGATCAATGATGGTCAGCGTGTCGACGAGCTGGCCGTCCTTGGTCAGGACGAACGCCTCCGACAACGTCGGTCCGTCGGCGGCATAGGCTCCCGACGGTAGCGTCGACACGATGAGTAGTGCCCCGAGCGTGGCGCACAGGGCGCGAAAGAGTCGCATGCAGTCCTCCTGTTATGAACCACTCGATTATCGTCCGTTCGTGGATACAAAGCAACGAGGGGGAGTGTGCGCGAGAATACCTGACCGATCGTCAAATGAAAGAAGGCCGAGTGACAAAGAGAAACACGCTTCGTTGACAAGGTTAGATCGGTGTCTGTCCCGTAGGATGATAGGTATCTACCTGCAGTTCGGTTTTCGATAGAAAATTGCCCATGCGTCCATGTTGATGAAGGAGGTGGCCCGTGAAGTGTCGACCCGCTACGCGCGACGATATTCCCGAAATGACGCGCATTATTACCGAGGGGTTCCTCGACTATCCGCTGCATATCATGCTCAAGCCCTACCTCTACCAGCCGGACCGTTACCCGCAATGTCTGGCCGCGATCAATCGGATGCTTGCATCCTCCTATCAGTGGGCACGGCACGCACTTGTCGTGGAGCATGAGGGGCGAGTTGTCGCAACGGCTCTCATGCATGATCGCAAGGTTGGCGTGGTGCGTAGCTTCGTCAGTGGAGGCTATGAGCTCTTCCGCTACGCCTCCCCGCGCCTCGTGGCTGATTTCCTCGACGTGACCGACCGATCTGATCAGATCGCCATCGATAATGGCGATTTTGACTGGTATCTCGAGGTGCTCTCCGTCGACTCGAGCATGCGTGGCCGCGGCGTGGGGCGTTGGCTGGTCTCCAAGGTCTTGCCGGATTTCGTGGCGAAGCGCGGTGGACATGCCTACGGCTTCGTGACCTCGACGGAAAAGAATGCGCGTTTCTATCTCAATGGCGGTTGTGAACTCCTCGACCGCGTGGATGTGCATATGCGTGAGGAGACCTGTCCGATCTGGGCTTTTGAGAGGCGTGCGGAGCTTCTCTAACGCTGGTGCGCGCAGACGTTTAGCGCCGATTCTCAACCCTGCGTGGCAATAGATGAGCGATTGCGCCTTTGTGCAGGTCGCAGCGCGTGATGCACGTCCCGCACTTCCGCTTGACTTCAAGGACTTGAGGTCTTTTAGGGTGAAGTCATGGTAGGGACTCGCTCCGGGCGCACGTACTCCATCAAGGAGGTAGCGGCGCTCGTTGGGCTGCCCGCGTCCACCCTGCGTTACTACGAGGATGTGAGCGTCATTCCCGCCATCGCGCGTGACCCTTCGAGCGGTCATCGCATCTATCAGGAAGACGACCTTGAGCTGTTGACGTGGGTCTCATGCCTCTCGGCGTCCGGCATGTCGATTGCTGATATGCGCGAGTATGTTCGCTCCGGCCTGGGCGGCGAGCGTGATATTTCCGAGTTCATCACCTTGTTGGAGCAGCAGGATGAGCGGCTGCGGGAAGAGGCGCAGATTCTTGAGCTGCGTCGTGAGTTCTTGCGGACGAAAGTTTCCTACTGGCGTGCGGTCAGGGGTGGGGACACTCAGGAAGCCGAGCGTTTGGATGCTGCGGCACGCGCTCGCTGAGCGCCCTGAAAGCCTGGTCGTAGCGCCTTCATAGTCCTAGTGGGGCGGGTTCATGCCTGCTCCGAATCCTGCCCCGCTAGGGGGCACGGGGCCGCGCATTCGACTCGGGTGCGCGGCCCTACATCATTGCCGCTGTGGATTCCAGTAGGGGACTGTGCGCCGCAGGTGTGCCATCTCCTGCTTGACGAGGGGCGCCAGGTTGTCCCAGGGCAGGGAGTCCTCCCGTGCCACGCTGTTTCCGCGACGACGAGGAGCCGTGGGAGGAGATGGTAGAAGAGGAGGTCTGGGGTGGTGACGGTTGAGGACCATGCCACGGCCTCGACTCCTTTCATCCGTTCCCCGCGCAACGCGTGGGTGAGGGTGTCGAAGAGGGTGTGGGCGGGCTCGAGGGGGCTGTTGGTTCGCCCGGGGTGGCTGAGGGTGAGAATCTCGGCGTCTGCCAGGATCCACGGCGCTCCAGAGGATTCGGCGGCCCGACGTCCAGCGTTCCCGGGACGGTGGGCAAGGAGAGTGGTTCCCGGTGGAGGAGTCGAATAGGCCCTCGTGAGAGTGTCCCAGGCGGCCGCGCGCCTGCCGTGGAAGTGGAGGTGCGCAGCGCTCGGTCGATAAAGAGCCGCTCAATCGCTGCGCCGGAGGTGAGGCCTGCGCGCATTAGCGAGAGGTCGGATTCCCAAGGCCCCCAGTCGGTCGATGCTCCCCCGATGTGGATGGTCGGTGAGGGGAACAGAGAGCAGGCGTGATGGAACGCCGCTTCGACGAAGCTGAGAGAGGCGGCACTGGGCCAGAGTGTCTGGTTGGCCCCGTGGGATGCCTCATTGACGAGGGCGGGTTTCCCAGGTGAGGATAGCGCGGATCGCGGCTCCGGCGTGGGAGGGATGGAAATTTCCGGAACGATGCGGATGTCGCGCGCCGCCGCAAAGTTGACGAGGTGGCGAATGTTGGCGTCCGAGTAGAAACCTTGGGTCGAGTGTGCCGGGTGAGGCCGCCATGAGCCTTTTCGGTCGGGGGCACACTCGGGGTCGTACCAGTCGCTGGGCTGTCGTGGGATGTTTCCGCCGATCGCGGTCAGCATGGGGTATCCGGGCACGCGCATGCGCCACCCGGTGTTGTCGGTGAGGTGCCAGTGCAAGACGTTGAATCGGTAGCGCGCCATGACGGTCAGGAGCAATTCCATGGTGGGGACCGGCCAGAATGTGCGCGCCGAATCGACGAGGAGGCCGCGCCATGAGCAAACGGGCGGTCTGGTCGTGTCGTGGGGAAGGCGAGGGGTGAGTGGTCGCCATGGTGGCTCCTTGAACTTGGCTACAAAAAGTGTAACAAGCGTCACTAATGGCGCGGAGTATTTTCGTTCGTCAATCTGCGGAATTGTTGGAAGGCTGCGATTATCTCCCGCCTGTCAGGTTTGGTGAACGGGGCTACAATGGTCGTGCTCATGTGAACCCAGTCATGCTCAAAGAGGAGTGCTTCATGCTGTCGACCGACACCGTTTCCCTCAGTCCAAATCCCCTCGTAGCTGCCCTCGGAAAGCCGGCGAAGGAATTTACGAAAGCCGACATCATCGGCTATGTCGAGGACAACGGCATCAGGATGCTCAACCTGCGCTATATCGGAGGGGACGGTCGCCTGAAGACACTCAACTTCGCGATCCAATCCAGGCGCACCTGGATCGTGTGCTGACGCTGGGGGAACGCGTCGACGGCTCGTCGCTCTTCGCCTTCGTCGAGGCAACCTCCTCGGACCTGTACGTCGTGCCCCGCCTGGCCACGTCCTTCCTCAACCCCTTCTCGCACATTCCGACCCTGGATATCCTGTGCGGCTTTTACGACGTTGACGGCAAGCCCCTGGCCTCGGCGCCGCAGGAGATTCTGCGCAAGGCCCAGCGCGCCCTGAAGGAGGAGACGGGCTGCGAGCTGCAGGCCCTCGGTGAACTCGAGTACTACCTCTTCTCCGACGAGGAGGACCTGTTCCCCGTCGAACCGCAGCGCGGCTACCACGAATCGGGCCCCTTCTCGAAGTGGGAGAGCGTGCGCACGGAAACCCTCTTGCACCTGGTGTCTATGGGATGCTCGGTCAAGTACGCCCACTCGGAGGTCGGAAACTTCGTGTCCGACGGTCGTCAGATGGTCCAGCAGGAGATCGAATTCCTGCCCGTGGACGCCCTGGATGCCGCCGACCAGATGGTGCTCGCCAAGTGGGTGCTGCGCGAGGTCGCCCACTCCTACGGCATTCACGTCTCTTTCTCGCCGAAGATCGCGGTTGGACAGGCTGGGTCGGGCATGCACTTCCACACCCGCCTCGTCAAGGACGGTGTCAACCAGTTCTCGACCGGATCGGGCCTGACGGAGACAGCGCTGAAGGTCATCGGCGGTTACCTGTCGCATGCCGCTTCCCTGACCGCCTTCGGCAACACGGTCCCCACCTCCTTCCTGCGCCTTGTGCCGCACCAGGAAGCCCCCACGGCGATCTGCTGGGGCGACCGTAACCGCTCCGTCCTTGTGCGCGTGCCCCCTGGGATGGCAGAACATCGACGACTCGATGTTCCGTGACGCGAACCCCGCCGAGCCTCCCATCGACGAGCTGCCGAACGACTCCCAAACGGTCGAGCTGCGCAGCCCCGACAGTTCCGCGGCCGTCCACCTGCTGCTGGCCGGTATCGCTGTTGCGGCGCGTATCGGCCTGACCGAACCGGGTATGGCCGACTACGCGCGCGAGCGCAAGGTCGACGGCGACGCCTCGCAGACCCCCGACCTCGATCAGCTGCCCGGCTCCTGCTTCGAGGCCGCCGGTAGGCTCCTCACCCAGCGCGAGGACTACGAGGCGAAGGGCGTGTTCCCCGCCGGCCTCATTGATTCGTGGGCGTCTCACCTGGTTGCGCTCGGAGACATGCACCTGCGCGACGACCTGGCCGACTCGCGTATTTCGGTGGAAGAACTCGTCGAACGCTACTTCCACATCGGCTAACGGCACGTGCCCCGGCCTCGCGAAGAGGTCGGGGCACGTCGCTGTCACAGACGAACGAGGTCACTCGGGCGGCGCGAAACGCTCCTCGTCCGATCGCGGCTCGGAGTCGTTCGAGCCCGCCGCGCTGCGCGCGTAGGGGAGTGCGGAGGTCTTGCGAGCACCTGCCTGAGCGCGGCGCGCATTCTTCAGCGAGGCATCGCGATCGAACTGAGCGTCTGCTGCTCGCCGCTGCGAAGCGGCGCGGCCACGCACGAGCGCTCCGATGATCACCAAGGCCAGCACCGACCCGGTTGGTGCGAGGATGGGCATCAAAGAGCGCCCGACCGAGCTGCCGCCTCGCTGCTCAGAGGAAGACGCGGGGCTGGTACTCGAAGAGGGGGAGGGTGATGGCGTCGGCGCGGCGGCCCCCGGCTCAACCGACCCTGACGCACTCACGTTGTCCGTCACGCCGTGCCACACGACCGTGCTCGCATCGTTCTTCGTGGACGACGAAGGAACCAAAATCTCCCCGCCGTCAGAGGCTCGACGACAACTGAATCGTGAGCGATGAGGGTCACCGACTCGATCGAGGCCGACGCCTCGGGCGAGGAAAAACCCTCCAGCAGTCGGGCCGACGTCGACTCGAAGTGGAAGACTCCGCCGTCGTCGACCGAGACGACCTCGGCGCCTGCGTCCTCGAGGTTCCAGGTGAAACGGCATCCCATGACACCACCCACATCCACCAGCAGGGAGGAAGTCGCCTGCGTGGCCGTGCCCATCGACTGGCACTGCTCGCCGATCAATGAGTGATCCGTCGACAGCGTCACCTCATGGGTCGCGCTCACGCCCGGCGTCATCTCGTAGACCTCGACGAGGCGAATCTGCGTCGGCTCGTCCGCATACGCCGCAGCGCCGCCCGCCGTCAGGGCGAGAGCCCCAGCGGTGCAGAGCAGCGCTCGCGTCAGCCTCATTCGGCCTCGTCCTCAGCGCGCAGTCGCGGCACAGAGGTCTTCTCGGGGCGAATGCCCACCTTGTCGGCGTAAAACGCGCGGATGACCTCCATGTCGGCGCGCACGTCGCCCGTCAGCTGGTACGTCGGGCCCCAGCCGAACGTGCGGGTGTTGCGGTCGATGAAGCCCAGCTGGATCGGCACGCCCGCCTCCATCGCGATGCGGTAGAAGCCGGACTTCCAGAAATCACGCGGCGATCGCGTGCCCTTCGGCGTGATGCACAGTGTGAACGTGTCGGCCTCGCGGATGCGCTGGGCAACCTGCTCGACCAGGCCGTGCGAGGCGCTGCGCTCAACGGCGACCGCGCCGATTTTCTTCACGAACCAGCCGAGCACCGGGGCCTTGACGATGGAATCCTTCACGAGGAACGAGAACGTGCGCCCAGACTTCCACATGGAAATCGCCATGAAGACGCCGTCCCAATTCGAGGTGTGCGGGGCGCCGATGACGATGACCTTGTCCGGCAGGGGCTGCGTGGACAGCTTCCAGCGGGAAACGGACAGGTACGCGGACGCGATCGCGGAAGTGAGAGCCATGAGGGCCTTTCTGGTCGTAGCTGGAGCCAATCCTACCCGCGGGTCGGTCAGTCCAGCGTCTCCACGGCAAGGGTCTGCGTCATGATGTGGGAGGGTGCCCCGGCCACAGAGTCAGCGCGCGCTCGCGCACCGCCGCAGTTTCCACGCACACGAAGTTCTGCCACTCGCCCTCGCCGATGTCGCTCATCGTGGCCGCGCCCTGCGACCAGGGGTTCCACACGATCGTCGAGCCCGAACCGTTCTTATCTACGATGATGCGTCGGCCCAGCTTCGGATCGACGACCTGGACCTGCTGGGTGGACGTGTAGACGCGGTCCGTCGGGCCGATAAAAGTCACGTCGCCGGTCTGGGTGGCGTAGCGCTCGCGGACCTTGTCGTAGTAGCGCTCTCCGTCCAGGCCCTCTACCGTCACGTCCTTGACGTCGCCGACGTGCAGGTAGGTGTGCAGGGCGGCCTCGATAGCGAAGGGGTGGTCGTCCTCGTTCGTGAGGGTCAGGGTTGCGTTCAGCTCGGCCCCGGCGGTGATGTCCAGGCGCGCGCAGAAGGAGTGCGGGTAGAGGGCGGAGGTCTCGCCCGTGTGGTGCAGCTCGAAGGAGAACGAGGCCGGGCGTCGTTCGCGGGCTGGGTGCTGCCCAGCAGCGTCCAGGGGCTCGTGCGGGCGAACCCGTGGGCGCCCGCTCCCTGGCCGGGCCTCGTCGGGGAATCGGTGGGGCTGCCGAACCAGGGCAGGCACAGGGGGATGCCGCCGCGGATCGCCTTCGTGCCGTCCAACACCGCGCGGGAGGACAGCCACAGGACATCCGGGTGGCCCGCAGGACGCCACGACAGCAGGTGCGCACCGAAGGGGGTGACAAGGGCCGAGGCCGTGGAAACGTCTGCGCTGAGCGTGGCGATGTCAGTCATACAAGCCAGTTAACGCCATTGCTTGTGAACGAGCAAATAGACGGGCCGATGGGGCCTCATATCTCCGCCACGTGTCCACGACGTGGTGGAATTCGCAACACGGGGATCGCGTTGGCCCTCGTTCAGCCGATATTCTTGGAGGCGTATGTGCGTGAAATCGGTTCGAACCGGTCGTGTCTGCGGCGTCTTCGCCCCCTCACACGCATAAATCTGTATCCACATTTGAGGAGTCCACATATGTCCACGCGTCCCGACCTGCGAAATGTCGCCATCGTCGCGCACGTCGATCATGGCAAGACCACGCTGGTTGACGCAATGCTCTGGCAGTCCGGAGCGTTCTCCGAGCGTGACACGGTCGAAAAGACCGGCGAGCGCGTCATGGACTCCGGCGACCTCGAGCGCGAGAAGGGCATCACCATTCTCGCCAAGAACACCGCCGTCCACTACACCGGCCCCGCCGCGCAGGCCCTGGGCCTCGAGGATGGCGTCATCATCAACGTCATCGACACCCCCGGCCACGCCGACTTCGGCGGCGAGGTCGAGCGAGGCCTGTCGATGGTCGACGGCGTCGTCCTCATGGTCGATGCCTCCGAGGGCCCGCTCCCGCAGACCCGCTTCGTGCTGCGCAAGGCCCTCCAGGCCCACCTGCCCGTCATCGTCGTCGTCAACAAGGTCGACCGCCCCGACTCGCGTATCGAGGAGGTCGTCTCCGAGACGACCGACCTGCTCCTGTCGCTGGGCGAGGACCTCATGAACGAAGGCATCGACATCGACGTGGACTCCCTCATGGACGTCCCCGTCGTCTACGCCTCCGCTAAGGCTGGCAAGTGCTCGCTGGAGAACCCGGGTGACGGCCAGCTGCCCACCGAGAACCTCGAGCCCCTGTTCGAGACCATCCTGAACCGCATCCCCGGCCCCACCTACGACGAGGACATGCCGCTGCAGGCCCACGTCACCAACCTGGACGCCTCCCCGTTCCTGGGCCGTCTCGCCCTGCTGCGCATCCACAACGGCACCCTGAAGAAGGGCGCTGACGTGGGCCTGGCGCGCCACGACGGCACCATCCAGCGCGTCCACATCTCCGAGCTGCTGGCCACCGAGGGCCTCGAGCGCGTGTCCACCGACTCCGCCGCCCCCGGCGATATCGTCGCCGTCGCCGGCATCGAAGACATCATGATCGGCGAGTCCCTCGTCGACCTCGAGGACCCGCGTCCCCTCCCGCTCATCACGGTGGACGACCCGGCCATCTCCATGACCATCGGCATCAACACCTCGCCCATGGCCGGCCGCGTCAAGGGTGCCAAGGTCACGGCCCGCCAGGTCAGGACCGCCCTCGACCGCGAGCTCATCGGCAACGTGTCCCTGAAGGTTCTGCCCACCGAGCGCCCCGACGCCTGGGAGGTCCAGGGTCGTGGCGAGCTCGCCCTGGCGATCCTGGTGGAGCAGATGCGCCGCGAGGGCTTTGAGCTCACCGTCGGCAAGCCGCAGGTCGTCACCAAGGAGATCGACGGCGTCCTCAGCGAGCCCATGGAGCGCATGACGATCGACATCCCCGAGGAGTACCTGGGCGCCGTCACGCAGCTCATGGCCGCCCGTAAGGGCCGCATGGAGACCATGGCGAACCACGGCTCGGGCTGGATCCGCCTCGAGTTCGTGGTCCCCGCCCGAGGCCTCATCGGCTTCCGTACGCGCTTCCTCACCGAAACGCGCGGTACCGGCATCGCCTCGTCCATCTCCGAGGGCTACGCCCCCTGGCAGGGCTCCATCGAGCAGCGCCTCACCGGCTCCCTCGTCGCCGACCGCGCTGGCCAGGCCACCCCGTACGCGATGACGAACCTGCAGGAGCGCGGCTCCTTCATCGTCGAGCCTTCCTCCGAGGTCTACGAGGGCCAGGTCGTGGGCGAAAACCCGCGCGGCGAGGACATGGACGTGAACATCTGCCGCGAGAAGAAGCAGACGAACACGCGTAGCGCGACCGCCGACGTGTACGAGTCGCTGACCCCCTCGCGCAAGCTGACCCTCGAGGAGTCCTCGAGTTCGCGGCCAACGACGAGTGCGTCGAGGTCACGCCCTGAGGCCGTGCGCGTGCGCAAGGTCGTCCTGGACGCCCAGGAGCGCTTCAAGATCGCCGCTCGCGAGCGCCGCGCCAACCGCTGAACCGCGTCTGCTTCCCCCGCTTGCTAGATGGTGGGCGGGGGAGGCACGCGCTTGCCCGTCACCATCGTGCGGGCATCCACGCGAACCGGCCCACGCCTCGTCGCGACCGTGACGTGCGTGGGGGCCACCTCGAGCGCCTCTCCCAGGGCGTCGTGCGGTCCGTCTGCCAGACGGTAGCGGATGACGATCCTCTCGCCGACCGCGAAGCTCATCCACGGCAGCTGGGGAATTGCGCCAGGCGCGCGTGTGAAATTTCCTCGCGCGCCTTCGGTCTCGGTGTGCTGAATCGGCGTATTCTCGCCGCTCGCAGCGCTGTCGGGGACGCGGGGTGACTCGGGGCTACTCATACGTGAATAATAGAATCAACGAGTCTTTAGAACTGACCAGGAGGAACGTCTCATGACCCTACGTCATCGCGCAGCCCCTGCGTGGACGTCAAGGATCGCGCGTGCGTGGACGAGTGCCCCGTCGACTGCATCTACGAGGGCGCTCGCTCGCTCTACATCCACCCCGAGGAGTGCGTGGACTGCGGTGCGTGTGAGCCCGTGTGCCCGACCGAGGCCATCTTCTACGAGGACGACCTGCCCTCCGAGTGGTCCGACTACCTGCGCGCCAACGTCGACTTCTTCAACGACCTGGGCAGCCCCGGCGGCGCCCAGAAGACCGGCGTCCAGGACTTCGACGATCCGATGATCGCCGCGCTACCGCCTCAGAATGAGGAATGGAAGGCCGAAAACCTCTGACAGTCGATAGGGGTAGGGGTATGACAACGATCCTTCCCCGCCCTCTTGACCTGCCCGAATTCCCCTGGGATCAGCTGGCGCCCGCCAAGACGCGCGCCACTGAACATCCCGGGGGAATTTGCGATCTGAGCGTCGGAACCCCGGTCGACGACACCCCCGCGTTTATTCGCGAGGCACTCGCCGACGCCTCCAACGCGCACGGCTATCCGACGGTGATCGGTACCGCCGAGGTGCGTGATGCGATCCTCGCATGGGGACAGCGACGGGGCATGGTCGACGTCGGCCACGGCGGCGTCATCCCAACGATCGGCTCGAAGGAGGCCGTCGCCTGGATTCCTGCGCTGCTGGGCGTGCGCCCCGGCGACACGGTCCTCGTGCCCGAGGTTGCCTACCCGACCTACGACATCGGCGCCCGCCTGGCCGGTGCCACCCCCGTCGCTGTCGACCCGACGAAGCCCGACGCGTGGCCGGATGCCGCCCTCGTCTACCTGAACTCCCCGGGCAACCCCGACGGGCACGTCATGAGCAAGGACGAGCTGCGCACCGTCGTTGCCTGGGCGCGCGCTCACGGCGCCGTCGTCGTGTCCGACGAGTGCTACGCGGCTCTGCCCTGGTCGGAGCCCTACGTGAGCGAGGGAGTGCCCTCCCTGCTCGATACGGACGTGTGTGACGGCGACGCAAGCGGCCTCCTCGTCCTGTACTCGCTGTCCAAGCAGTCGAACCTCGCCGGCTACCGCGGTGCCCTCATCTACGGCGACCCTGCGCTGGTCGCACCGATCGTCAGCGTGCGCAAGCATTCCGGGCTCATGGTGCCCGCCCCCGTCCAGCACGCGATGGCGGTTGCCCTCCGCGACACCGAGCACGTGGAGCGCCAGCGCAGCGTCTACGCCGTGCGTCGCGCGCTCCTCCTCGAGGCGCTGACTGACGCCGGCCTCGACGTTGATCCCGACACGGCGGCCGGCCTGTACCTGTGGGTCTCGGACCCCGCGAATCCGAGCGACTCGTGGGCTCTCGTGAATCGCCTGGCCGAGCTCGGCATTCTCGTGGCGCCCGGCGACTTTACGGCACGGCAGCTCACGGGCGCGTCCGCGTGGCCCTCACCGCCACCGACGAGCGTATTCAGGCCGCCGCGAGCCGAATCCGCGAGGCCTGGACGGCCCGCTGACACGTCAGCCACATAACGAGGCCGGGGTCGCCTTCACGCACTGCGCGTGGGCGGCCCCGGCCTCGTTAGTGAAGACTCAGTTAGACGCGTGCAGCGCGTCGTTGAGCTCGATACCCACGACGCCCGCGCGGGCAATGGCCTCGATGCGGCCCGTCTGGGAGTTGCGGCGGAACAGGATGTTCGACGCGCCCGACAGCTCGCGCGCGGCAATCGTGCGCGGCTCGGCCTCGCCGGAAGAGTCGATGAGCGTGACCTTCGCGCCGGCGGTCACGTACAGGCCGGCCTCGACCACGCAGTCGTCGCCGAGCGCGATGCCCAGGCCCGAGTTTGCGCCCAGCAGGCAGCGCTCGCCCAGGCGCACGCGCTGCTTGCCGCCGCCCGAGAGGGTGCCCATCGTGGAGGCGCCGCCGCCCACATCAGAGCCGTCGCCGATGACGACGCCCTGCGAGACGCGGCCCTCGACCATCGAGCGGCCCAGCGTGCCCGCGTTGAAGTTGACGAAGCCGGCGTGCATGACGGTCGTGCCCTCGGACAGGTAGGCGCCCAGGCGCACGCGCGTGCCGTCGGCGATGCGAACGCCGGAGGGCAGCACGTAGTTGACCATCGGCGGGAACTTGTCGACGCCCTGCACGATCACGGGGCGACCGTCGCGAGCGCGCAGGCGCAGGCGGGTGGCCTCGAAGTCGGCGACGGCGCACGGGCCTGCATCCGTCCACACGACGTTGGGCAGCACCGCGAAGATGCCGTCCAGGTTGATCGTGTTGGGCTTCACCAGGCGGTGGGAAAGCAGGTGCAGACGCAGGTAGGCGTCCTCCGTCGAGGCGGGGGCCTCCTGCAGGTCAATCGTCGTGGTCACGACGACGGTGCGCACGCGGCGCGCGTCATCGACGCGCTCCAGCACGGACAGCGAGGTCGCCAGCTCCTCGTCGGTCCCGGGCTCGCCCAGGTGCGGGGCGGGGTACCACGTGTCGAGTGTCGTGCCGTCCAGAGTGATCGTAGCGAGGCCGATGCCCCATGCAGTGCTGTTGTCCATGCCCCTACAGTAAGGCGCTACGGGCGGGTGATTGGCGCCGAAACTCAGGGGCGCGGCGCATCCCACAGGTCCGGCCAGAAGACCCCGAGCTCGGTGGCCATGGAGCGCAGCAGTGGCAAGGAGATGCCGACGACCGAGTGATAATCGCCCGTCACGCCCTCGATGAAGGGGCCGCCCAGACCGTCGACCGTGAACGACCCTGCGACGTGCAGGGGCTCGCCGGTGGCCACGTATGCGTCGATCTCGGCATCCGAGATGTCCCCGAAGTGGACCTGGGTCGAAGCGGAGCGGGTAACGGTCGCGGTGATCGTGCGTTCGTGCCTCTGGTCGTCATCCGACGAGGCCGGGGCGAGGATCGCGGCCGAGTGGCCCGTCCATAGGGTGGCGCTCGTGCGGCGCATGGCGCGGATGCGCTCGCGGGCTACGTCGGGGGTGTGGGGCTTGCCGAGCATCTGGCCGTCGATCTCGAGCATGGAGTCGCAGCCAACGACGAGGACGGCCTCGCCCTCGGGCAGCTCGGCGTTGTTGCCGGGTGTGCTCAGAGCCTCGCAGACGTCGGCGCACTTGGCTGCGGCGAGTGCTGCAACTTCGTCCGCTGGGGTGGTCGTGCCGCCTGAGAATGCGCGCCCGCCGGGCAGTGCAGCGAGGACGGCGTCCTCATCAACGGTGGAAACCTGGACGATCGGTGTGATGCCCGCCGCAATGAGCGTTGCGCGGCGGGCGGGGAAGCGGAGGCAAGAACAAGGCGCATAGGGACATTGTGGACCATCGCGCGAGAAGCGTGGAGACAAACTGAAATTTATTGCAAGACGGCGGGTTTTCGCAGGTAAACGTGCAAAACCCTGGTGAAAAACTCATCAGACTACTACAATTGTCTACGTACGAGGGTCACAATCTCGATGTGACTTTGAAAAAGTGATCTGATATACCGTTACCCGCTGATGTGGTGTTGAGTCAGCCCAAAGAGGAGGGATTTGCGATGGATGAGCACGCGGCTTCGTCCCCTGCAACTCCTGATGACCTGACCGCAACAAAGCTACGTTCCCCAGCTGCTCGGAGGTCATCTGACGTATTCGGCCCGCGATCTCGCGGAGATGACGAATACGCCTATCGAGCGCGTCTTCCGTTTCTGGATTGCCCTCGGCTTCCAGGCTCCCACCGCAGACGACAAGGTTTTCTCTCAGCGTGATCTGGAAGTTTTCAGTCGCTGGCACGACCTCGTCGAATCCGGTGGCATTGATACAGCTACCTCACGCTCGCTCCTGCGTGCCAACGCCCATCTGGCTGATCGCCTTGCCCTGTGGCAGTACGAGGCGCTGGTCGAGGATTCAATGCGTCGTCTGATGCTGGATGACACGACGGCCCGCATGTACGTGCTGGACCATATGCGCGAGTACATCGACGTCTTCCAGGAGATGTTCACATACGCCTGGCGGCGTCAGCTCGAGGCAACCCTGTCCCGTTTTGATCGCGAGATATCCCAGCGTGGGCACGAGGAGAGGCACAACCGCTTCCCGCTCAACCGCTGCCTCGGCTTCGTCGACATGGTGTCCTACACGTCGTCCTCGACGATCCTCGGTGATGCCCTCGTGGGTCTCATTGAGCGCTTCGAGGAGGAGAGTCGTAACGCCGTCATCGAGGAGGGGGGTCGCGTCGTCAAGATGATCGGTGACGCCGTCCTCTACATCGCCGATGACCTGCCGACTGGCCTGCGCGTGGCCACGGCCCTCATCGAGCGACTGAACGCCGACGACGAAATGCTGCCCGTTCGAGCGTCCTTCGTGCGCGGAGACGTCTTCTCTCGATCGGGTGACGTCTTCGGGCCTACCGTGAACCCTTTCGCGTCTCGCCTCGTGGACATTGCTCCGGTGGGCAAGATCCTCACCGATCCGACCACGGCTGCCGCCATCGCCGCCGGCGAGGTTGGCGACGGGTACGAGCTTGAAGAGTTCCCGACCGCAGACTTGCGCGGTTTCGGCCCTGTCTCGCCGTACCTGCTCTCAAGCGTTGTTAAATAACGTTCATCTCGCAGTGTGAACGAGTGCCTGATCAGCCCGCATAACGGGTCAAGAAAGGTGCAAGTTTTGGTTCAGAATTGCTAAGATGTAAGCGTGACTACAGTTCTCCTCGTTGAAGACGATCCGGCCATCTCTGAGCCCCTCGCCCGCGCACTGGGCAGGGAGGGCTACGACGTGCGCGCACACGCGACAGGCGCTGAAGCCCTCGCGGATGTTCGCGGCGTTGACCTGGTCGTCCTGGACCTCGGCCTGCCCGACATGGACGGCCTGGATGTCGCCCGCGAGATCCGCTCCTCGGGCAACCGAGTCCCGATTCTGATCCTCACTGCGCGCACGGACGAAGTCGACATGGTCGTCGGCCTGGACGCGGGCGCAGACGACTACGTGACGAAGCCCTTCCGCCTCGCGGAGCTCCTCGCTCGCGTGCGGGCGCTCCTGCGTCGCCAGGCTGCCGAACCTGCCGAGGGCGAGCTGCGTGCTCAGGACATCCGCATGGATGTCGCCGCGCATCGTGCCTTCGTGGGTGACGTCGAGCTGAGCCTGACCGCCAAGGAGTTCGACCTGCTGCGCGTGCTCCTGCGCGAGGCCGGTTCCGTCGTCGCTCGTGACACCCTCATGCGTGAGGTGTGGGGCTCGGATCCGACCGGCTCCACGAAGACTCTCGACATGCACGTGTCGTGGCTGCGCCGCAAGCTCGGTGACGACGCGACCGACCCGCACTACATTACGACTGTGCGCGGGATGGGATTCCGCTTCGAGAACGCGCGCTGAGCGCGTCGCGGAGGGAGGCCCGCCATGCGCGCCCGCGCGGTGAGGATGATCGTCTCCATCGTCGCCGTCGTGTGCGTGCTGATGGGGCTCCCAGGCGCGTTTTTTTCGCGTCGGCGTCCATCTGGTCGTCCGAACAGCGCAACCTCGACGTTCAGGCACAGCTCATCCTCCAAAACATCGAGCGCAGGCGCGCCGTGGGGGAAGGGAATGACCCCGCAACCCTGGCCTCGCTCGTGGCGGATCAGGCGAACAGCCGCGGGGACGAACTCGGCTACCGCATTAAGGTTCCCGAGGCCAACCTCGTCACCAACAGCAAGGCGTTCCCTGGGCGGACCATGACCGCGCTGGCCTCGTCTCCGAGCGGCGTTTCTGTCCAGCTCACAGCGTCGGCGTCGAACGCTCTGAACCGCATCGCGTGGACGTGCGCGCTGTTCGGCGGGGGCATGGTTGCTTCCATGGTGATCGGCTGGGTGCTCGCGCGCTCCCTGTCGCGTGAGCTGTCGGCCCCACTCATCTACCTGGCCGCCCAGGCTGAGCAGATCGGCTCGGGAGGCGTGCGCGCCCGCGTGGAGAAGTCTGGCATCGAAGAGATCGACCTGGTCTCCGAAGAACTCGCTCGCACCGGCGAACGCATGGCGGGCCGACTCGCAGCCGAGCGACAGGCTGCCGCCGACGCCTCCCACCAGCTGCGCACGCCGCTGACCGCCCCTGTCCATGCGCCTGAGGAAATCGAACTCATCTCCACAGAGGATGAGGTGCGCGCCGAAGCCCGCACCTGCCTCGAACAGGTGGAACGCATGACCAACGTGGTCACGGAGCTGCTCGACGTTTCCAAGCGTCAGACCAGCCAGACAGAGGCCATTCACATTCTCGAAGTCTTCAACACGGCCCGCGAGGAGTGGGAGGATCAGTTCGAGGCGGCGGGACGTCCGCTCGTCTTTCCTCGACGAGGCCGAGCGTCCGATCCTGGCCGACGCCGGAAAGCTCGGGCAGGTCCTGGCGACCCTCATCGAAAACTCGCTGCGCTACGGCGGCGGGACCACGCGTGTGTGGGCGCACGCGGGCACCTCCAAGCGTGGCGTCGTCATTGAGGTGAGCGACGAAGGCGAGGGCATCGACGAGTCCCTGGCCCCCGACATTTTTCAAAAGGGCGTCTCCGGGCACGGATCGACGGGTATCGGTCTGGCCCTGGCCCACGACCTCGCGCAGGCGATGGGCGGGCGTCTCGAGCTCAAGACGAACAAGCCGCCGGTCTTCACCGTCTCGGTCGCCGCGATCCCCGCGTCCCTCGACCCCGATCGCGTGATGCCCGAAGGCCCCCTCATGTCGATGGGACGCCGCTCGCGGCGCTTCTAAGAGCGGAGTAGATTGAAAGGCGTGGAACACGAGATGCTGACCCCTCCCACCGTTGCCGTCATCGGCGGCGGACAGCTCGCACGCATGATGCAGGAGAGCGCGGTCGCGCTCGGCATTAACCTTCGGGCCTCGTCGAGGCCTCGGACGGGCTCGACCGGTCAGGTGACCGTCGACAAAGCGGTGGGTGAGCCCCGCCGACCTGGACGCGGTCCGCGCGCTCATCGACGGCGCGGACGTCCTCACGTTCGAGCACGAGCACATCCCGGCCCCCACGATGGAGGAGGCTGCCCGCCTCGTCTCCGTTCAGCCTCCGGCCAGCGCCCTCCTGTACGCGCAGGACAAGCTGGCCATGCGCGAGCGCCTCACCGAGATGGGCATCCCGTGTCCCGCGTGGGCGCGCGTCGAGGACGAGGCCCAGCTGGAAGAATTCGGAGCCACGATCGGATGGCCCCTCATCGTCAAGACCCCGCGCGGCGGATACGACGGGCACGGCGTGGCAGTCGCCCACAGCCCCGCGGACGTGGCCTCCTGGTGGGACAACGGCCCTCTGCTGGCCGAGGCCCTGGTTCCCTTCACCGGCGAGGTGGCGGCCCTCCTGCGCGCACCCCTCGGGTGAGATCGCCTCGTGGCACGTCGCCTCCACCGTGCAGGTCGACGGCGTGTGCGCCGAGGTCACGGCTCCCCGCCGTCGGCATCCGGCCCGAGACGGCCGCCGAGGCGCAACGCATCGGCGAGCGCATCGCCGCCGAGCTGGGCGTCACCGGCGTCCTCGCCGTGGAAATGTTCGTCGTCGGTGAGGGCGCGGACGAACGCGTCCTCGTCAACGAGCTCGCCATGCGCCCCCACAACACGGGGACACTGGACCATCGACGGGGCCGTCACGAGCCAATTCGAGCAGCATCTGCGTGCCGTTCTCGACCTGCCGCTGGGGCTCCACCCGACCTGCGCGCCCCGGGGCACGTACGTCGTCATGGTGAACCTGCTCGGCTCCTCCCACGCTCAGCCTGCGCGCGCCCTGTGGGCGGCCTTCTCAGCCGGGGGAGCGGGAGCGAAGGTTCACCTCTACGGCAAGGAGGTGCGCCCGGGCCGCAAGCTCGGCCACGTCACCGTCGTCGACGCGGATCCCGCCCTCGCTCTTGAACGAGCGCGGGCAGCCGTCAGCGCCCTGAAGGGCGAGGTCCCCACCGACTAAACCTCCCACCTGTCCGCGGCCGAGGGACCAGGTGCCCCGGCCTCGTTCCTCCCGAAAGGACCGCCCATGACCACCGAGCTCGACATCCAGCTGACCGCCACCGGCGACAACCCGCTCGTCGGCGTCGTCATGGGCTCCGACTCCGACTGGCCCACGATGGAAGCGGCCGTCGGCGCCCTCGCCGAATTCGGCATCGCCTGCGAGGTCGGCGTCGTTTCCGCCCACCGTATGCCCGAGGACATGGTCGCTTACGGCCGATCCGCCTCGCGCGCGGCCTGCGCGTCATCATCGCGGGCGCCGGGGGAGCGGCCCACCTGCCCGGCATGCTCGCTGCACTCACCGAGCTGCCCGTCATCGGCGTGCCCGTGCCCCTCAAGCACCTCGACGGTGTCGACTCCCTGCACCCATCGTCCAGATGCCCGCAGGGCGTGCCCGTCGCGACCGTCTCGATCGCGGGCGCGCGCAACGCGGGCTGCTCGCCGCCCGGATCCTCGGAGCCGGCGAAGGGAACGCGCCGAATCCCTGCGCGCCTCGATGCGCGACTTCCAGAAGGACCCTACGCGACGTGGCCAGCGCAAAGGGGCGGCCTCGCCCAGCGCGTCTCCCAGGCGCGCTGAGGCCGCACAACACAAGCCCCGCGCGGGTAGCCGCGAGGGGGCGGCGCGTCGTATCCTGAAGCCATGAGCATTCTCGTTTGTGGCGGCGCCGGCTACATCGGCGCACACGTTGTCCGCCTCCTGCGTCAGCGCGGGGATCGCGTCGTCGTCGTCGACGACCCTGTCCACCTCCAACGCGGCCAGGGATCGGGGACACGCCCCTGGTTCGCCTCGATGTCGCTACCGATGAAGCCCGTTCCGTCCCTCTCCAACCTCATGATGGACGAGGACGTCACGGCCGTCATTCACTTCTCCGCGCGCAAGCAGGTCGGCGAGTCCGTCGCACGCCCCACCTGGTACTACCAGCAGAACATCGGTGGCATGGCCAACGTGCTGGCCGCCATGGAGGACGCCGGCGTCGACCAGATGATCTTCTCCTCGTCGGCCGCCGTCTACGGCATCCCCACCGCCGAAGTCGTCACCGAGGACATGGCCGGACACCCCATCAACCCCTACGGCGAGACCAAGCTGATCGGCGAGTGGATGATGGCCGACTGCGAGCGCGCCTGGGACCTGAAGTGGATCGGCCTGCGCTACTTCAACGTCGCGGGTGCCGGCTGGCCCGACCTGGCCGACCCGGCCATCATGAACCTAATCCCCATGGTCCTCGACCGCATCGAGCGCGGCGAGAGCGCCAAGATCTTCGGCACCGACTACGACACCCCGGACGGCACCTGCGTGCGCGACTACATCCACGTCCTGGATCTGGCCGAGGCCCACATCGCCGCCCTTGACGTGCTCGCCGAGGGCCGCCAGCCCGACCACCACACCTACAACGTGGGCACAGGCCTGGGCACCTCCGTGCGCGAGATCATCGACGGCCTGCGCCGCGTCATCGGCTGGGACTTCCCCGTCGAGGAGCTGGACCGCCGCGCCGGCGACCCGCCCAAGCTGATCGGCGACCCGCTGTCCATCGGCGTGGACCTGGGCTGGAAGGCCAACAACGGCCTCGACGAGATCCTCACCTCCGCCTGGGAGGGCTGGCAGGCGGGGCCGCGCCCGATCACCGTCCCCGGCTCCTGAGCGCCCTCGTAGAACGTAAAGAACCCCGGCCTCGTTCCTTTAGTGGGAACGAGGCCGGGGTCTTCGTATGGTCGGTCGCGCGAGGCGTCGAGGCGAGCGCTACACCCCGTCGACCTGGTTGAGGTCGGCTGTCGTCGAGTGTGCCCGCGCGGAGCTTGGCGAAGAAGTCGTCCGCGGTCGTGTCGCGCAGCAGGACAGCAGAGGCTCCGGCGTTCGTCGTGAAGTTCAGCGACTCGATCGGGGACGCCCATCATCTGATTCGACGAGGCGCTGCGCAGCGCCCACACGAGCGACGCGACCGTCACGACAGAGGAGTCCTCGTCGATGGTGAAGGACTTCGAACCGAGCGCGCTCCACGCGCAGGGTCTTCGCGGGATTAACGAGGGTCGAGGGCGAGGCAGCCGAGGAAATAACCTTCGAAAATCACCTGACGCTGACGCTTCGTGCGGCCGATGTCGCCCTCCGGGTCCCTGGTAGCGCATGCGCGAGAACTGCAGTGCGGTCGTGCCGTCCACCGTGTGGCAGCCGGCGCTCCACTTCAGGCCGGAGTACTGGTCGTCCGCGTCGTTGTCGTAGCACAGCTCGACGCCGTCGACGGCGTCCACCATGTCGGGCACGGCACCCATGCCGATCTGCACGAAGTGATCGACGGTGAGACCCGTCAGCTTCTCCACGGTCTCCACGAGCAGCTGCGGGCCGCCGTACGCGTACGAGGCGTTGATCTTGTCCCAGCCGACGCCTGGGATCTCCGCGTAGGTGTCACGCGGGATCGACAGCGCGACCTTCTGCCCGTTCGGGGCGACGTTGACGAGCATGATCGAGTCGGCACGTTCGGATTCGTTGAAGCCGTCCTGGACGGCACCGTCGGCGCGCGAATCGGAACCCGCCAGCAGGTAGGTCGTGCCCGGAGTGTCGGCGGCCCCCGACAGGGCGCTCACGCGACCCATGTTCGTATTGGCATCCCACATGAGGAATCCGCCCCACGCGAGGACGAGGACCAGGAACAGGCACAGGGTCTTGAGGATCGGATGGCGGCGCTTGCGACGCCGCGGCTTTGCAACGGGCGCCGTGGGAGCGGCTGGCGCGGCCGGCGCGGGTGCGCTCTGGGAGCGATTGATCGTCACCCTGTCGAGGGTCCCGTTGCCCGACGGCGCGTACGTGCCCGAGCCGACGAACGGCCGGAACCCGGCGCGTAGGACGGCGGGTTGGCGGCGGAGGCCGGCTGGAACGACGGCGGCTGCTGGGCCGGGGTGCGGCGCGGGAAAAATCGACTGAGAGTCCCTCTGCGGCTGATCCAGCGTGCGGGGCATCAGCGGGCGAGCCGCCGCGGCCTCGTCGTCCGAGATCCTCCACATCTGCGGGGCCAGAGCCTCCGGCGGGGGAGTGGGGCGCCACCGCGCACCTCCTCACCAACGACGTGAGCGTCGTCGGATCCGGGGCGGCGTCGCTTCGGGTCAGGCGTAAACGAGGAGGAGTGCTCATTGGTCCTTCGGCGGGCAGGTGGCGGCTGTCTGCTTGGCAGCTTCCTCGTTCGCCGCGTTATTCGCGACGGAGGCGGACTGCTCGGTGTTATCCGTGGTGGTCTCCTCCGAGCTGGGGTCGGTGGTCGGAGCCTGCGTCGGAGCGGGCGTCGAAGGAGCCGTCGTCGCGGTCGGATCGGGAACGACGAGCTGTGCGCCGTTGCCGTCCGTGTAGGTCGTGCCCACGGGCAGAGCCTGGTCATTCTTCAGGGCGGTCCACACGTTGCGGGCCATCGGCTCAGAGGGGATGCGGCGGTTCGGATCCCAGGAGGGCTCCTCGACCGGCATCGTCACGAACTGAATGTTGGAACGGTCGATCTTCTGCAGGACGTTGATGAGCAGGGATGCGTCCGCGCTGGCGTTGCCCAGGTTGGGGGACACGTTCACGGAGGAAATCGCGGCCTGCAGGAAGCTGATGAGCGAGCCGGGATCCGTCACGTAGTTCTTGTCCTGCAGCTCGCGCAGCATCGCGGAAATCAGCTGTTGCTGGCGGCCGATACGGGAAATGTCGGAGCCGTCGCCCTGGCCCTTGCGCGAGCGCATGTAGGCCAGCGCGTGCGTGCCCGACAGCTTCCAGCAGCCCTCGTCGATGTAGAGCTGCGGCAGAGTCGTCGTCGATGTCGCTCGGGGATGTTGAAACCAGACGCCGCCGAGCGCAGTCGATCATGTTAACAAAGCCCGCGAAAATCAACGACCATGAAGGCGTCGATGGACATGCCGGAGAGCTTTTCGACGGTCGAACGCACGCACGCGATGCCGGGGCCGATGTCTTCCGGTTCATCGCCACCGTCCGCGCCGTAGACCATCGCGTTGTTGAACATGTCGTCCGTGGTCGGCTCGCTGGTGGTGCCATCGCGGTGCTTACACGCCGGGATGTCCACGAGGGTGTCGCGGGGGATGGAGACGATCTGCACGCGGGAGCGGTCCGCGCTGATGTGAATCACCATCGTCGAGTCGTTGCGCAGGCCGGGAACGTCATCCGCGTCACCCGCGCCGAGCTCTCCGCTGGCGCCGTTACGTGAGTCGGTGCCGACCACGAGGATGTTGACGGCGCGGCCTTCGAAGGAGTCCGGGGTTGCCTTGTTCTGTTCGTCGCTCGCGTAGGCGTCGATGTTGACGACGCGGTTGGCGAACTGAGTGCTCAGCTTGGCGTAGACGAAGCCTGCGGAGGACACGACGAACAGGACGCTCGGCCAGGAGCACGGCGAGCGCGCCGCGCAGGAGGCCGAAGCGTCCAAAGTTGACGGCCGAGTGCTGGATCGGTCGCAGATTCACGTTACTCATCATTCGTAACCATATCGTTATCTGGCGTGTTTGTCGGTGAAGCAGGGCCGTTAGCGGCGCGTTCCACTCCGCTCGTATCAGCGTGTGAGCTGCCCGTCTCGGTGCTCGCGTCCCCCGGATCGTCGGGGGGAAGGATGTGCGCGAGGGCGAGGGAGCGGGCCAGGATGGCCCTGCGCTCCTCGGCGCGGGCCTCGCGCCGATAGCCGGTCACCATCTGCGCGATCAACGCAATAACGAGGCCGTAGACGATCAGGTTGACCCCTCGCTCAACGCCGATTGCGCGGGCGGCCGTGTTGGCCAGCGAGGGCACGAGGATGGCCACGATAGCAGCGGTGACGACCGCTCCGATGCCGATGCGGCGCAACGCCAGGGACGAGGCCGAGGACACCGGGCGCACCAGCCACCACGCGGTGAGCGCGAGGGCGAGGAGCAGGAGGATGCGGATGGCGAGGTAGGCGCTCATCGTCCCCCCAACGCGAGGTCGACGACGATGTTGACGGAGTTGAGCAGAGGCTGGCCCTTCGCCCGCGAATAGTCCGTGTAGGAAATCGTCACCGGGTGCTCGGCACCGGGCAGGCCACAGGCGGCCAGCTGGGAGACGATCTGCGAGGCGTGGGCCATGCGCGCGTGGGTGAGATGCACGTGGGCGAGGGCGTCGGCGCGGATCACGCGCAGCCCGTTGTGCGTGTCCGTGAGATCCAAGCCCGTGCGCAGCTGGCCACCCAAGCGCCCAGGCGCAGCATGGCGCGTTTGACCCTACCCTGCCGAGGACGGGGGAACCCTGACAGGAAAACGAGAGCCGAGGACGAACGCGAGATTCTCCTGGCGTGCCCGCTCGACCATGGCGGCCGCCTCGGCGGGGTCGTGCTGGCCGTCGGCGTCGAAGGTGACCACGTATCGCGCCCCGCGGGCGAGGGCCGCATCGAATCCGGTTTGGAGGGCAGCGCCCTGCCCGAGGTTGAGCGGGTGTGTCGCGGTGTATGCCCCGCGGCGCGGGCGGCGGCAGCGGTGTCGTCGCTCGAAGCATCATCAACGACGAGGACACGCGGGAAAAAGGTGCGGACTCCCGCGACGACGCCCCCTGATGACGGACGCCTCGTTGAACGCTGGGGATCACCACCCACGTGTCGGAGCCGATCTGCATTTGATTAGTGTCGCACATCGGGATGGGCGCGCGCCTATAGTGTGGGTAGAAGGGCACGCAGTGCCCCTGACGCGCACGCGCGCACGCAGACAACGACAGGGAGACCCAGTGATCGAGTTCCCAGCGCCGACGTCGCCCCCAGCGCGATCGTCGCTCCCAGCGCGCGCGTCTGGCACCTCGCCCAGGTGCGCGAGGACGCGCGCATCGGGGAGGAGACGATCGTCGGACGTGGCGCCTACATCGGCGAAGGCGTGAGCGTCGGAGCGCGCTGCAAGATCCAGAACTACGCGCTCGTCTACGGTCCCGCCTCCCTCGCTGACGGCGTGTTTGTCGGCCCCTGCGGCCGTCTTGACGAACGACCACGCCTCGCGCGATCAACGCCGACGGCACCCTGAAGAGCCGCGAGCGACTGGGACCGCGTCGGCGTCACCGTCGAGCGTGGAGCAGCCATCGGGGCGCGCGCCGTGTGCGTGGCCCCCGTGCGCATCGGCGCGTGGGCGTCGGTCGGCGCGGGCGCGGTCGTCACCCGCGACGTTGCCCCCTACGCGCCTCGTCGTCGGCGTCCCCGCGCGCCGCGTCGGGTGGGTCGGCGAGGCCGGGGTGCCCCTCGTGGCCGCCGACGACAGCCCGCCAGCGAGGCCGAGGATCGCACGTGGGTGTGTCCGGCCTCGGGACGCCGCTACGTCGAGCGAGACGGTGCCCTGTCGCCCGAGGAGGCCCAGGCCTCGTCCCCGAATGACGCGCAGAAGCCCGACCAGACCCGTGAGGACCAGCAGTGACGCAGCCGTTCATCCCACCCGCACGCCCGCTCATCGGCGAGGAGGAGATCGACGCGGTCGCAGCCGTCATGCGCACCGGCATGATCGCCCAGGGCCCCCAGGTCGCCGCCTTCGAGGAGGAGTTCTGCACCGCCCTGGTGCCCGGGGACGCAGGCGGTCGCGGTCAACTCGGGGACCTCGGCCCTGCACCTGGGCCTGCTCGCCGCCGGGATCGGTCCGGGTGACGAGGTCATCGTCCCCTCCTTCACCTTCGCGGCCACCGCGAACTCGGTCGCCATCACGGGCGCGACCCCGTGTTCGCTGACATCGACCCGCTCACGTTCACGCTGTCGCCCTGCCGCCGTCGAGGCCGCGATCACGCCGCGCACGCGGGCCATCATGCCCGTGCACCTCTACGGCCACCCCGCCCCCATGGACGCCCTCGAGGCGATCGCCGATGCACACGGACTTATGGTCTTCGAGGACGCCGCCCAGGCTCACGGCGCGAGCCTGCACGGGCGCGCGGTCGGCTCCTTTTGGAACCTTCGCGGCCTTCTCCTTCTACCCGACGAAAAAAACATGACCAGCGGCGAGGGCGGCATGGTGACCTCGACCGACCCCGACGATCATCCGCGGCGTGAAACTCGCGCGCAACCAGGGCATGGAGACGCGCTACGCCAACGAAATCGTGGGCCTCAACAACCGCATGACCGACATCCACGCGGCGATCGGGACGCGTGCAACTGACTAAGGTCGGCGCGTGGACCCGCGCGCGTCAGGACAACGCCGCCTTCCTGGACGCTCACCTGCGCGGCGTCACCGTCCCGCACGTCGCGCCCGGTGCTGTGCACGTCTACCACCAGTACACGATCCGCGTGGCCGAGGACCGCGACGGCTTTGCCGCCGCCCTGCGCGAGGAATACAGCGTCGGCTCGGGCGTCTACTACCCGATCCCGAACCACGAGCTGCCCTCCCTCGCCCGCTACGCCCCCTGACGTGGAGCTGCCGGCCACGCGCGAGGCAGCCGACCAGGTCCTGTCCCTGCCGATCTACCCGTCCCTCACGCCCGGCGAGCTGGAACGAATCGCTGACGCCGTGAACGCGCTCGCGGAAGCGGGGGCCTGACATGAGTATTCGCCTCGGAATCCTCGGCATCGGCTCGATGGGCCGACACCACGTGCGCAACGCCCGTGCCACCGCCGGCGTGGACCTCGTCGCGCTCGCGGATCCGGGCGGCGACCGCTTCGGCGTCGCCGGCGACCCTGCCCGTCCTGGGCGGCGTCGAGGAACTCATCGAGGCCGGCATCGACGCCGCGATCATCGCCGCGCCCACCGCCCACCACGAGGCTGCGGCCCTGGTGCTCGCCGAGGCCGGGGTGCACACCGTCGAAAAGCCCCTCGCCACGAGCGTGGAGGCGGGCCGCCGCATCCGCGACGCCTTTCGCGGCCGCGGGCCCTCGTCGGCGCCGTCGGCTACGTCGAGCGCTGCAACCCGGCGCTCATCGACATGCGTCGGCGGATCGCCCAGGGCCAGCCTCGGCGAGATCGAGCAGATCGCGACGCGCCGCCAGTCGCCCTTCCCCGCCCGCATCAGCGACGTCTGGCGTCGTCAAAGACTTGGCCACGCACGACGTGGATCTGGCTGCCTGGGTGGCGGGCGCCCCTACGAGAGCATCTACGCGCGCACGTCCGCGCGCTCCGGGCGCGCCCCACGAGGACATGATGGTCGCCTCGGGCGTCCTTGCAGGCGGCATCCCTCGTCAACCACCTCGTCAACTGGCTGACCCCTACAAGCGACCGCACGACGATCGTGACGGGGAGCGCGGCGCGCTCGTCGCCGACACCGCGATGGGGGACCTGACCTTCTACGAGAACGGCCACGCGCCCCCTGCAGTGGGACGCCATCGCAGCCTTCCGCGGGTGAGCGAGGGGCAGGTCGTGCGCTACGCGCTCACCAAGCGCGAGCCCCTCGCCCTCGAACACGAGCGCTTTCCGCGACGCGATCCTCGGCGTGGGTGCCGAGCACGTCACCATGGACGAGGCCCTCGACAACCTGCGCGTCGTCGAGGCCATCCTGTCTCGGCAGCGTCCGGGTCGCTCCGTCGACCTGTAGAGCGCGGCGCTAACGGGTCACGTCTGCGTAGGTTTCGCGCAGCTGATCCACGGATCCGCGCAGCGAGCGCTCGCGTGTCACCCACGCCCGGCACGCCGCCCCGCGATCCGCGCGTTCGTCCGCCGACCAGGCCAAGGCCTCGTCGATGGAACGGGCGAGGGACGCCGGTGAGCGCTCCGTGTGAGGAGTGAAGCCCCCGGAGCGATCATCTCCGGCGTCCCGCCCGTGGAATAGGCGATGACGGGAACGCCGCACGCCTGCGCCTCGAGCAGCACGAGTCCCGGCGGCCTCCCGTCGCCCCTGCGTCGGCTTCGTGGGCAGGACGAGGACGTGGGCGCGGCGCATCCAGTCGCGCACCCCTCCCGATCCAGCCGTCCCGTGAACGTCACGTGTGCTGGAGCGCGAACGCGCAGGCTCGCTTCCAGCGGCCCGTCTCCGACGAGCACGAGGCGATGCGGGCGACGCCCCACGAGCGTGGCTGACGCCCGGGCCAGGTCGTTCACCCCTTGAGGCGGCTGAGCGCGCCCACGAACAGGACGACGGGTTCTCGCGGATTCTGCTGTGTTCGGGGCGGGCGTCCACCAGTCGGCATCCGCGCCCTGATAGTGCACGCTCAGGCGTGCCGGATCGGCACCCGCTTCCAATGCGACGTCCGCCAGGTACCGGGAGACAGCCAGCAGCCGGCTTGCAGCCCTCGAAGGAGGCCGTGCGGTTGCGCGCATTCCACGCGGCCCCCGCGCCGCTCCCCGAGCCTCGGGTAGGCATCCCCGCCGTGCAGCGTCACCACGAGGGGGCGCTCCCTGTCTCCCCGCGCGGCGCCAACGGCCGGCAGGGACCACGTCGCCCTGATGCTGGTGAATAACGTCCGGGTGCCACGACGCTGACCGCGCGGCGCATCCGGCCCAGGCCTCGTGCCTGCGCGGCCACTCGAACGGGGAGGGGGCCGCCAAGAGCGCGGGTGCGGCCTCGTCAATGGGGATCGTGGGCCGGATCGGCGATGAGCGCCGCGAGCGTGAAGACCCGCCAATCGAGCTCCGGCATCGCGAGGGCGTGCGAGAGCGCGAAGCAGGTCGGGGAACCAGCAGGGTTCCCTTCGTCAGGGCGACCCTCACGAGTTCCACCCGAGGGCAGGCGCGGATCGGTGAGCGGGCATGTCACCATCCCAGGGGCAAGCCGCGCGCCCCAGGTGATTAAAATGAGTCCATGACGAACGCACCTGCCCGCCCCTGCCCGCTCGGGCGTCCTCGCGCAGGTGCTCACCCTCCTGGCGGCACCCTCCTCGCCCAAGTCATCGCCTTCGTCGCCCAGATCGGCATCGCCCGCATTTACACGGACACGGACCTGGGGTACCTGGGCATCTTTCACGTCCGCCGCTACGCTTGGCGCCGCCGTCGCGGGTGCCCGCTTCGACCTCAGCATCGTCCTGCCCGCCCCCGGGGACGAGGCCTCGGCCCGGTCCCCTGGCCCGCCTGGCCTCGCGCTGCGTGCTGGTCGCCTCCGCCCTGGCCACCCTGATTGCGGCCGCCGCATGGCCGTGGGTGAGCGCGCACTACGGAAGTGCGCTCGCGGGCTGGCTGCTCGCCGTCGGCGTGTCCGTCCTGTTTCTGGCGCAGGGGCAGGTGTGCTCTACTGGCTGACCCGCCACCGGCGCTTCCAGGCGATCGCGAGTTCCTCCGTCGTGCGTACTCGATCGCGGCGGCGCAGCTGGCGTGTGGTTTCCCGGCTGGCGGTGGCCTGGGTGCGGCGATTGGGGCGACGATCGCGGGCCAGGTACCGCCGTCGCCTACCTGTCGTGGCGTGCCCGCGACGCGCGCGAGCGCGAGGCTGAGGATCCGACCCCTGCGCGAGGTGGCCTCGCGCTACCGCAAGATGGCCCTCGTGGGAGTACCCAACGTCGTCGTCGACGCGGTGCGCACGAGCGCGATCCCGATGCTCATCGCCACGTATTCCGTGGCCTCGCTCGGCCAATTCAACATGGCGTGGCTGGCCCTGCAGGCCCCGGTCGCCCTCATCGCCGGGGCGCTGTCGCAGGTGTACCTGCCGCGCCTGTCGGACACCCCTCCCGGTGAGATGACACGCGTCGTCGTGCGGGTCGGCGGCATTGCGCTGGCATGCTCGATCCCCGTGTTCGCCCTGCTCGCGTGGGTGAGTCCCCGCGATCTTCCCCCTCGTGTTCGGGGCGCGCTGGGAGGCGGCCGGATACTTCGCGCGCCCCTGGCTCCCCTGGCTGGCCCTCACGGTCGCGACCTCGCCGCTCTCAAACGTGTTCGTCGCGACCTCACCACCAGCGCCGCATGCTGGCCTTCGCGTGCGTGTACTGCGTAGCGCCGCTGATCTGGCTCGCGTGCAGCCCCCTACGGCGTGGAGACTACGGTCGCCGTGCTGGGCGGCCCTCATGGCTGCGCTGCTGGCGTGCATGCTCCTCATGGCTGTCCTGACGGCGCGCGCCTACGACCGCGGGGGGCGCGGCCGGAGGCGGCGTAGACGTGGGCGACCGAAACGCCCTGTCGGCCTCGTGACACGCCCGTGGGCCTCGTGAAACGCCCGTGGGCCTCGTGAAACCCTTTTGTGAAACAGGCGATGTCGTCGCCTCCCTGACATACCCTCCCCCAAAAAGTCGCACGTAATTTCCATGTGGTCCATTTCTATGCAAGGTTAAAAACCTTGATATTCTGCTATTTTTTTAGGAATGCTAAGAAAAGTTAGTGAACCCAAATTACGTGCGAGATTTTGGGGAACTATTGATGTCGCTCGCGCGGCCAGGGCTCGCCTGTAGGCCTCTGCAGGCGCGAGGCCCCTCCTCCCAGGTGGGGATCGCGGGAGCCGTGAAGGCTTCGATGTCCTCTCGCGTGATGGACTCCAACGCACAAACGAGGTCACGCCCGGATCCTCCAGCACCCACGTGTCGGCCTGATCGCCCAGGTACCGGCGGGCCTCGGACAGGGGAGAACACAGCGCCGGCACCCCAGCCGCGAAAGCCTCCATCATCTTGTTGGGCGTGGACATGCGGTGCGAGCGGCACCCGGACTCGATGAGGCACAGCGCCACGTCAGCCCCGCGCGTCATGGCCAGAACCTGGTCCGGTTCCACGGGAGGCAGGCGGTGGATGTTCGCGGGTCGCTGCGGCCCGCTCGACTCGGGAAGAAGCGCGCCCGCTCCGACGAAGACCACGTGCGCGCTCGTCACCCGCCCAAATGCGCGCAGAATCTGGGGAATATTGCGCCCGGGTGCCAGGTAACCCGAATGCAGGTACAGGAGCGCGCCCTCCGGGATCCCCAGCTGCGCGCGCAGGTCGATGACACCCTCCGCGCCCGTCGGGGCGTTCGTGACGACGACGGGTTCCACGCCTGGGTAGGGCCTCGCGGTACCACTGCGCGATCGACTCGTTGACCACGGACACCACGTCCGCGCGGTGGATATAGCGGCGCTCAATGACGCGCTGGAGGCGCTGGCGCAGGCCCGCCGACCCTACCGTCTCCGTCTCCAACTCGTGCGCGTTATACGCAAACACCGCGCCCGTGCGCCGCGCCAACGCGTGCGCCAGGGGCAGTAGGAAGATGTTCTGCGCGGAGACGGCCGCGACGCGCTGCCTCGCGAACCGCCGATACACCCGAGCACCCCACGCCACGACGACCCTCGGACCGCCTAGGGGCGCACCCAGGGACGCGCCCCGGATCCGCGTGAGGCGCACGGTGGGGGCCACGGCCTCGTCCGTGGGGAGCTCGCCCTGATCGATCCCGACGACGTGCGTGCGCGAGAAAAGCGGGGACAGCGAACGCGCGATCTTCACCAGGCGACCGGGCGAGGCCAGGTTCGACGGGTAGAGCAGGAGATTGAGCGCGCGATCCACGCCCCCATTGTAGGTGGGCGGGGCACTACACTGAGGGGAAACAACGAGGCCGGAGACGGAAAGGGAGCCGCATGCGCATCGCGGTCGTCGGCATGGGCAAGATCGGTTTGCCGCTGGCGGTGCACTACGCGCGCGGCGGGCACACCGTCGTCGGCGTGGACGTGAACCCTCGCGTGGTCGCCCCTCATTAACGAGGGGGTCGAACCTTTCCCGGGCGAGGCGCACTTGGCCGAGTACCCTGCCCCCGCTTGTCTCCTCCGGTTCCCCTGCGCGCCACGACCGAGTACGCCGAGGCGATCCCCGGCACCGACGCGGTCGTCATGGTCGTGCCCCTCGTCGTCGATGACGAGAGCCGCCCCTGACTTCCGCATCATGGACGCCGCCACCCGCTCCATGGCGGCCAACCTCACGCCCGGCACCCTCGTCTCCCTACGAAACGACCCCTGCCCTGTGGGCACGACGCGCGGACGCTACAAGCCCCTCATCGAGGAGGTCTCCGGCCCTGACCGAGGGCCGCGACTTCGACGTGGTGTTCTCGCCCGAGCGGGTCCTCACCGGCCGCGTCTTCGCCGACCTGGCCCGCTACCCGAAGCTCGTGGGGGCCTGCACGAATCCGGCGAGGCGCGCGGCGTTTCCTTCTACGAGGCCGTCCTCTCCTTCGATCAGCGCGACGACCTGCCGCGCCCCAACGGCGTGTGGCCCATGGGTGGGGCCGAGGCCGCCGAAATGGCCAAGCTCGCCGAGACCACCTACCGGGACGTCAACATCGGCCTGGCCAACCAGTTCGCGCGCTACGCGGACGCGGCCGGCATCGACGTCGCGCGCGTGATCGAGGCCCTGCACCCCAGCCCTACTCGCACATTCATCGGCCCGGCATCGCGGTCGGTGGCCACTGCATCCCCGTCTCACCCGCGCCTGTACCTGGCCGGCGACCCGGATGCGACCGTCGTGTCCGCAGCCCGCGCCGCCAACGCGGACATGCCCGCCTACGCGGTCTCGCGCGCCGCCTCCCTGTTGGGGTCTCTGGACGGCCTACGCGTCGCGGTCCTGGGCGCGGCCTACCGCGGTGGGGTCAAGGAAACCGCGTTCTCCGGCGTCTTCGGCGTCACCTGCAGCTGCGCGAGGCCGGGGCGCAGGTAAGCGTGCACGATCCGTTGTATTCCGATGATGAGCTGGCAGCCTTCGGGTGGACGCGTACCACCCGGCGAGCCGGTGGACGTCGCCATCGTCCAGGCCGACCACGCCGCCTACCGGGACCTGGCCCCCGCCGATCTGCCCGGCGTACGCCTCCTCGTCGACGGCCGCGCCGTCACATCACCCGAGGCCTGGGCCGGCACGCCGCGCATCACGATCGGCGGGGGAAGCGCCCTCGCATGCTAGTCACTCTGGCGACCCGCACCTTTACACCCGAACCGACGGCCGCCGCGCTGCGCCTCGGGGCACTCGCCCGCGCGCTCGCCGCAGGCGGCGACAGGGTCCGGGTCCTCACTTCGCGCCTGGCTCCCTCCGTCGCGCGCGATGCCCGTCAATCCGCAGACGGCGGCGTTGGTGCGGGGGAGGGGGGCAGCCTCATCAGCGTGCGCCGCGCCCCCGTCCTGCGCGACCGCACGGGAGCGGTGCGCGGATACGTCTCCTATATGTCTTTCGACGTCCCCCTTGTCGCCAGGCTGCTCGTCGGCCCCCGCCCGGACGTGGTCGTCTCCGAGCCCCCGCCGACGACCGGAGCCGCCGTGCGCATCGCCTGCGCAGTGCGCCGCATTCCCTACGTCTACTACTGCGCCGACATCGTCTCGGACGCCGCCGCGCTCGCGGGCGTGCCCGGCCTCGTCGTGCGCACGGTCGCGGGGCTGGAGTCCCTTTGCGCTGCGTGAGTCCCCGGCGCGTCATCGCCGTCTCCGATGGGGTTGCGCGCCGCGCCCGTGACCTGGGGGCGCGGGACGTTACGGTCGTTCCCAACGGGTGCGCGTGCCCGACGCCGTGGCCGCCGGCACCCCCGAGGGATTCCCTCGCCCTGCGACGGTCCCGTCTTCGTCTACGCGGGCACGGTCGCCCAGTGGCTGGCTCCCGAGATCTTCGTCGACGCCTTCGAGCGTAGGCGAGCGCGGCTCGGGGACGCGCGCCTCGTGTTCGTGGGGCAGGGGAGTGGATGGGATGCCCTCGCCGAGGCTCGCGCGGCGTGGCCGGCGTCGAGATGATCCCCGCCGTCAGCGCTGAGGAGGCGGATCGGTGGATGGCGCGAGCCTCCGCAACCTCGCCTCGCTGCGTCCGGGCGGATACGACTACGCCTACCCGACGAAGATCCTCGCCTCCCTCGCGCAGGGCACTCCCGTCATCTACGCGTACCCTGACAGGCCGCCCGCGACGTCGCGGAGGGTGGGCTTGGGGTGGCGTGCGGCCTCGACGTCGATGAGATTGCCGAGGCCATGGTGGTCCCTCGCGTCGGGCAGCGTCGCTGGGCGGGTACTCGAGGGGTGCGAGCCTGGGTTCGCGAGCGTCGATCGGTCGTATCCTCCTCGGCTGCGGCGGCAGCGGTGGTTCGAGCGGCGCTCGCGTAGGCCTCGAGAGGTCCCGGCCTCGTCTCACATGCAAAAAAGCTATCGTTTCTGTTTGTGCGAGTTTGTGCGTGTAACTATTTTCATGTTTACAGTTACAACATAAGTACCTACAATCACGTAAGTACCTACATTCACGACTGTCACATCAGCAACTTGAAGGATCACTATGCGCTTCTCGTGGAGGACCATCGTCGCCGGGCTTACCTTGGCCCTCGGCGCAGCCGCAGCGGCCCTCGTGCCGCCCGCGCACGCAGCAGGTATCACGATTGCCATCGACCCCGGGCACGGCGGCTCCGACCCCGGCGCGGTCGCAAACGGCCTGCGTGAAAAGGACTTGACCCTCGCGGTCTCGCTGGCACTGAAGGAAGAACTGGAAAGCTACGACGGCGTGCGCGTCGTCATGACCCGCACGACGGACACTCGTCCCTCGGAAAACACCAGCGCCGACCTGTCGAGCCGCGTCGACATGGCAGCTGCGGCGGATGCGGACGCCCTCGTCTCCATCCACTTCAACTCGGGCGCGCCCATCGCGAAGGGCGCGGAGGTCTGGTACCCGAACTCCTCCTCGTACAACTACGGCACCCACACGCAGGGACGTACCCTGTCCAACGCCATCCAGAAGCAGCTCACCAGCCTCGGGCTGGCTGACCGCGGCATCAAGACACGCGACAATCCCTACTACGACTACCCGGACGGCTCCACCGGCGACTACTACGCGATCATCCGCCAGGCCCGCGAAGAGAACATGACCGGCATCATCGTCGAGCATGCGTTCGTCACGTCGGCCTCGGACGCGGCCCTCCTGCACAACGAGAGCTTCGTGCGCTCCCTCGGCATCGCCGACGCGACCGGCATCGCGCAGGCTTACGGGCTGAGTAAGGGCGCCTGGCGCGCAGCCGGCGACTCCTGGAGCTTTATCTCCAACGGCACGGCCAAGACCGGCTGGTTCTCCACCGGCGGCCGCTGGTACTGGGCCGGCTCCGACGAACGTACCATCCGCGGATGGTCCACCATCAACGGACGCCGCTACTTCTTCGACGACTCCACCGCCATGGTGACGGGTTGGAAGCAGGAAGACGGCAAAGTGGTACTACCTGCGTCCCGACGGTGACATGGCCACTGGTTGGGTGAAGGACGCCGGCTCCTGGTACTACATGAACGCTGACGGCGTCATGGTCACCGGCTGGCTCAAGGACAGCAACGACTGGTACTGGCTGCGTTCCAACGGCGCGGCAGCTATCGGTTGGGCCAACGTCGATGGCGCCTGGTACCTCTTCGAGGACGATGCGCGCATGCTCACCGGCTGGCAGCTGACTGAGGATGACAACCGCTGGTACTACATGCGACCCAGCGGACAGATGGTCACCGGCTGGCTCTCGACGGCGGCAAGTGGTACTACCTGGACGGTGACGGCGCCATGGTGACCGGTTGGACCAAGGTGGGCGACACCTGGTACCACCTGAACTCCTCCGGCGCGATGACCACCGGCTGGCTCCTGGACGGCGCCTGGTACTGGCTGGACCCGAACTCGGGTGCCATGGCGACGGGCACGGTCATCGTTGAGGGACGTGCATCCGCCTTCGCTTCCTCCGGTGCGTGGCTCGGCTACGCGGATGGTAGCGACGCTCAGGCAGCCTCCCGATCGGCCTCGCGCGGCGCCTCCGTCACGAACGCGTCCGGTCAGCGCCTCATTATGAGCGCGCCCACCGCCTCGCGTTCGGAGATCATCGACGCGATGGAAGAGGCCTGGGATCAGGCCGGCTACAGCTACCCGAGCGCCCTGGCCGCCGGCGGTGCGCCGACGATCCGCGACTTTGCGTCCATCGTCTACGACGAGGCCGTGGCCGAGGGCGTGTCCCCCGAGCTGGTCTTCGTCCAGGCTATGAAGGAGACGGGTTGGCTGCGATTCGGCGGCGACGTGACCGTCAGCCAGTACAACTTCTCCGGCATCGGCGCGGTCGGCGGCGGCGCGAAGGGTGCCTCCTTCCCGGACGTGCGCACCGGCATCCGTGCCCAGGTCCAGCACCTGCGCGCATACGCGGACTCTCGGTGACCACGGCATCGCTCGCGAACACGGTCGTCGACCCGCGCTTCACCCTACGTGCGCAAGGGCGCGGCCCCCGTGGTCGAGTACCTGGGCATCCAGGAGAACCCCAACCGCACCGGCTGGGCCGCAGCCAAGAACTACGGTTACGACCTGGTGTCCATGATGAAGGCGTACTTCGAGAGCTTTTCAGACGAGGCTGGGGCCAGCTGCGCGATTCAGCGCGGCTGGCCCCGGCCTTTCTGTGTCTGCTGTCTAGGCGCCGAATTGTCGGCCAGTGCTGGCGGGCGTGGCCTCCGGGGATTGCGCGCGGCCATCGTGTCCGATGGCTCGGTATCCGCTGGCTCTTGTCGTGGCGTCGCTGGGCTTCGAATTGCTCCTGTCAAATAGTGCTTAGTGTCCTCTTTTGAGCAATGTGAAGCGAAATCTGTCCTATCATGAGGCTGAGATAGACAGTGTGTGTCTATCGACAAGGAGAAGGATGATGGCTGACAAAACGTGGTTGTACATCTATGAGGGTGCGCCTCGCAGTAACGAGGAGGAGCGCAGGAGCATCTACATCGGAATTGGCCAGAGTATGGGGCGCGTGTTCGAACCCCATAATCCCGATGCCGAGCGTCTTCGCGACACGGAGGGGACCCTTATTCGCCAGACTGTCGAGCCGTTTTCGAGCCGCGAGGATGCACTCAAGGCTGAGGCTATCGCCATCCACGTCGCTTCTCTCATGGGGCTGGATCCGATCTACGACTCTCAGGACGAGGAAGATCTGTTCGAGAAGGACGAGAAGGACGACAAGTCGGTCACCAACATCCAGGGGACGAAGACGAGCAAGCACCTGGGGCCGGCCATTTTAACGCGTGACGGTGAGGTTGCTCAGGATCAGATGAGAGAGACGATCATCGTGCCGATCTCTCCGGATTCTCTCGAGGGGCGCGCCTCGGCATTCGGTGGCAATCCGGGCGATGTGTTTATCGAGCGCGCAGCTGAGGCCTGGAACATTGCGAGTGCAAAGCGTCCCAAGATTAAGCGCCTCGTCGCTGTGCTCAAAAAGGGGCACGTGATTCTGGGATCCTGGGAGGTGGATCCCAGCCGTGAATGGACTCTTGTTAATCCGGATTCGAACCCGCCCTACAGTACTCGCGTCCGGATTCCCGTTCCTCACCCTGAGCAAGATGATGTCGGTGGGTTCAAGGGCAAGCGCTACGTGGGGCGTCTGCAGGTAGGTGTGCTCTATTCCCCGGATATTGCCTAGCCTGCCCCTCCTCATGAGATGGTTACTAGGGGAGACCACTCATGATCGATCAGTGATCGGTCTGCATGATGGGTCTAGGCTGCGGCAACTTGCCCGACGCCTGCTCGCATCTGGATAGGTTGTGCGCTTCTGGATAGGTTGTGCGCATCTGGATAGGCTAATAAGCTATCCGGATGTTCGTAACCTATCCGGATGTTCGTAACCTATCCGGATACGCCGCTCCATTCGCAACCGTCGCCCTGAGGGCACGCGCGGGCAGCCCCGGCTACGTGGGCAGGATCCGTAGCCTTACGCGCACGCAGGGTGTACGCGGACATAGCAGCGGCCCTGAGCACCTGTGAACTGCGCCCCGAAACTTGGACGCGTTTAATGGTAGCCGTTATGTGGCTTCTTGTAGGGCCTGATCCCGGTATTCTGCCGGGGTCAGGCCCTTGAGCTTTACTTGGGGGCTATAGGCGCAAACGTGGTGCTTTAGACGGCGTGTCGTGGGTCTAGTGGGCGCGTCCGGCCCAGCCTTTGCGTGGCCAGAGTCCTTCTTCTGGGGTGGGGGTTCCTTCCGGGATTCCGTGGCGTTTCTGATCGGTGTGGTTGGGGTGTTTTGGTGTGGGATCCGGCGGGTGTGGGCGCCCTGTCGTGTTCCCATTGGGTCAGGACTTCGGTGGGGGTCGGGGGTTGGGGTGCGCAGGAGGAGGTTCTATCTCGGCGATGATGGCTTGTGGTAGGCACTGGCACCGCGGTGAGCGTGGAGGAGTTCACGCACGACAGCGTTGATGGATTCGACGTGGTTGGTGGTGGCGCAGGCCGGCGGGTCGGCTGGTGTGCCGTCGGGGTTGGTCAGGTAGGTGAACAGCACTCCTTGGCGTGCCAGTCGTGCCAAGCGTCGGTAGGCGGCGCGTGCGTTCATGCGTGTACCACCAGGTTTTACCGGTTTTTTTGACGCCCATGCAGGGTCTTGAGCGGCGAAGGTGCGCTGTGACATCCATTCTCGGAAGGTGTGCCCAAAGTCGTGGAGCATCGTCAACCACGCGCTGGCTTGGTCGACGCTGGTGATGCTCGTCAAGCGTCGTGACAAGGCCAGCAACGCCCGTGCGGGTTCGGTTCTGGGATGCATGGTGAGGTCGCGGATGATGTCACGATGAACGTGGACCAGGCAGCGTTGCACGCGCGTGGAGGGCCATAGGTGCGCGATAGCCGCCAAGGCGCCTGCAGCACCGTCGGTGGTGACCACATCGGCAGGAGCGAGGCGTTCAAGCAGGGCCGTGTAGGCCTGCGCGGATTCGTTGGCCGCCCACCGCCACTCCAGCACATGCTCGCGGTCTCGGGCGATCAGCAGCACCCATCCGCCCGACAGGTGTATGCCGTCAATGAAGATCTGATCGTGGACCCTGCCCGGTGACGGGCGGGTGAGGTACCGGCACCTGCCAGCACCAACAGGTACGACGCCGGAAAGCGCGCGCTGAGCCTTCCTGTTCGTCTTGGGTGTGCCGAGACGTCGCCCACGCGATGAAGTCTGCCAGCTCATCGGCTTGTTCGTGTCGGCGCGCACGCCCCTGATGGACATGTGGTTGACAGGGCGCACGAGGTGCATTTCCACCGTTGAGCGCCCGCCGCGGTGTGTCCATTCTTCTTCATCGGCACAGCGCACACCGGGCAACGCCGAGCACGATTCGATCGTGTTCTCACCCACTACACGATCACCCCAGAAAGTCAAGGAAGCTGCGCGATTAACCGCCCGAACTCAAATAACAGCGACTTTCGCCCGCAATCCCAACCCTAAACCCGGAACTTAAGCACCACGTTCGTGACCCTATAGTCCTTACTTGGCGTCTTACTGTGTTCCAGTGCGTGATGTAGGCGGCGAGGTCGGCTTTGAAGCTTTCGAAGGTCTGCCAGTCTTGGCCGCGAAAAAATTCGTCCTTGAGGTGCCCGAAAACCTGCTCAGTGGCGCCGTTGTCGATGCAGTTGCCTTTGCGTGACATGCTCTGGATGAAACCGTTCTCGGCGAGGGTGCTGATGTAGGTTTCGTGCTGGTATTGCCATCCCATGTCTGAGTGCAAGATCGGCTTGGCTCCCTCGGGTTTGGCGTCCATGAGTATTTGGAGCATCTCTTGTTGCTGGGCGAGGTTGGGGCACATCGAGATGGAGTAGGCGACAATCTCTTTGCTGGCAAAGTCGTAGACCGGAGCGAGGTAGGCCTTACCGAAGGAGAGCTTGAACTCGGTGACATCGGTACCCAATTTCTGCCAGGGACCGGTCGCCGTGAAGTCGCGACCGATGATGTTCTTGAAGCTTTGCCCCACGTCCCCCTTGTAGGAGTTGTACCTGTGGTAGGCCCTCTCGCGGCGTATGCCGCAGCGCAGCCCCATCTCACGCATCATCTTCAAGACCGTCTTATCGGCGATGCGCTCCCCTTCCTCAGCGCGCAGGCACATGGCTACCTGCCTGTGACCGCACCCGTTGGGGGTTCGTGAAAAGATCTGGGCGACCTTGGGACGTAGCTGCACTCTGGTTGGCTGCTGGGGGTGAGCCAGCGCGTAGTAGTAGCTCGACCGGGCAAGGCCAGCCACCTCAAGGAGATCACGCACCGCGTGTCCCTGCCCTGAAAGCTGCGCGACCACTAGGGCTTTGTCCCGGTTTGGGAGCGCCTCTGCGCCTTCAGGGCAATCGATTTTTTTAGGTACGCCACCTGCGCCTCAAGCTTGCGCACGCGCTCGGCGAGTTCCTCCTCACGCGTTGGTGGCACCGCCCGCACCGACCCCTTCGGCCTGCCCTTAGGCTTAGGCTTCAGCGCCTGCGCGCCGCCCTGCCGGTACAGCCTGCACCAATTCTTCAGCGGTGTCGCGCTCGCAATACCGAAGCGCACCATCGCCTCAGGTTTACTCATCCCACCATCAACCACGGCGCTCGCTGCGGCGACCTTGGTCTCATAGTCATATCTGGCCTGCTGTCCTCCCATGGCAAGAAGCCCGTCCTTCCCGATAGCGCGGTACGTCTTCTGCCAGTGTCGCACGGCCTCAGCAGGCACACCCAGCCTCTTGGCGGTCAAGCTTACAGCCAATCCCCTCTCAAACAATTCAACAGCCTGCTCCCGAAGCAAACGATCATGCCTCAACCGCAGATCCACAGACATGAAAAAGCCTCCCATTCCCTGGACTTCACTTTCGATGTCCAAGAAACGGGAGGCAGTTCACTGTCGGTGCCCGGGGCCCGCCTGCAATGTGTGGAGGTCAGCCGCGCAGGGAAGCGACGTAGGAGTCGATACGCTGCGAGGAATCCTCGGGGGTGAAGCCCGTGGCCTTGATCTTCGTCAGGTCCAGGACGGAGGACAGGGGGCGCGGAGCCACCTCGCGGCCCGCGAAATACTCCTGCGTCGTCACCTCGGTGACGTCTTCCGGATCGCGGCCGCACAGCTCGAACACGCGCTTAGCGACCTGCGCCCAGCTCGCGACCGGCCCCTCGCCAGACAGGTTGTAGGTGCCGAACGGTGCCTCGCTGGTCAGCAGGTGAATAATGCCGCGCGCAAGGTCGGAGGTGAAGGTCAGGCGACCCACCTGGTCGGACACAACCGAGGGGGAGGTGCCCTGATCCGCCAGGGACGCCATGGTCTTCAGGAAGTTCTTGCCATCGCCCACGACCCAGGAGGTGCGCACGATGTAGTGCTTCGGCGTCGAGGCCACAGCGGCATCGCCGCCCGCCTTCGACTGGCCGTACGCGCCCAGGGGCGAGGGGGCCTCGTCCTCGACGTGCACGTCCTGCGTGCCATCGAAGACGTACTCCGTCGAGATGTGGACCATCGTCACGCCGTGAGCCGTGGCCTCGCGGGCCAGGACCGCCGGGCCCGTCGAGTTCGCCTGCCAGGTCGCGCGGCGGCCCTCGGGCGTCTCAGCGCCATCGACGTTCGTCCACGCGGCCGCGTTGATCACCACGTCGATGTCGTCCCACGGCAGAGCGGCCACCTGCTCGGCGTCGGAAATCGACACCTCGGGCAGGTCCACGCCCGTCACCGTGAAGCCGGCCTCGGGCAGTGCACGCATGAGCTCGCGACCCAGCTGGCCGTTCGCGCCCGTCACGAGCGCGCGGCGACCCGCCGGGACCGGTGCGGGGAACGGAGTCACGTCCGCCATGCGCGGGTGGGCCTTGTCCTTGTCGGACAGGATGGCGCGTTCGAGCGGGATCGGCCAATCCACGGCGGCCGTCTCGTCGGCCAGGTTCAAGAAGGTGTAGCGCGCGTCCGGCGACCAGTGGTCGTTGACCAGGTACGTGTAGGCCGTGTTCGGCTCCAGGGTCTGGTAGGAGTTACCCACGCCCTTGGGGACGAACACCGCCACGCCCGGGTCGATGATCGTCGTGTAGACGGTGCCGAAGGAAGGACCCTCTCGCAGGTCCACCCACGCGCCAAACACGCGGCCGGTCGCGACCGACACGAACTTGTCCCACGGCTCCGCGTGAATGCCGCGCGTCACACCGACCTCGTCGTTGAACGAGATGTTGTTCTGCACGGGGCCGAAATCCGGCAGGCCCAGCGCGACCATCTTCTCGCGCTGCCAATTCTCCTTGAACCAGCCTCGGTTATCGCCGTGAACAGTCAGATCAATGCGCAAAAAGCCGGGGATCGGCGTGGTCGTAATCCCCAGGGGCTTAGCGGTGGGCGCCATGGTTCTTCCTTACGTGCGTGATTTTTGTGCGGACGCAACATTCCATGTAAATACTATCCGATCTGCACCCCCGCGGTGGTGTGCGCCGCCCCATGGGCGCGCGCGGGGCAAAAGTTGTGGAAAAAAATACTGTTCTATAGGGATAATTGTCAACGACGCGCGACCCACACGAGGACGCGCCGGGAAGCGGAGGCAACATGAAAGGCATCATCCTGGCGGGCGGCTCGGGCACCCGTCTCAACCCGATTACGCTGGGGACATCGAAGCAGCTCGTCCCCGTCTACGACAAGCCGATGATCTACTACCCGCTGTCGACCCTCATGCTGGCGGGCATTAACGAGGTCCTCGTCATCACAACCCCTCACGACGCTCCGTCGTTCCACCGCCTGCTCGGCGATGGCAGCCGGCTCGGCGTCAACATCTCCTACGCCGTCCAGCATGAGCCCAACGGCCTCGCGCAGGCCTTCGTGCTCGGCGCTGACCACGTGGGCAACGACAGTGCCGCCCTGGTCTTGGGCGACAACATCTTCTACGGCCCCGGCATGGGTGCGCAGCTGCGTCGCCACGTTGACCCCGACGGTGGTGCCGTCTTCGCCTACCACGTGTCCAACCCGCGTGAGTACGGTGTCGTGGAATTCGACGAGGAGTTCAACGCGCTGTCGATCGAGGAGAAGCCCGAGCACCCCAAGTCGAACTACGCGGTGCCCGGCCTGTACTTCTACGACAACGACGTGGTTGAGATTGCCCGCAACCTCAGCCGAGCGCGCGTGGCGAATACGAGATCACCGACGTGAACCGCTCCCTACCTCGAGGCCGGCAAGCTCAGGTTGAGGTCCTCCCGCGCGGCACCGCGTGGCTCGACACCGGCACGTTCGACTCCCTCGCGGACGCCACCGCATTCGTGCGCACGGTCGAGGCCCGCCAGGGCATGAAGATCGGTGCCCCCGAAGAGGTCGCGTGGCGCATGGGCTTCATTGACGACGAGGGCTGCGCCAGCGCGCCGGTTCCCCTGGTCAAGTCCGGTTACGGCGCGTACCTGCTCGAGCTGCTTGAGCGAGAGGGGTGCTGAGTGAGCCGTCCCAGCGTTCAGTCCCGCCTGCTCATCGTTATCCCTGCGTGGAACGAGGAGGAGGTGCTCGGTGATGTTCTCGAGATGGTGAAGGTTGAGAAGCCTTCCTTCGCGGATATCCTCGTGGTCTCCGACGGGTCGACGGACGCGACCGCCGACATCGCAGGCGCCGCGGGCGTGGCCGTCCTCGACCTGCCGCTGAACCTGGGGGTCGGTGGCGCGATGCGCGCCGGCTTCCAGTATGCGCGGCGCATGGGCTACGAGTATGCGTGCCAGCTCGACGCGGACGGCCAGCACGATCCGCGCGAGATCGACACGCTCATCGAGACGGCCTCGAGCGAGCATGCGGACGTCGTTATCGGCTCGCGTTTCGCGGGCAAGGGGGATTACCACGCGCGGGGCCCGCGCAAGTGGGCGATGGATCTTTTTTCGGCCATCCTCTCTCGCGTGTGTGGCACCCACTTGAGCGATACGACCAGCGGTTTCAAGCTCTACGGCCCCCGTGCGCTCTCGCTGTTTGCGCGCAACTACCCGGCCGAGTACCTGGGTGACACGATCGGTGCGCTCGTCATCGCGGCGCGCTCACACCTGGTCGTGCGCGAGGTCGGTGTGCAGATGCACCCGCGCGCGGGCGGTGAGCCTTCCCACAATCCGATCAAATCGGCGCTCTTCCTGGTGCGCGCGACGATGGCCCTCGCGGTCTCCCTGTCGCGCCCCGGCGAGAAGGTCGCCCAGGCGCTGGAGGAGAACGCATGAGCCCCACGTACGTGCTTGGACTGGTGTTCGCGATCATCATCCTGGTGATGGTGTTCGTCAAGATGCGTAACTCGGGCCTGAAGGAACGCTACGGCCTGTGGTGGTATTGCATCGCCTTGTTTACGGCACTGCTGTCCATCTTCCCGCCGATCCTGAAGTGGAGCGCGATGCAGCTGGGCGTCGTTGTCCCGCTGAACCTCGGGTTCTTCCTGGCGGGTGTGGTGCTGCTGCTCCTGTCGCTGCGTTTCTCGGTGGACCTGTCGCGTTCGGATGAGGATCGCCGTCGCCTGACTGAGGAGGCCGCGATCCTGCGCCTGCAGGTGGAGGATCTGCGCCGTCGCGTCGACGCCCTTGAAGCGTCTCGCCCGGGGGATGATCAGTCTCGCTGAGGCGCGCGCCTTCACGACAATCAACGAGGCCGGGGCCCGTCAGGTGCAAACCTGACGGGCCCCGGTTCGTCATGTGGGAGCGCCCCTGGGCGGCCGGTCTGTGAGGCGGCGCGGCGCGGTTAGCGCAGCAGCGTGCCGTCGGGGCCGAGGCTGAGGCGCTCGGTGGGGGCGGCGGGGTCGACCTCGCCCTCGGCGAGCTTGCGCTTGAGCGCGGAGGCAGGGCGCGACACGGGGACGGTGGGCTCGTCGGAGTCGTCGTCGCTGTCCGCGGCGCTCGGTGTGGGTTCCGAGGCCTCGATCGGTGAGGCGCCAGGCGACACAATGGGGGTCAGGGAGATGCGCGCCCCCATCGCGGATGTGTGCGAGGGCAGCAGAGGCTCGCCGTCGAGGTCTTTGGCCAGGTCGTCGAGCATCGTGCGGGCTTCGTCGACGATGGAGGAGTCTTCGGCGTGCAGGCCGTGCACGAGCCAGCGCACGAGCGCGATCTCGCTCATGAGCTGGGCGCGCGTGAAGACGTGCAGGTCGGTGGCGCGGCGCTCGTGGCCGTAGGTTTCGCGGAAGCGGTCGAGGAACGCGTCGGATGCGGTGGCCTGCACCCAGGCGATGTCGAGGGCGGGGTCGCCGACGTGCGCGCTGGTCCAGCCTCCGATGGCGAGGAGCGAGCCGCGCTTGACGGACAGGCAGCGCTCCTGGATGTCGCCGTGGATGGGTGCGGAGGGGAATCTCCACAGGGATACGTCCTCGAGGGCGGCCTCCCAGCGGCTCCACAAGGCGGCTGGGATGGCGACTTCGCGGGCGGCCTCGTCGAGGAGGGCGAGGTTGCGGTCGCGGCACTCGATGGCCGTGTAGGTGGGCAGGCCGATCGAGGAGAAGACGGTCTCGGGGAGGTTGTGCAGGGCTGCGAGGGCGCGTCCGAGGGACGCGGGCAGCAGCGGATCGGTGTCGAGGTCCTCGTCCGTGGGGGCGGTGCCGCCCGGGTCGCGGTGGACGTAGACGGTGCCCCCGCCGCTGGTCTTCACCTGGCCTGCGAGGCGGGGCACGTCGAAGGGGATGTAGTCGTGGTCGTGTGCCTGGCCGAGCCGGTCCAGGATGCCGGAGGTCGCTTCGAGTGCGGGTCCGGAGACCTCCTCGTGGGGGCAGGTGACGATCCAGCGGTGTCCGGCGGCGTCTTCGATGCCGGTCACGGTGGAGAGCTCGTCGCTGTAGGTGGGCGGGCGCAGGGCTGTGACGCGCATGCCGGGGACGGCTGCGGTGGCCAGGGCTGCCAGTTCGAGGGGGCTCTTGCGGGATGTCATTGCCTTAACGTATCGCGGCTGGGGCCGGTGCGCGCCTCCCCGCGCGGGCGTCAGGAGGATTGGATGGATGTGGGTTTGCTCCTTTCCGAAAAACTCTGTTACTTTCGACACATTGGCTTGGTCTGTAGCAAGGAGGCGCAGCGATGGAAGCCACGACGCGCACGCTCGCCGCACGGGTGCGTGAGGACTTAGCCGCGGGCGGAGTTGACGCGGCCCGAGACCCTCGGTCTGTGCGTTTGCTCATTCACCGCGCCATCGACCGCTTTGCGTCCGACCTGCTGCCCGCGGCCCGCGCGCAAGTCGAAGCGGATCTCATGGACGACATCTGCGGTCTCGGTCCGCTTCAGTCGCTCATGGATGATCCCTCGGTTGAGGAGATCTGGATCAACGCGGCCTCGCGCGTGTTCGTGGCCCGCTCGGGTGTCGCCGAGCTGACGAGCCTGATCCTCACCGACGAGGACGTGCGCGCCCTCGTCGAGCGCATGCTCCACCACTCCGGGCGCAGGCTCGACCTGTCCAGCCCCTTCGTCGATGCGATGCTCGCGGGAGGGGAGCGCCTCCACGTCGTCATTCCGCCCGTCACGGGATCGTCGTGAGCGTCAACATCCGCAAGCACATCCAGCGTGCCCGCACCCTGGATGACCTGGTCGCGGTTGACATGCTTGTCCCCTCCGATGAGGGATTTTTGGCGGCCGCCGTCTCCGTGGGACTTTCCGTCCTCGTCTCGGGCGGCACGCAGGCGGGGAAGACGACGCTGCTGCGCGCGCTCGCGGGGAGCTGCCCTAGGGTCGCGCCGCGTCATCTCCTGCGAGGAAGTCTTCGAGCTGGGCCTGGCCAACTGGGACCACGTCGCGATGCAGACGCGACCGGCCGGCGCGGAGGGGACGGGCGAGATTACGCTGCGCGACCTCGTGCGCGAATCGCTGCGTATGCGCCCCGAGTACCTGATCGTCGGAGAGGTTCGAGGCCCGGAAGCCCTCGACCTTCTGGTGGCCCTCAACGCGGGCGTGCCTGGCATGGCGACCGTGCACGCGAACTCGGCTCGCGAGGCCCTCGACAAGCTGTCGATCCTGCCGCTCCTGGCGGGCGAGAATGTGACGACGGGATTCGTGACCCCGACCCCTGGCCTCGTCCATCGACCTCGTGTGCCACGTCGAGCGGGGCGCGGACGGGCAGCGCCACGTCGCCGAGATCATGGCGGTCCCCGGGGCGCGTCGAAGGAAACCGAATCGAGACTGCCACCATCTTCCGCTTCGATGGGTGCCGGTGCGTCCGAGGCACCGGCGGCCTGACCTGCACGATCGTTTTGCCGCCGCCGGCTTTTGATCTCGCGTCCCTCCTGGATTGGGGGCAGGCGTGATCGCGATCGTGTAGGGCTCGTGTTCGGGATCGGCCTCGTCGTGGCCGTGTCCCCTGGTTCGCGCCGCCTCCGGCGTGGCGGCCGTGGGGTCCGTGGAAGCGCCTGCGCGAGGACGTGTCCCGTGCCCGCATCCCCGGCCTGACCGCCCTGCGCCTCGTCGCGCTGAGCCTCGCCATCGGAAGCCTTGTCGCGCTCGTCATCCTGGCCGTCACGGGAGCCTGGCCCGTCGCCCTCATCGTCTCCGTCGGCGTCGCGTTCCTGCCCCTACGCGTGGGTTGTCTCCCCGTCCCGGCGCGCACGCGAAAACCGTGAGGGCCGCATGGCCCTGAGGTCATTGACGCCATGGTGTCCGGGGTGCGTGCGGGCACGGCGCTGCCCCAGGTGCTCTGCGACCTTGCCGAGGAGGGGCCCGTCCCCGTGCGTTTCGCCTTCGACGCGTTCTCGCGGGATTACAGCGCTAACGGCCGTTTCGAGCTCGCTCTGGACGCGATGAAAGAGACGGTCGCCGACCCCGTCGCCGACCGCATCGTCGAGGCGCTGCGCATTGCTCGATCCGTGGGCGGGGCGGACCTGACCCGCCTGCTTCAAGATCTCGCCTCGCTGCTGCGCGAGGATGCGCGCGTGCGCGGAGAACTCGAGGCGCGTCAATCCTGGACTGTGGGCGCCGCCCGCCTCGGCCTCGCGGCCCCCTGGGTCGTCCTGCTCCTCCTGTCGGGAGGCGGGGCCAGTGCGAGCGTCTGGAACTCGCCGGGCGGTATCGCCGTCCTGTGCTCGGGAGCCGGCGTCTGTGTCATCGCCTACCTGATCATGAAGGCCATGGGGCGCCTGAGCACCGACCCGAGAAACCTTGGGGGCGTGCGATGAACCCGTGGATCCCGCGAGCCCTCGACCTGGCCGTCGCCCTCGTTGCCGGCGCGGGCCTCGTCCTCATCCTGGCCGCCGCCCTCGCGCGCCGCCCCTCCTTCGTTGACCGCGTCGCGCAGGGGCGTGTGCAGGAGCGCCCGCCCTCCGCGCTCGCCGCGTGGGTGCGCCGCGTGAGCGCATCGGCTCTGGATTCCCTCGGATCCACCAGCGAATCAGTGGCCCGCAGGCTTGACCTGGCCGGCATGAACCCGGACGTGTCCGTCTTCCGGCTGCGCCAGGCGGTCTCGGGGGTTGCAGGCCTCGTCGCCGCATGCGCCCTCGTTGCCGCGCGCCACGCCTCCTCCCTGCGCGCCTCCCTCATCCCCCTGTGTGCGTGCGCGCTCGTCGGTACTCTCCTCGGGGTCGCCGGCATGGACCGCTTCCTCACCGTGCGTGCCCGCGCCAGGCAGCGCGCGATCGACGCCGCCGTGCCCGACTGCTCCGAACTCCTCGCGCTCGCGGTGGCCGCCGGCGAGTCGATCCCCGCCGCCATCGAGCGCGTCGCCGGGTGCGCGGGAGGCCCCCTCGGCGCAGAGCTGTCCCTCACTGCCGGGCACATCCGCAACGGCACGCCCTCCGTGCGCGCTCTCGCCGACCTCGTCGAGCGCACCGAATCCCCGGCCCTCACGCGCCTGAGCCGCACTCTCACCACGGCGATCGAGCGCGGCTCGCCCCTGGCCTCGGTCCTGCACGACCAGGCCCGGGACCAGCGCGAACGATCCCTCGCAGCCCTCATGGAGGAGGGTGGGCGCCGCGAAATCGCGATGCTCCTGCCCGTCGTCTTCCTCATCCTGCCCGTCACCGTCATGTTCGCCCTCTACCCGGGGCTTATTGCCCTGGATTTCACCCCGTGAAGGAAGGAAACAGTCATGAAGAAGCTCTTTTTCAGGAAGGCTCCCCTCGGGGAGCGCGGCGACGTGCCCGGGTGGGTCCTCATCACGCTGATGACGGCCGCGCTCGTTGTCCCTCATCTGGGGCGTCGCCTCGGAGCGTCTCGTGGAGATCTTTAACCGTGCGATGGACTCGATTGCGGGCATCTGAGGAGGGGTCCGAGGTCGTCTCGACGGTCCTCGTCCAGGGCCTCGTCGTCCTCGTCATCCTCCTGCTCGTTCAGCTGGCCTTCGCTTCGCACGTGCGCACGATGAGCGTGAGCGCGGCGTCCGAGGGCGCGCGCCGTGGCGGTCTGCTCGGAGGAGACGAGGACGAGGCGCGGGCCCGCACGAGCGAACTCCTCGACTCTCTCGTGGGGGCAGCGAAGGACCGCGAGATCGCCGTGGAACGTGAGAGCGACGCGGGCGTCGACGTCCTCACCGTCACCGTGCGCACGCGCCTGCCCCTCGTGGGCGGGCTTGGGCCGAGGTGGCTGACCGTGCGCGGGCGCGCCCTGGTGGAGGGGCCGTGAACGAGCGGGGAGACGCCAGCGTCGAATTCCTCGGGATCCTTGTCGTCGTCGTGATCCCGGTGCTCTACATCGTGCTCGCGATCGGCCAGGTGAGCGCCGGCGCCATGGCGGTGGATGCGGGGGCCCGCGAGGCCGCGCGCATCCTCGCCGAGGACCCGGAACGAACGGCCGACGCTTCCCATGCCGTGACCCTCATCGTCGAGGATTTCGGTGTGAACGCGCAGCCCGAGGTGGCCGCGACGTGCGATAACTGCCAGGTGGGGGAAGGGGCTGTTGATGTGCGCGTGTCCGTGCAGGTCCCGCTGCCCTTCATGCCCTCCTGGCTCGGCGACGTCGGCGTGGGCGTTTCCTCGAGTGCCCGCGCGCCCGTGCGTGAGGTGGTCGCCCGTGATTGAGGGTGAGGAGGGGCGCGTCGGGATCCTCATGTGCGCGGGATGCGCCTTCGTGTGCCTGCTGCTCGTCGTGTCGATCGCGCTCACCGAGGTTGCGATGCAGGACCGCCGCCTCGTGTCCTGCGCCGACGCCCTGGCCAGCGCCGGAGTGTCGGGAGCCTCCGCGTCCACGGTCTTCGCGGGTGGAAACTTCGGGGTTGACGAGGAGTCGGCGAGCTCTCGCGTTGACAGTGCGCTCGCCGGGCTGTCGGAGTCGACGTGCCGGGTCGGGGATGGGGTGAGCGTCTCCTGGGTCAGCGTGAGCAGCGGGGAGGTGGAGGTGGGTGTGAGAGCGCATCCGAGGGTCTCCCTCCTGCCCCCGGTGCTGCGTAACGCGGTGGTTCCTGAGCTGGTGAGGACCTCGAGCGCACGCCTGCGTGGGGTGTAGGGACCGCCTAAAGTGACATCCGAGACGGTCACATTGTGGGACGGCGAGGGAGCGGTGAGTAAACGAAACGTAAACTTTAGGCCATGAGCAGCTTTGATACATCTCGTCTTTCCCCCGCGCTGGCCTCCGTTTTCGAATCCGTTCAGCGCCGTGATCCCGCCCAGGCCGAGTTCCACCAGGCCGTGTACGAGGTCCTCCTGACCATCGCCCCCCTCGCCGAGCGTCACCCCGAGTACGCCGACCTGGCAATCATCGACCGCATCGTCGAACCCGAGCGCCAGCTCCAGTTCCGCGTCCCGTGGGCCGATGACAAGGGCAACATCCACGTGAACCGCGGCTTCCGCGTTCAGTTCAACTCCGCTCTCGGCCCCTACAAGGGCGGCCTGCGCTTCCACCCCTCCGTGAACCTGTCGATCATCAAGTTCCTCGGCTTCGAGCAGATCTTCAAGAACGCGCTGACCGGCCTGCCCATGGGTGGCGCCAAGGGCGGCGCGGACTTCGACCCCAAGGGCAAGTCCGACGCCGAGGTCATGCGCTTCTGCCAGTCCTTCATGACTGAACTCTCCCGCCACATCGGCCCCGATACCGACGTTCCCGCCGGCGACATCGGCGTGGGTGGCCGCGAGATCGGCTACATGTTCGGCCAGTACAAGCGCCTGAAGAACCGCTTTCGACGCGGGCGTCCTGACCGGCAAGGGCCTGACGTGGGGCGGTTCGTTTGCGCGTACCGAGGCCACCGGTTACGGCTCGTCTACTTCGCTGCCGAGATGCTCGCCGCGAAGGGCACGAGCTTCGACGGCAAGCGCGTCGTCGTCTCCGGTTCGGGTAACGTCGCGATCTACGCGACCGAGAAGGCTCAGCAGCTGGGCGCGACCGTCGTTGCCGTCTCCGACTCCTCCGGCTACGTCGTGGACGAGGCCGGCATCGATGTCGCGCTGCTCAAGGACGTCAAGGAGGTGCGTCGTGGACGCGTCTCCGACTACGCGGCCGAGCGCCCCGGTGCCGTGTTCGTTGCCGACGGCTCCATCTGGGACGTCCCCTGTGACGTCGCCCTGCCCTGTGCGACTCAGAATGAGCTGCCCCTGTCTGGCGTCCAGGCCCTCATCAAGAACGGCGTCCAGCTGGTCGCCGAGGGCGCGAACATGCCCACCACCCCCGAAGCGATCGAGGCCCTGCAGGCCGCCGGCGTTGCCTACGCCCCCGGCAAGGCCTCCAACGCGGGCGGCGTGGCCACCTCCGGCCTCGAGATGCAGCAGAACTCCGGGCGCACCCAGTGGGCCTTCGAGGAGACTGACGCAAAGCTCCACCAGATCATGGTCGACATCCACGCGAACGCCGTCGCCACCGCCGAGGAATACGGCGTCGCGGGCGACTACGTGGCGGGCGCGAACCTGGCGGGCTTCCGCAAGGTGGCCGACGCGATGGTCGCGATGGGTCTCATCTGATCCGCTATCTGTTCGGTGCCCCGGCGTCCTGTGGCGTCGGGGCACCGTCGTATCTGTGGCCGATAGGGGAGTAAGCCCCGCCACCGTCGCCCCTTAGCGTTCCTCGTTGGGCTCCCGATCCGCTACCCTGGGTGCGTGGCCATTGAATTTTCTGAAGAGATCCCGTCCCTGCGCACCACGATGGAGAACATCCTCGCGGTCGTGCAGCCGGACAAGCTGCGCGAGCAGATCGCCGAGCTGAACGAGAAGGCGGCCGCGCCCGACCTGTGGGACGACCCGAGCGCCGCCCAGGCTGTCACGAGCGCGCTCAGCCACCGCCAGAGCGAGCTCGACCGCGTCACGCAGATGAGTGAGCGCATCGACGACCTGGAGGCCATGGTGGACATGGCCGCCGAGGACCCGGATGAGGGCGCTGACATCCTCGCCGAGGCCGAGGCCGACCTGGAGAAGCTGCGCAAGGACCTGGGCGACCTGGAGATCCGCACGCTGCTGGACGGCGAGTACGACGAGCGCAATGCCGTCATCACGATCCGAAGCGGCGCGGGCGGCGTGGACGCCGCAGACTTCGCCGAGATCCTCCTGCGCATGTACTTGCGCTGGGCGGAGCGTCACGGTTATCCGACGAAGGTCATGGACACCTCCTACGCGGAAGAGGCCGGCCTGAAGTCGGCGACCTTCGAGGTTCAGGCGCCCTACGCCTACGGCACGCTGAGCGTCGAGGCCGGCACCCACCGCCTCGTGCGCATCAGCCCCTTCGACAACCAGGGCCGCCGCCAGACGTCCTTCGCGGCTGTCGAGGTCATCCCCCTCATTGAGACCACGGACCACATCGAGATTCCCGAGTCCGAGCTGAAGGTGGACGTCTTCCGCTCCTCGGGCCCCGGCGGCCAGTCCGTGAACACGACCGACTCGGCCGTGCGCATGACCCACATCCCCACGGGCATCGTCGTGTCCATGCAGGATGAGAAGTCCCAGATCCAGAACCGCGCGGCAGCCCTGCGAGTCCTGCAGTCCCGCCTCCTCGTGCTGCGCCACGAGGAAGAGCAGGCGAAGAAGAAGGAGCTCGCCGGCGATGTCAAGGCGTCGTGGGGCGACCAGATGCGCTCCTACGTCCTTCAGCCGTATCAGATGGTCAAGGACCTGCGCACCGAGTACGAGTCCGGCAACCCTCAGTCCGTCTTCGATGGCGACATCGACGGCTTCATCAACGCCGGCATCCGTTGGCGCAAGAACGAGCAGAAGGCCGCTCAGGACTGAGCCTCCCCTTCGCGCAACCCGGCCCCGGCTTCGTCGATTCATGAACGAGGCCGGGGTCGCGCGTATGTCCAAGCCCTCCCAGGTGGAGGGCTGAGCACCACACCGGCGGTTTTCCGCGTGTCGCAGCCGGCTCGTGACCCGATCGTTACCTAATCTGACAGGGACTATTGACCCCGATCGGACGGTCCCATGATTCGTTTTGAAGATGTCACCATGGTGTACACGCCAGGTGCCCAGCCCGCGCTGGACCACGTCTCGCTGGAGGTGGAACGCGAAGAATTCGTGTTCCTCGTCGGCAAGTCGGGTTCCGGCAAGTCCACGTTCCTGCAGCTCGTCATGCGCGAAATGAAGGCGACCAGCGGCAAGGTGTGGGTGCTCGGAAAGGACGTGTCCAAGCTGTCCACGTGGGCGGTTCCGAAGCTGCGCCGCCAGATCGGCACGGTCTTCCAGGACTTCCGACTGCTGCCCTCCAAGACCGTGTACGAGAACGTCGCCCTGGCCATGCAGGTCATCGGCAAGCCTCGCCACGCGATCGAGACGGCCGTCCCGGACGCCCTCGAGCTGGTGGGCCTTTCCGGCAAGGAATCGCGCCTGCCGCACGAGCTGTCCGGTGGTGAAGAGCAGCGTGTCGCTATCGCGCGAGCCATGGTGAACCGCCCCGAGCTGCTGCTCGCGGACGAGCCCACCGGCAACCTTGACCCGGAGACGTCGCTGGGCATCATGCGTCTCCTTGACCGAATCAACCGCACGGGCACGACCGTCGTCATGGCTACCCACGACGCGGACATCGTGAACCAGATGCGCAAGCGCGTCATCGAGCTCGCCAACGGCGACGTCGTGCGCGACCAGAACCGCGGCGTCTACGGGGCCGGGAGGTAAGACCAGTGAAACTTCGTTTTATTCTGTCCGAGGTCGGTAAGGGCCTGTCGCGTAACCGCGCGATGAGCGTCGCCGTCATCCTCGTGACCTTCGTGTCCCTCCTCTTCGTGGGTATCGCGGGCCTGACCCAGATGCAGGTGTCCAAGATGAAGTCGGAGTGGTACGACAAGATCGAGGTCACGATCTACATGTGCGCCATCAACGACGCGGCCGCGAACTGCAACGCGACCGAGGCGAGCGACGCACAGATCGACGCGGTGCGGCAGAAGCTGGCGTCCGCCGAGATGACCCCGTACGTGGCTCACGTGTACGAGGAGACGAAGGAAGAGGCGTACGAGAACTTCCAGCGTCTCAACGGCAACAACGCCCTGACCCAGTGGACCACGCCGGACATGCTCCAGTTTGCGTTCCGCATCAAGCTGGTTAACCCCGAGCAGTACTCGGTGGTCAAGGAGGAGTTCTCCGGGACCGCGGGTGTGTCCGAGGTGCGCGACCAGCGTGAGGTCGTCGAGCCCCTGTTCCGCGTGCTGGGTGCCGCCCGCACGGCGGCCCTGGGCCTCGGCGCGATCATGGTCGTTGCTGCGATCCTGCTGATCTCGACGACGATTCGCCTGAGCGCCATGAGCCGTGAGCAGGAAACCCAGATCATGCGTTACGTGGGTGCCTCGAACCTGTTCATTCAGGCCCCCTTCATGATCGAGGGCGCGCTCGCCGCGCTGGTGGGTGCCGCCTTCGCGATTGGCACTCTGTTCGCGGGCGTGCACTTCATCGTTCAGGGGTGGATGGCCCCCGCATTTAAATGGACGAACTTTATCGGCATGGGCGAGGTCGCGATCATGACGCCGATCCTCGTCCTGGCGGCGGTGGCGCTGGCGGTTATTGCCTCAGCGTTCTCGCTCGCGAAGTACACGAAGGCGTGAGTCACATGTTCCCCTCCTCGCATCGTCTCGGTCGTCGCGCACTGCGCGCAGGTGCACTGGCCCTCGCGATCGCCCTCGTTTGCGGCGATGAGCCAGGCCCCTACCCGCGCGCGCGGACGATGAGCGCGACGCCGCCGCGAACGCGGCTGCCGAGGCCGAGGCGACGGTCAACGCCCTCCAGTCGCAGCTGGAGGGCATCGACGCGTCGCTCGCCCAGGTGTTCATCGACCCTGCAGTCGCTCAACGCACAGATTCCGGTGGCCCAGGCCGCCTACGATGCCGCGACCGCGACCTACGACCAGAAGTCCCGCGAACACGCGACGATCATGCGGGTGAGCTGAGCGCCGCTCAGGGCGAGCAGAGCCGCATCGGTCAGTCGCTCAACCAGGCGACCACGCAGGCCGACGACGCGCAGCGAGCGATCGCCGACCTCGTGCGTCGTAAGTACCGCGAGGGCAACGTCGACCCGGTCGCCGTCGCCTTGACTGCGGGCGGCACAGAGTCGATCACCGACCGTGCGGCGGCCGCCGATATGGCGCTGCGGACGGAGAACCAGACGATGACGGCGGCGCTGGACGTGTCCTCGTCCCAGCGCACCCAGGCCACGCGCCAGGACGCCATCACGGAGCGTATCGCCGACCTCGAGGCGAAGGCCGCGCAGGCCGAGGCCGAGGCCGAGGCTGCGAAGAGTGAGGCTGATACCAAGCTCACCGAGCTCAACAACCTGAAGACGCAGGCGCAGGCGAAGCAGGCTGAGTGGGACGCGCAGAAGGGCCAGGTTCAGGCCTCGCTCGACCAGGCGGAAGCGGACTATCAGGGCGCGCAGCGCGGAGCTGGCTGCCATTGATGCGGCGAACCGTGCGTCGGGTGCCTCCTACGTGTCGGCCTCGGGCTTCCGTAGTCCGCTGGATATCCCGATCGTTGTGACGAGTCCGTTTGGTATGCGTTACCACCCGGTGCTGGGCGTCATGAAGGGCCACTCGGGTACCGACATGGCTGCCGACTGTGGCACGATCATCCGTGCCGTGGCATCGGGCTATGTCAATGCGGTGTCTTCGGACTACTCGGCGGGCAACTATGTGGATATCAACCACGGCCTCGTCGGCGGTAACTCCGTCATCACCGAGTACCTGCACATGCAGGCCCAGTACGTGTCTCCGGGTCAGTACGTGAACGCGGGCGACGCGCTGGGCGAGGTCGGCTCGACCGGCTACGCGACCGGATGCCACCTGCATTTTGGTGTCATTCAGAACGGAAGCTACGTTGAACCGATGGATTATTTGTAATCCGCGTTAGGATTGACCCTCGTAGCGATTTCGCTGCGGGGGTCTTTCCGCATGAGTGCGGAAAAAGAGTCTGAAAGGAGGCAGCATGCCCAAGGAATGGAAGAAGCCCAAGCCCACGGAGGGGCAGCGCGCCAAAGGCTGCCTCCGACGCGAAGAAGACGATCGCCCGTAACAAGAAGGCGCGCCACGACTACACGATCGAGGACACGTGGGAGGCCGGCCTGGCCCTCATGGGCACCGAGGTGAAGGCGCTGCGCATGGGCCGTGCGTCCCTCGTGGACGCCTGGGTTGAGATCAACGGGGGAGAGGCCTGGCTGTACGGTGCCAACATCCCCCTGTACTCGCAGGGCTCGTGGACGAACCACGCGCCTACGCGCAAGCGCAAGCTGCTGCTGCACCGCGCGGAGATTGCCCGCATGCAGGACCGCGTGGCCGCGAAGGGCTACACGATCGTGCCCCTGGAGCTGTACTTCATCGGGGGCCGCGTCAAGGTCGAAATCGCCCTGGCTAAGGGCAAGCAGGAATGGGATAAGCGTCAGGTCCTGCGCGAGAAGCAGGATCAGCGCGAGGCCGAGCGCGCGATGCGTCGCTACGTGAAGCAGGCCCGCCGATAGGGGAAAGAAGGCGACCCAGTGCGAGGTTCCGTCAGGATTTTTCGTCGTGATCTTCTGAGGCTGGTGCGTGTTCCGGCCGCGTGGATTGTCATCATCGGCATGGCGTTCGTGCCCGCGCTCTACGCGTGGTTCAACATTGCGGGATTCTGGGATCCGTACTCGCACACCTCCCACATCCGCGTTGCCGTCGCGAATGAGGACGAGGGCGCGACCAAGGATCAGATCGGCACCGTGAACGTCGGCGCGATGCTCGAGACTCAGCTGAAGGAGAACGATCAGCTGGGCTGGCACTTCGTGAGCGCCGACGAGGCGCGCGCCGAGGTCGAGCGCGGAGACTCCTACGCGGCATTCGTGATCCCGGCGTCGTTTTCGCGCGACCTGACGGGCATCGTTGATGGCACGTATGTCAAGCCGAATATCCAGTATTACGTCAACGAGAAGAACAACGCGGTGGCCCCCAAGATCACGGGCGCGGGCGCGACGGCTCTCGACCGCCGGATCAACTCAGCGTTCGTCTCGACGGTGGCCAAGGTGCTCTCGGAGAAGGCGTCCGAGGCCGGGATCAGTATCGCGAACAACGCTGACCAGAAGCGTTCGGACGTGTCCGCGTCGGTGTCCGAGGCCTCGGCGAAGCTTGGGAACGCCTCGCAGACCCTGGATGGCATGGGGGACAAGATTGACGCGGCGAAGGCCTCGGTTGCCTCGGCGCGCTCGACCCTGAGCGATCTGGACGCGGCCGCCTCGGAGCTGTCGACGTCCCTGGACCAGGCGGACCAGCTGGTGAGTGACTCGCGCACGTCGCTGGCGTCCTTCTCGAGCCAGATGGGCGGGGCCCTTGACGGCCTGTCTTCGAATGCGGCGAGCGCCTTGGCGGGCGTGTCCGCGAACGCGGGAACCCTCGACGGTGCCGTGCAGGGTGCGTCCGGGCGCGTGGGTGGCCTGCTCACCGAGGGAACGTCGATCAACGACTCGGTGGGGGACGTGCTCGCGGAGCTGAACGCCCTGGGGATTGGCAATCTGCCCGCGGCGGGCACCGCACTGACCGATCTGACGAACCAGAACGCCGCCCTGTCGACGGCCCTGGGTAACCTGACGACCCTCAACTCCGACCTGTCGGCCACGTCCACGTCGATATCGGACGCGCTGACGAAAGCCTCTGACGCGTCTGCGGCCGTGTCGAGTGCGGTCACGAACGCGCGCAGCGGAGTGTCCTCCCAGCTGCCCGCGATCTCCTCGGCGCTCGACGACTTCTCGAGTGCGTCCGCATCGATGCGTGGTTCGCTGGACACGCTGCGCAGTCAGCGCGACCAGGTGTCGGGCTTGCTCGACCAGCTCGATTCCCTCCTGGATGGGGCGAAGACGGCGACCCAGACGAGCGCCACGAATGTCGCTGCCATTAAGACCGACCTCGATTCGGTGGCGACGGACATTTCGTCGCTGTCCTCCTCGAATACGCTGCGTGACCTCGCGGACTCCCTGGGGGTCAACGCCGAATCGATCGCCTCTTTCATGGCCTCGCCGACGAAGATCGAGACGAAGGCCGTGTATCCCCGTGGCGGCCTACGGCTCGGCGATGGCTCCCGCTGTTCACGAACCTGGCCCTGTGGATCGGTGCGTTTTCGCTCGTCCTCCTTTCTCAAGCTCGACGTGGATGAAGATGGTATCGGTCCGATCTCGTCGGCCGCCAAGTACATGGGCCGGTGGATGCTGCTCGCCTTCTTCGGGGTCATCCAGGCGCTCGTCGTGTCGACCGGCGTCCTTGATCATCGGCGTGCAGACGGTGTCCCGACTGGGTTTCGTGGGGACGTCGATGGTGATCTCGATGGTGTTTCGTGTCGATCGTCTACATGCTCTCGACGTGCTTCCAGCACATCGGCAAGGGCCTGTGCGTCATCATCATGGTCGTGCAGATTCCCGGATCCCGGCCGGCTTGTATCCGGTCGAGATGCTGCCCTCCTTCTTCCGGTTCCTGCATCCGCTGTTCCCCTTCACGTATGGCGTTAACGCGCTGCGTGAAATCGTCGGGGGATTCTACGGGCACACCCTACCTGTCCTGCCTGGCGGTTCTCGGTGCCGAGGCGCTGGTCGCCTTCGCGATTGGCCTCGCGCTGCGCCCGTTCCTGGTGAACCTGAACGCGATGATCACGCGCGACCTGGCGTCCTCTGGTCTCTTCCTGTCCGAGGCGACGCGCGTTCCTTCGAATCGCTACCGTCTCACCCAGATCGTGGCGGCTCTGGCGGACCACGAGGGCTTCCAGCGCTCGGTGAGCCGCCGGGCCGCGCGCTTCGAGCGTCGATACCCGAGGATCCGCCGCGTGGCGATCGTCCTCGGGCATCATCGTGCCCGTGGCGCTAGCCGTCCTGTCGGTCGCGAACGTCGCGGAGGTGCCGATCGTGCTGGGCGCGTGGATCGTCTGGGTCCTCCTCGTCATCACGTTCCTGATTGGCCTGCAGTACCTGCGCGAGGCCCTTGGCGCGTCAGCAGCTCCTCGGCGCTATGGATGAGGGGGACGTGCGCTCGCTGCTCACCCGCCGCGTCCAGGGTGCGCGCTCGCGCATCGCGCTGGGGGCGGCCGCCGTGGGCGCGTCGATCTCGTCGGCGCTGGCCTCCCCCTCGGGTGAGCGCGGGGGCAGGACACGGACGAGGCCGACCCCGGCCTCGGAGATGAGGACCCGCGAGGCGACGCGCCGGAGGCGGCGAAGGAGAACAGCAGTGAAGACCATCTGGGCCATCTACCGCGCGGACCTGCGCCGCGCGCATCGATCCCTGATCGCCAGCGTCGTCGTCTTCGGACTGGTCGTCATCCCGTCCCTGTTTACGTGGTTCAACGTGGCGGCGTCGTGGGACCCGTTCGGGAACACGAAGAGCCTGCGCATCGCGATTGCGAACACGGACGCGGGCTACAAGTCGGACTTGGTGCCGCTGCACGTCAACATCGGCGATTCCGTGGTGTCCGCGCTGCGCAAGAACGAGAGCTTCGACTGGGTGATCGCCTCCGAGGATGCGGCCATCGAGGGGACGCGCTCGGGCGATTACTATGCGGCCATCGTCATCCCGTCGGACTTTTCGCGCGAGATGCTCACCTTCTTCGACGGGGGAGCATCCTCCGCGCCGATGACCTACTACGTCAACGAAAAGAAGAACGGTATTTCGCCGAAGATCGCCGGGCCAGGGCGCCGAGGCCGTGAGCGCCCAGGTGAATCAGATCTTCGTTCAGACTCTCTCCGAGGTCGCGCTCGATACCGCGACGTCGGTTGGGGGCGCGCTGTCGTCGCCCGACGGCCGTCAATACGGTGACGGCGCTCGATAACCGCGTGCAGACCGTCGCCTCGCGCCTGCGCACGGCGGCGGACAGCGCGGACGCCTACGCGTCGCTCGTGGGCTCCTCGGTGACGCTCATCGACTCGACGGCCACGCTCGTGGACGGGCTGGGGAACGCGAAGGGCTCCGCGCAGGGTGCGGTCTCGAGCGCTCAGGCAGGGGCGGGTGGGCTGGGAGTCCGCTGCGTCAGCTGCGGTCTCCTCGGTGTCCGACGCGATCTCCTCCTCCCAGTCCTCGCTGTCCGCCCTGTCAACGGCCGTTGAGAACGTGTACGCGAACGGTTCGACGAGCGCGTCGGACGCGGCCTCGACGCTGCGTTCGCAGGCATCCGTGCTGGACACTCAGGCGGCCAGCTTCGCGTCGATCAAGTCGACGCTCGAGGGGTTGCCGGGCTCGCCCGTCTCCCAGTCCTCGCTGGATCGCCTGCAGGCGGCCTCCGACCGGCTGACTGAGGTTGCGAACGGGCTGCGCGCCGCCGCGTCCGAGCTCGACTCCAAGGTCGCGAATGCCGAAGCCGGGCACGCGACGGTGAACGGCTTGATCGCCCAGGCGCACTCTGCGGTCGATGGGCTGTCCTCCGACTACGAGAACAACCTGCGACCTCAGCTCGAGTCCCTGGCCGCCACCCTGGCCTCGGCCCAGTCGTCCCCTGAGCGCCGCCCGCACGTCCCTGGAGGGCGCGACGTCCACCGCCTCGAGCGGCAGCGGGAGCGCGCGCGAGGGGCTGACCCAGCTGCGCGACAACCTGACCGGCGCGGCCACGAGCCTGCGCGAGGCGGCCGGAAAGCTCGACTCCCTGCATTCCTCGATCAGCGAGGCACTCGCCGGGGGCGACCTGACGACGCTCGGGACGATCATCGGGAATAATCCCGAGGCCCTGGCTGCGGCCATCGCCGCGCCCCGTCGGGCGTCGAGAAGACCCCCGTCTACCCGGTGGCGAACTTCGGCTCCCAGATGGCGCCCTTGTACACGATCCTGGCCCTGTGGGTCGGGCTCCATCCTCATGATCGTGTCGATTTGCGCTCGGACGTCACGGACTCCAACGTTGCTGAAGGCCTGCCCGAGGGTGACTCGCTGCGCGTCACCCTCACCGCGAAGCCCGTCGGCCTGGCCGCCGGATACCTGGGGCCGCTACCTGATCTTTCGGGACGATCGCGCTCGCCCAGGCGACCCTGGTGGGGCTGGGTGACCTGTACTTCCTGAAGGTCCAGCACGCTCACCCGCTGCAGTTCATGGGCAACCCTGTGGCTGACGGCCGTCGTGTTCTCCCTTCCTGCTGTACACGCTTTATTGCGACGTTCGGGAACGCGGGCAAGGCCCTGGGCGTGCTGCTCCTCGTCCTGCAGATTTCGGGTGCCGGGGGAGCGTTCCCGCTGGCGATCCTGCCGTCCTTCTTCTCGTCGGTTTCGCCGTTCCTGCCGGCCACGCACGCGATCACGGCGCTGCGCGCGTCGATCGCCGGGTACGCGGGGCACGAGTACGCGGACGCCATGTGGTTCCTGGCTTCCTTCATCCTGTTCGCCGCGTTCCTGGGGCTGGCGCTGCGCCCGCTGCTGGTGCGAAATAACCGCCGCATGGCGGAAAAGTTGGAGGCAACGAAGCTGCTCTGATGCTTCTGTTTTCCCTTGACGGGTTGTGTGCGGCGGCGTAAACTGATGTGTCCGACGGTCTGCGGTAACGCGGGCGTCGGGGAGTTGAAAACTCAAGAGGGGATGATCGGTTTCGACAGTGGTCGTCGATCGAAGTGAAGCGAGCCGAGAATGTACGCTCAACTCGTTAACGATGCGTGCAAACCAATAGGTGCCGAACAGAATCGCACCGACTACGTTCTCGCTGCCTGATATCGCAGCCTGAACCTTTAGTCCGTCAGCCCGGGAGTTGCTTCCGGCCCGGTGTCTGGCGTCGTCTAGGGAGCCACTGGGAGTCGCCCATGTTGGTGGGGCGCCTCCGACACTTAATCAACTGAGCCTATCTGGCGGTGAGTCTACGCAATGCTGGGGGCTGAGAAATAAAACCGTAGACTGCGCTCGGAGAAGAATTCGGGGCCGGCCATTGGACGGGGGTTCGATTC
>BNJU01004458.1_pt1 | contig 75508 bp, 122 predicted proteins | sample 8539281 | NCBI WGS metagenome assembly BNJU01 (sample SAMD00202456, study PRJDB9452) | human saliva metagenome | isolation source: human saliva | place: Japan
CTTTGAATGTCCTGTCACATATACATTCTCATATTTATCAAATATACTTTTTCTTCCATTCAATGGATGTTTAAAAGATTCCACATAATTCAGTGCTTCCTCTTGCATTGGCGATGTATACTTGTATAATTCATGATCAAATATATTATTTAGTTTTACATCACTTTCATTATCCGTAGTCAAAGGTATCATTTTTGAGGCATTAAATTTTTGATGCTATTTCGCCTAATTCTCAAGCACTTCTACAATTTCCCCGGTATTATTTCTCAATAAACTATTTAAACTATTATTCATAATTATTGATGGTGAAAAATAATGCACATCTGATACCAACTTAAACGCAGTAGCAACAACTCTGATAAATTCAAATCTCTTACAAGACCCTTTTGTATTATCAATCCAAGATCTTTTTGGTGTCCCTCTAAATGATATATAAACCTGATTATCTCTTTCAAATGTACAAGCTTGCATTCCCTCCGGATCGTAATCTTGTTTTGCCATCACCATCATTATCCTTCCAACTCATATTTGATATCCTGGTTTTTACCTAGTTCAGGTCTATCCTTTAGAATGAGCTTTATTACTGGCAGATTTTTCTTCTATAGCTTTCTGTTCATTATCAGATAACTCATCTGAGCTCTCAATAATTTTATAACATCATTCAAAGTATTACCTTCTTTCAAATAAACACTGCTCAAAGGCAGATATTGAACAATATCATATAATGCTTTTTCCTGTAGTTCATCTTCAGTTGGCATATTATTTTTCCATAACCATCTCTTCACTTTCAATATATCTATATCTGAAAATCCGGTATCATTCTTCTTGTCATATATACTATCTAATGAATAATAGAAATCCTTTGAATTATATACGTTGTCAATATTAATTTCCTCGAGACTGCTGAAGTTTTTCTTGAGTAATATATGTAACGTTTATAACATTGCATTCTAATTTATTTCCAATAAAAATACTGCATGTCTTATTTAATTCAGTTTCCATATTTTTCTACATTCTCACGTAAATATATCTAATGCATAATTTCCATTACTTACATACGTCATTATATCTGTATCTTTGTTAAAAGCTGTCATCCAGTGCAAAAACCATATGGATGTATATATACCTTACACTCCCATATATCGGTTTTTACCAGCTCATATATACTTCTCAAGTTCCTCTTTCTTTACAGTACCCTACATAATTATCATGAAAAGATGTCATACCTCCCTCACTCTCAAAGTACACTACCACATACCACTCCGGTTTTTGACTTTGGATGTACATCACGCTATCTTCATATACATATTCTCCTTCAAACTTTTCTCCCGTATTTTTCTGCATATAATATTCTGCTGCATTTATATAATCTAACTCTGTTAACATAGTAATGCTCACTCCTCTTTTTACCAGCATATCTCTAAGGAATACCGGACCACTACAAAAGCTATTACTGCAATAATCCTATTATTCCTTGTTCATTCTTACTCATTTTTCTATTTTTTCATTTTTATACCTTTAAATTCAAAAATGCCCCATGTATTCATATATCTTAATAAACTAAAATACTAACTTATAGATAACATAAATACATGAAATTTACAAAACTAACTTCTACTTAAACTTGTTTACCATCTCTTCATCTAATGCCCAAGTTACATTTGCCACGTCATCATGCTGCTTTTGCTATGCCCTGTATCAACTGATCATTTGATTGAATGAAGGCTGTAATGACTCAAACTGTGCTGTCATAGAAGAGTCCTCCTTGTGTTTTATTTTGGAAACAATTATATTATATTACTTATCTTGTATAATTCCAATAATGTATATATTATACTTCTATTATTTTTATCATTTTATCTATCCTTAATATCTTGCATAGGTATAACTAAATAATTACTTCAGTATTTTGTAATATTTTATATATGTTTTATATTGTTAAATTTCATGGTGCAAAATTTTGTTTGTCTACTATATTTACAAAAGAGTAATAAGAAAAGTCCACGCAAATTATATCCTGAAAAAGTAATGCTTAAACTTATCAGTAAAAATAAATGCGTGAGTGTATAATTTTCTATTCTTCTTTAATAAATCCGTAGTAAGATGCGGTCTTCATATTTTGCAATATCCAGTATCGTTTCATCTTTCAAAAGAAATCCCATATATGGTATCATATTCGGCTTAGATATCTGTTCCTTACCATCCAACATAAATGTCGTATTCTTTGTATAAATACATATAAAAATCTTCTACTTTATATTCGTCCGATCTGTTTATAACCTCCATCAGCTCGGACTTGGTCACACTCATAGGAGGAAAGCTTCTTTTCTATAAAATCCATTGCCTCCTCACCTCTGTACAATTTATATGTTCCGCCATAATAATTGTCATCGGTAATCCCTTCTCCTGATACCAGAAAAAGCCGTGGTCCTCATTGAACACCCAGTATGATCCGTCATCATATGAAATCCATGATGTTTTTGTCAGAGCATCCGGCTCATTATCTTTGATCTTGTCTGAACGAAAACATCCGCTGAAAGTAGAAATACCACGAGTATCATTGTCACCAAAAATCGTCTTAAATTTTCTCATAAGATGTCTCCTTATTTGACGATTGGTAATGCAATCGTCATTAGTCAATAATTATTCATTTCTTCGATATTTTTTAATTATCCGTATCTATTTCTTTGATCTTTTTCTCTATTTCTTCAATACTCGGTAAACTGCTCTTATATTCTGCTTCAAATAATTTAGTAATCTCATATTGGCTTATACCTATAGGTTGTGATATTTGTTCTAATGAATATTCGCAAACGACATCGTTTTTATCTTTGCAAATAATAAAACTCAATCGTAGCATTATCTCTATCAGTTTTTAGTTCTTTTTGAATCGCTTTCGTTGTTTTCTAATTCGGCTACCTTGTAGTACTTTTATCTAAAATGAATACCATCTTCTGATATACTTAATATTTGTTTCAGAAAAACCTTTCATATCGGGAAAACTCTTTTTGTAAATCTAGCTAACGATTTTTATAAAGGCATCTCCCCATGAATGTTGTTCTTGATTTCTTACTATGAAAGTTCCGATGTTTTAAATTTTACAGCAGCTACGTAATTCAGGTTCTATATATCTCAATATATCTCTACTTTATTCCTTATGCCCGCCTATCTGCCTGTTTCTGTCAAGCGCGGTTCCCTCTTCTTTGAGATTCAATCCTTTAAATATGGCATTGTTTCGAACTTTCTTTTTCACTTTAAGTACGGCTTTCATTCTGCTGTTCTCTTTTTCTTTAGAAATACTGCTTGCTTCAAAAGATTTCCCATGCAGCCTGCACTGTTTTTTATTGTATCTCAGTTGCAACTATCGTTATCCTTCTAAACAGGAGTATCGGATTTGCCAGCCTCTCAAAAAGCTCCTCACTTTTTCTTACATATCTCTTTGGTGGAATCGGTATATGATAAAAGATTTATCACTCCATGAGCTCCCCTCAGGTATACTTCTTCCATAAAAAGTCTTTGGTAATATTGCCGGTGTACTTCTTTGCTATATCAGGGTCTGAAAAGGCTCTCTATATCATATCCCAGACTTAGAGTAATCTGCTTTGTCAAAATATCCTTTTTCAAGCAATGAGAATGAAAAGCCTCTCCGCCATCTCTATCACAATGGTTCTCATTTCATCATAGCTGTAGGGTCTAAGTAAAACCTGTCCCTCACTGATACTCTTTTTCTCAGGAGTGTATAACTTCACATCCTTTATCTGTGTGCTGTCAATTCCCCACGCATGCTCTATCAGAAAGCTTGCATTCTTACCGAACAGCCTATATAAAAGATCCATTCCTTCATTTACCCTGTTTTGTTTCAGGCTCTCTCTTGCTATGTCTCCCATGGTATGTATACCGTACTTTGCCAAAGTCTTTGCATACCCTCTTCCCACTCTCCAAAAATCGGTGATAGGAGTATGGCTCCAAAGTTGCTCTCGATATGAACTTATACTAAGTTCTCCAATCCTTGCTCCGTGCTCATTCGGCTTAGCCTTTTTGCCACAATGTCCATCGCCACCTTTGCAAGATACATATTTTCACCGATACCTGCACTTGCAATGATTCCTGTGGTATCAAAGACATCCTTAACCATCATTTCCACAAACTCTACGGCATTATCTGAAATATATCCGCCAAGGTCTATAAATACCTCGTCTACCGAATAAACATATATATCCTCAGGAGAAACATACTTTAAGTATACGCTCAGTATCTTTGCACTGTATTCCATATACTTTTTCATCCTTGGGATTGCCACTACCACATCGGCTTCAAGTTTCGGATTTTTCCTAAGCTCCGTCAATGATGAGGACTTGCCTTCAAGTTTTCCTACAAGTTTTTGTTTTTCTGTAATTTATCTCCTGAAGCCTTTTTCAAGACTTCAAAAAGCCTCAGTCTGCCAGGCACTCCAGCTTTTTAGTGCCGGACTTACCGCCAGACATATCGTCTTTGCCGTCCTGCTCTCATCTGCAACCACCAGATTCACATCCATCGGGTCAAGATTTCTTTCTCTACATTCCACGGAGGCGTAGAAGGATTTTAAATCAATTGCAACAAATGTCTCTTTCTTATTCATTATCTATTATCTTGGCTTCTTTGTTCAGTGCCGGTATCACTTTATTCAAAAAGTCGTCAGTCGCTATCTTCAATGTAGATGTATTTACACAGGGATGACATCTGATAAAATCGGCTTTTATAACATCTCTGTCTATAACCAACTTGACAGCATCGTCCTTATCATTCATCAGTCCGAGTACACTTACAGACCCCGGAGTCACATCCAAAAACTCCTTCAGATAGTTTTCCTTTGCAAATGAAAGCCTTGACATTTCAAGTTTCTTTGAAATATCCTTTGTCACATATTTTTTGTCGCCCGGCATCATAAAAAGGAAAAACTTTGTCTCCTGTCTGTTGCAAAGTACTATATTCTTGCAAATTTTTACTCCGAGTGCACCTTCTATCTCTTTACATTTTTCCATATCCGAGGCCTCGTCATGGTCGACCACTTCGTACTCCACACCGATTCCGTCCAAGAAATCATAGCATCTTTTTTCTTTTTCCTGCCTGTTTTCCATATCAGCAGGTCTGCCCTTGTAAGGTTTTGAAATATACATACTTTTACCGCTGCTCCAATATAAATACATACTTGTTTGCATCCGACAGCTCACTGTCAAAAGCGAATCCGAGTCTGTCAAATTTTTTTATGTCTTCTTCATTTTGAATATTTTTACCGGCAATATAATTTTACCATCTCACCTCTTGCCATCTTTGCAAGAGTCGCCTTTTGTACTGTTTTACCGTTTTCTTCTTTCGGCAAATATACAGGTGATAAATTTATCATCTTTTTGAAAGATACTTCTCACAGTCTTTGAATACTCCTTTGAAGCCAGATTTATCACCACTTCATTATTTTTGAAACAAGCTTTTATAAATCTTATCGCCCTCAAAACTCATAAAAGATTTTTTTGTGCTTTCCGATTTCCATCTTTGCCTGCATCTCAAGTCTATAAGGACTCACACCGTCAAATGCCCTAAGTATACCGAAAAAGCCTGAGAGTATACAGATTCTCTCATATATTCAAGTGAAGAAGCCTCCATCACATTTACAGCCATATATTGATACTGCTATGCCCTGATATGAAAATATTGCAGGGGTAAGACTCCCCCTGCAAAATTCATATCTTTAAACCCTGTCAAAAATTTTCTTTTTGCAATCTTTTCATTGCATTTCAAATCTCTTTCAGCTCTTCATAAGACTTTTTCTTATCTCATCCAAAAGAATCAGACTGTAATCAATATATTTAGGTACACTGCCGCCGATATAGCTGTCACTGTTTTTCTACCATAGTCTTGGCAGGTGATACTATTATTTTCATCCCAAGCTCTCCAGCATATCACTCGGATTTTTGGCAGCCTTCACCTTTTCCATAGCCTCTATGATAAATCCCTTTTCATCTATCAGATATGTAGTCCTTACCACTCCCATGGAAGTCTTTCCGTACAGCTTTTTCTCATGCCATACATCATAAGCCTGTATAACATCCAGCTCAGGGTTTGAAAGCAGTGTAAAAGGTAATGAATACTTATCTTTGAATTTCTTATGTGATGCCACACTGTCCTTACTGATGCCTACAACCTCTACTCCTTTTTCTATAAACTGCGGATACAGTTCTCCAAAGCCGCAAGCCTGCGCACTGCATCCCGGAGTATTGTCCTTAGGATAAAAATATAATATAAGTTTCTTACCTTCATAATCTGAAAGATTTCTAACGGTTCCGTTCTCATCCGGCAGTGAAAACTCCGGTGCCTTTGTGCCTATCTTTAACATAAATCCATCCTTATCTAATCTCTTTGAATACATCGCTTTAAGGCAGGATATATCCTTTTGAATTTTTGATACTTCTCTTCATATTTTACCACAAGATCGGCCTCAGGTTTTATTTTTTTCTTTAATTTTTATTATAGATTTTTGCAGCATCTTCTACACTTTCATATTCTCCACAGCCTACTGCCGCAAGTATGGCTGCGCCGAATCGGACCTTCCTCGCTTACAGGCACTTCCACCTCTACATTAAGTATATTGGCACAAGCTTTTTCCAAAGCGGACTCTTTGCACCTCCGCCGCAGATCATGGTTCTCTCTATCTTGATACCCAGGCTTCTTGCCACTTCAAGTGAATCTCTGAGGGCAAAGGTAACACCTTCAAATACCGCAAGCGTCATATCTTCTCTTTTTGTATCCATTCTCATCCCTATGAATGTACCTGCGGCATCAGGATCGTTGTGAGGAGAACGCTCTCCCATAAGATAGGCAAAAAGAAAACATTGTTCTCACCGAGATTGTCTATATTACCTTGTTCCTTTGCAAAGTCCTTTGTCTTTAATATTTCTTCCATCCACCACTTGTTACATGACGCCGCACTGAGCATACAACCCATCAGATGATAGTTGCCGTCCGCATGGGCAAAGGAATGTAGGGCATTAAAGTTGTCCACACCGAAGTTCTTACTTGAGATAAATACGGTTCCTGAAGTTCCAAGTGAAATATTGCAGGCACCTTCACCCACTGTAGCTGTACCTATGGCCGCCGCCGCATTGTCTCCGGCTCCTGCTACTATCTTTATGCCCTCATTAAGTCCAAGTTCTTTTGCAAGCTCAGACTTTATAGTTCCTACCGCCTCATAGCTTTCATAAAGCTTCGGCAACATATCCTCGGAAATAGAGCATATATCAATCATTTCCTTTGACCATTTTTTGTTCTTTACATCCAAGAGAAGCATGCCCAGACATCCGAATAATCTGTAGAGAAGCTTCCACTGAGCATATAGCTGATATAATCCTTCGGAAGCATTATTTTTGAAATTTTTCCAAAAATTTCCGGTTCATTCTTTTTTACCCAAAGTATCTTAGGTGCGGTAAAACCGGCAAATGCAATATTTGCCGTAAGCTTAGAAAGCTTTTCTTTGCCTATAACATTGTTCAAATAATCGGTTTCCTCAGTACTTCTGCCGTCATTCCAAAGTATTGCAGGCCTTAATACATTGTCATCCTTATCTAAAATCACAAGTCCGTGCATCTGTCCGCCGAAACTTATACCCGCTATCTTTTCATCCGCACAGGCTGCAAGTTCTTTAAGCCCCTCCTTTACCGCCAAGAACCAGTCTGGCAGGATTTTTGCTCACTCCATCCTGAGCGCGGAAAATAAAGCGGATATTCATGAGATACGGTTTTTACAAGCTCTCCGTTGCCCTTCATCATTACAAGTTTAAGGGCCGAAGTCCCCAAATCAACACCGATATAATACATACTCAACCTCCGTAAAGATCATTATTCTTTTAATAAAAAGCATCGGGGATTAAAGTGTAAATCCCCTCTATCTACCTACTACATTAAGTTTACGGCTATAAAAAGTCAGTGCAATCTTGCTGTTTTTTTATGATAAAATTGCTGTCACACGAGATTTTTACCATGATTTCTATACTGTCTTTGGTAGAAAAACACCTTTGTAAAACAGTCATTTTTATGTGTGTCCGTCTGAGAAGAACATCGTTTTCAGGGTCCTCGTGTCTTTTTACTCGCAGACACATTTTATACAGTATTTATGCATATTTATATTTATACATTTTTATGCATTAGACTTTCAGGCACGAAAAAAGCTCCAAAAGTAAGTCCTTGAGGCCGTCCATTTTTCTCTTCGGCATATGCAGTTTGAATACCGAGTCTACAAAGAATATCGCAAGCGCTATGGAGCCTGCAATCTTCAATGTCTCATTCATATATGTACTGAGATATGAAGACTCGTTGATAAATGCATACGCACATCTGTATATTGAACCTCCGGGAACTATAGGAAGTATGCCCGGTATCAAAAAGTTGCTTACCGGCGCCTTCAAGACTCTGGCAAGTATATGTGACATGGTAGCTATACAGAGTGCAGATATGGTGCATCTATCTCTACCCTATGTCCTATTATGTCCACCAGCAGATACACTCCCCAACCTATCATTCCGGTAAGCCCCGCCTGTACCATATATTTTTTCGGCAGCTCTATCATAATGCAAAAGGCCACCACTGCAATAAATGCACCTATTATTTTAAATATCATACACTCCTCACAAAATAACATATGCCAGTGCCACACCTACCGCCACCGCAAAAGCCACCACTCCGGTTTCAAGCATTCTGCTGACACCTGCAGTATAATCTCCGTTCAATGTATCTCTCATAGCCGTGGTGAATACAACGCCCGGAACTATCGGCATGATTCCGCCTATAATCACAAGATCAATATTTATACCCGGCAGAAAAAACTTCTTAAAGCCCACCGCTGTAAGCGCCATACTGAGTGTGGATATCATATTTAAGAAAAATGAATTGAACCCGAAAGGTGTAAGTACCCACTGTGTGACAGCCATAGCAAGTCCGGCTATACCTGCCACCATACAGTCTGTAAAGTCTCCTCCAAGCATCATTGTAAAAAACAGTGCCACTCCCACAAAGGAGAGACCGTATAAAATGCCTGTAAACTGTCTTACATTCTTTATCTTTTTTATTTCTGAATACGCCTCATATATATCCATTTTACCTGCACTTAATGCTCTTGATACATTATTTATAAGGTATATTCTGTTTATATTTGTTGTCCTGTCAGGCACTCTCTTTGACATGGTAATAAGTCCCTCTTCACTGTCAAGAGTTAATGTGATACCTGTAGCCAAAACGAATGCGGTATGTGATTCACACTTTGAATAGTCCAGTATTCTGTTCATAGTATCTTCCACTCTGCTTATCTCCCGCGCCCGCTATAAGCATGGTCTCACCTGCAAGCATGGCTGTCTCCGCCACCACTCTTTCGAGGCTCTTTGACACATTTTTTTTTGCCACTTTTATTCTCCGTTATAATTTATATTAAAGCCTGAAGCTTATAAAAACTTTCCGGCTTTATTTACAGACTTGCACGAAGTTCACTTACTTTTGTCACGCAAAAGTGCCGCATTTTTCAAAATCAAGCTCCGCCGCAGCCTTAAACATCTTTTTCTCAAGCTCTTTTATAAGTTTTTGTATCTCCGCCTTGTCCATAGACTCAACATCCTTATCAATAGACGAAACACTGTCTGCCGCCTTTGATATTGCTATAAGATCTCTGACAGCCTTCTTTATGGTAGTCGGAGTAATACCGTGCTCCTTATTATAAGCTTCCTGTATGCCCCTTCTTCTGTAGGTCTCGTCAATAGCCGCCTTCATGGAATCGGTCATATTGTCGGCATACATTATCACATGGCCGTCCGCATTTCTTGCCGCTCTTCCTATCGTCTGTATCAGTGAAGTCTCACTTCTGAGAAACCTTCCTTATCCAGCATCGAGTATCGCAAACCAAAGTAATCTCAGGTATATCAGTCCCTCACGCAAAAGGTTGATACCCACCAAAACATCGAACTTGTCAAGTCTCATATCTCTGATAATCTCGGCCCTCTCCAAAGTATCTATATCCGAATGCAGGTATCTGACTCTGATACCCACTTCCTTCATATACTCGGTAAGGTCTTCCGCCATTCTCTTTGTAAGCGTAGTGATAAGAATTTTGTTCTTTTTTTCAATTTCCTTATTCACCTCACCTATCAGATCGTCTATCTGACCTTCTACAGGTCTCGACACTTATAGGCGGGTCCAACAAACCGGTAGGTCTTATGATCTGCTCTGTTCTAAGCATCTCATGCTCCCTTTTTCATATACGCTCAGTGTAGCCGAAACAAAAAGCATCTGATCTATCTTTGATTCAAACTCCGAAAATTCCAAAGGTCTGTTATCAAGTGCCGAAGGCAGTCTGAAACCGTAGTTGACCAAGGTCGTCTTCCTTGACCTGTCTCCTGCATACATTCCTCTGACCTGCGGTATTGTGATATGTGACTCGTCTACAATGATAAGAAAATCGTCCTTAAAATAGTCTATAAGTGTATAAGGCGGCTCTCCCGGTGCGGAACCTGTGAGATGTCTTGAATAGTTTTCTATTCCCGAACAAAAACCTGTCTCTCTCATCATTTCCACATCAAAATGCGTTCTCTCGTCAATCCTCTGAGCCTCTATAAGCTTATCCTCAGATTTAAAGAAGCTTACTCTCTCCTCACACTCTTTCAGTATGTTTTCGGTAGCCACTTTCATCTTCTCAGGTGCCACCACATAGTGTGATGCCGGAAATATCACGGCATGTGCAAGTTCCGCTATAATATTTCCCGTAAGCGTATCTATCTCAAGTATTTTATCCACTTCATCACCGAAAAATTCAAATCTTAATGCCGTAGATGTGGATGCGGCAGGAAATACTTCAAGTACATCTCCTCTCACACGAAAAGTACCTCGGTGAAAATCCATATCATTTCTGTCATACTGCATATCAATAAGCTTTCTTATGACATCATCTCTGTCTCTTTCCATTCCGGGCCTTAAAGATACCACCATCTCCTGATAATCTATCGGGCTTCCAAGTCCGTATATACATGAAACCGAAGCAACTATAATAACATCCTTTCTCTCTGAAAGTGATGCCGTTGCGGAGTGCCTCAGCTTATCTATCTCATCATTTATTGCCGAATCTTTCTCAATATATGTATCTGTAGACGGTACATATGCCTCAGGTTGATAGTAGTCGTAGTAAGAAACGAAGTATTCCACCGCATTCTCAGGGAAAAACTCCTTGAACTCACCGTACAGCTGTGCCGCCAATGTCTTATTATGCGCTATTATCAGCGTGGGCTTTTGCAGCTTCTGAATAACATTTGCCATTGTAAAGGTCTTACCCGAACCTGTGGCACCCAGCAATGTCTGAAACTGATTTCCCTCTCTGAATCCGTTTACAAGCGCCTCTATTGCCTGAGGCTGGTCTCCTGTAGGCAAAAACTCCGAATGTAATTTAAATTCCATTATTTAACCCCTATCTCGTGGCAAACAGCCAACATGAAAAATTATAGCATGAGGCAAAATAAAAGTATAGTATAAAGAACGTCAGTTCAGTGATATCTTACACGCTCATTGCAATATCCTGATACTTATCAACAACCTGCAATACATCCGCCTGCTTTTTCAACAGATTTATAAAACTTTCCATCTGTCTGTTGACAAACTTGTCCTTTTTGTGCAGCACATGATACTTTGCTTTGATATTGAAGTCCTTTATCGGAAGTACCTTAAGCACATCATCTCTTAACTTTTGTTCTATCAAAAATCTAGGCAAAACAGAATATCCCATATTTTTACAAAGCAGCTTAATAATAAGATTTGTATTCTGTGACTCTATACCGAACATCATGCTTAGTCCAGTTCAGATAGCTTATTCTCCAAAAATATATCTGTAGCTTGAGTTTTTCTCTGTAAGTATACAAGGATATTCCAACACTTCCCTCAAATCTATAGATTTCTTACATGCCAGAGGATGTTTAGCCGATGCACAAAATACCACATCGGTATCCACCTGAATATCTTCCACAAAATCTTTTGCGACATGCGGCTTATCCAAAAACAACATTATATCAATACTGTTGTGCTTCAGTGCATCAAACAATTCCCTGCAGGTGTGGATACTTTTAATTTCCAGTGTAACACCGGGATTTTTTTCGTGGTACTCCGCAAGTATCTGCGGAAATAATGTGTCACATATGGAATCAACCGTACCTATTCTGAGGTCTCCACTTATAGGGTCATCAGTCCTTATAAGCGACTCCTTTGCCTCTTCATTTTAACATAAGTATCTTTTTCGGCATAAGGGTAAAATTGCTTGCCGTAATCTGTCAGACGTACCTGCTTTCCAAGTCTGTCAAACAGCCTTGTTCCAAGGTCAAACTCCAGTTGCTGTATCTGTATGGATACGGCTGCAGGAGAATATCCAAGTATCATGGATGCCTTATAAAAGCTTCCCTGATTCCGCTATCTTTACAAAAGTGTTTAATTTTTCAAATCCAAAAAAATTCTCCATAATCCCCTCCTAAATTAAACATTTCTAACTAATTCTGTCTATTTTTATTAGAATAATATATTTAATTTACCATATTTTTAATCTTTCATATAAACCTACTATACTATATATGTACAAGTATTGCCACAAAAATATTTTTTTGATATGTTTTATTTTTCAAGATGTATCAGCCAATAAAAGTGCATAATCAGGGACTTTCTTATTATTGTATACCCACTTCACAACCGCCATGGATATAATGATTATATAACCTAATAAGCTAAGTACATCAGGTATTTGACCTACAAATATAAAAGCCGAGTAACGCCGAATATATAACCTGCGTATAGTCATATACGGAAATCTCCTTTGCGGGAGCGTATGTATAAGCCTTTGTAATACAAATCTGACCGATCATGGCTGAAAAACCCGATCCGATGAGCATCGCAAACTGCGTAGGGAACTGGGTGACAAAATTTATAGCCATAAGCGGTATGCAGCATATACTTGAAAATGCCGAGAAGAAAAATACTATGAACATTCCCGTCACTCCGCCTCCGGTCATCTTTCTGACAAGAGCATAAGCCACACCTGCCATAAATCCGCCGAGAACTCCTATCATAGCCACTAAAAATGCAAAGTTTGCACTCGGCTTTACTACAAATATTGCACCTATAAATGCTACCACGGTAGTCAGAATATCCATTATAACCGGTTTTTCCTGTAATATTATAAAGCTCAAAAGTATTGCAAAGAAAGGGCTGAGCTTATTCAATATGGAAGCGTCCGCTATATTCATATGGTCAATCGCATAAAAGTTGCAGATAACACCTACAAATCCGCATGAAGACCTGAGTAACAAGAAAATCCAATTCTTTCTTCCTATATTTTGCCACTTGTAACCGCCCTTTATAAGCATAACAAATGCTACAACAGCCGCCACAAAATTTCTTGAAAATACCTTTTTCAAATGTAGGCAGTTCACCTGCCAGTCGTACAAAGAGCCCCATCATGGCAAATCCGAATGCGGCTCCAAGTATATACAATATGCCTATCTTTTTGATTGTAATTATTCATATTTTAATGTTTCTACCGGCTCTCTTTCAGCAAAACACCTTTCTTAATCTCCCTAATGCAGTACATAAATCCCGGGATAAGGAACATATCACTACAATCCATGCAAGCGGTGAGTCACATGTGCCGCAACAAAACCGAAGTACTTGACTCCCACAAAACCTACAATACCTCTGGCAAACATCTCGCACACTCCCGAGGTATTGCAAACATAGGAAATCCCATACCTTGAATGGAATTTCTCCAAACATTGACAAAGATAAGCGCAAAGTAAAAATCCCGAGTTACATAAAAGGAATAATCTCGCCTGACTTATTACATCGCTCTTGCTTGCATCTACGAAAAGCTTCAGCAGCTCTCCGCCTATAAATATCATAAAAATGAATACCAAAAGCGGCGTATATTAAACCTATTATTGTGGCAACTCTTACACCTTCCTTTACTCTGTCGAGCTTACCCGCACCTACATTTTGGCCGCAGTAAGTAGCCATAGTCGCTCCGAGAGCATCGGTTACAGCCACACAGAAACTGCTTATCTTACTTCCTGCAGTAACTGCGGCCACTGTAACCGCACCCAGTCCGTTCACTGCCGCCTGAGTATTACTGAACCGATAGCTGTAATTGAGTACTGCAATCCCATCGGTATACCCATAGAAAGCACCACCTTTACATGGCTCATTGATAATGCGCCTTCACCCGGTTCAATCTTCAGTATATCAAACTTTTTTACCATATATACCACACAAAGTATTCCGGATACAAGCTGTGATACAACGGTAGCATAGGCAGGTCCCTGCAACTCCAAGTCCCATAAATCTTATTGAAACAAAGTCCAGGACTATATTAAGGAGTGCTGCCACTACAAGGAAATAAAGCGGTGTCTTTGAATCTCCAAGCGCCCTGATTATACTTGCAGTCAAGTTGTATAAATACATTACAGGTATACCGGCAAAAGACAATTATTATATAAATATATGCATCATTCATTATCTCTGCAGGTGTATTGGTCACTACAAGTATGGTCTTTGTAAGCAAACACACTACAGCTGTAAGTACTACAGAAAAGAATATTCCCATATATACCGCATTCATGGTGAATTTTCTCATCTCTTTGTAGTCTTTTGCACCGAACTTTTGTGCCACCGGTATAGCGAAACCTGCCGTATTCCCTATAACAAAGCCGTTTACCATAAAGAATATGGCACCTGTGGAACCCACAGCCGCCAATGAATTAACACCCAAATACTTACCCACCATCACCGTGTCCACCATGCTGTAGAACTGCTGAAACAGTGTTCCTATAAGCATCGGTATTGCAAATGCCATTATAAGTTTTAGAGGGCTGCCACAGGTCATATCTGTAATACTTGCTTTTCTTTTTTCCATAATTCCCTCAATAAGAATATCTTTTACATCTCTTCGATATCTTTATTTAAAATAAGTTTCAGCTTTTCCATGCTGTTATTTAAAACAAGCTCCTCAGGAAAATCTAATTCTTTCAACAAACTGTCACAATTTTTGAAGTCACCTACATAGTCCGCATAGTGACTGTCAGTATTGCATACCACATATGTACCGTATTTTTTGGCGGCTGAGAGCATTTTTGCAGCATTCTCTCTGCCGCCGACTCTTGCCGACCTCGGATTCAATGAAGAGTTGTTAAGCTCAAGTGCAACTCCTCTTTTGGCTGCTTCCTTTGCCAGTGCGTCGTGATCAATAGGATATCTTCCGTCATCCGGGTGACCGATTATCTTCACATACGGATTTGCCATCACTCCGAAGTATGCGTTCATATTTTCATCCAAACTTCCCGGATCTATACATATTGTATGCAGACTTGCTATAACATAATCAAGTCTTTTCAGTACGTTCTCGTCAACATCAAGATTGCCCTTAAAGTCCATGATATTGGCCTCTACACCTCTAAGTATAAGCACTCCTTTATAGTTTCTGGGAATAACCTTAAAATTCATAAAGTATATATTTTTGCATGAACCGGGAACAGCTTCACTGTGATCTGAAAATCCATATGCCGAAAGGCCTTTGGCCACAGCCTCTTCCATATTTTCCTTTAAGGTGGAGTAGGCGTGACCGCTGGCTATGGTATGCGTATGCAAATCAAATAAATATTTCATATTATTTCTTGAAAAGGTCTCCAAGCTTGTCCATTGCACCTGCAATTCCGACCTTTGTAATCTGTGCCTTTACGCCGTTTACAACAGCATCAAGCTGTCCGTCAGGAATATCTATACCTGTAAGGTTCTCTCATAGTCTTTTTCAGGATCACTTGTAAGATTTGCTAAAAGTGCAGGATCAGCCTTTGCCTTATTTATTATATCTGTTACTATTTTTTTGTTATATCCATTTTTTTCTCCTTTTGTAAAAACTGGAGCCAAGACCCTTAACGTCCTTGGCTCCATTAAAAATACTATTTAAATTAGTTACCTGCCATCTGCTTTGCAACTTCCTCTGCAAAGTTCTCGCTCTTCTTCTCAAGACCTTCACCTGTCTCAAATCTTACGAAGCCTTTTGATAGAAACTTTTTGCATTGTTTGCCTTTGCAACCTCTGCCACATAAGCCGCTACAGACTGCTTACCGTCTGCCGCCTTAACATATGGCTGATCAAGAAGACAAATCTCTTTAGCTCCTTCTTGACTCTTCCTTCGATCATTCCCATGATAACCTTCTCAGGCTTTGATGCTTCCTTAGGATCGTTCTTAATCTGAGCTAAGAGGTTTCTCTCTCTCTTGCAAGGTAATCCGCATCAACTTCCTTATCTGAAGTATACTTAGGATGAAGTGCTGCAACCTGCATTGCAACATTCTTAGCCATCTCTTTGATTTCATCGTTTACAACATCACTTACAACGTCTACCAAAACGCCGATCTTTCCGCCTGCATGGATATAAGAAACTACACAACCGTCGTTCTCTTCAACCTTTGCAAATCTTTCTGATTGTCATGTTCTCACCGATGATTGAAATCATGCTTGAAAGCTTCTCACCCTACTGTAAGGCTCGGATCAAGCTCCCACTTCTCATTTAAGAACTCTTCTGTAGTGCTTGCGCTTGTCTTTAATGCCTGTGCTGCAACTTCACCTACATAAGTTCTGAACTTCTCATTCTTTGCAACGAAGTCTGTCTCAGCATTTACTTCAAGTACAACCGCTTTCTTTGCGTCATCACTTACGCAAACATCTACGATACCCTCAGCTGCTATACGACCTGCCTTCTTCTGTGCTCCTGCAAGTCCCTTCTCACGAAGGAAGTCAACTGCCGCATCCATATCTCCATCAGTTGCAGCGAGGGCCTTCTTACAGTCCATCATTCCTGCACCTGTCATCTCTCTTAACTCTTTTTACCATTGCTGCTGTTACTGCTGCCATTGTAAAAACCTCCTAAAGTTTTTTATGATATGACAAGTTGCAAAGCGGAAAACCGGCTTTGCAACCTGCCTCATAAGTTAATGTTTATATTAGAACTGTCTCTCGTCCAAATCTTCCTTCTCAGGAGCGAACTCATTGCCCTCAAGTGAATCATCCGCTGCACCCTCTGATTCTGCAAGGATTTCACCCTGCTCACCCTGGTTTGCTTCGATAACCGCATCTGCCATCTTAGCTACGATAAGCTTTACTGCACGGATTGCATCATCGTTACCCGGGATAAGGTAATCAAGTTCATCAGGATCACAGTTTGTATCACAGATACCGATAAGCGGAATACCTAAAGTATGAGCCTCCTGAACACAGATTCTCTCCTTCTTAGGGTCTACGATAAAGATTGCGTCAGGGATGTTCTTCATATCCTTGATACCGCCAAGGTTCTTCTCAAGCTTCTCCCATTCTTTCTTTAACTTGATAACTTCCTTCTTTGGAAGCAAATCAAATGTACCGTCTTCGCTCATCTCTTCCAACTGGTGAAGTCTCTTGATTCTTGACTGGATTGTCTTGAAGTTTGTAAGCATTCCACCAAGCCATCTCTCGTTAACATAGTACATTCCGCAACGCTCAGCTTCTTCCTTGATAGCATCCTGTGCCTGCTTCTTTGTTCCTACGAAAAGAATCTTTCCACCGTCCTTAGCTACGTCTGACATAGCATTGTATGCTGTATCCACCATACCTACACTCTGCTGAAGATCGATAATGTGAATACCGTTTCTCTCTGTGTAGATGTATGGAGCCATCTTAGGGTTCCATCTTCTTGTCTGATGTCCGAAGTGAACACCTGCCTCAAGTAACTGCTTCATTGAAATAACACTCATTGTTTTTTTCTCCTTTGGTTTTTCTTCCATCAGGCCTAAGAAAAAGGACCTATGGCACCTCTTTTCTCATTTACCTGATGTGCTTATTTAGCTATAAAAATTCTATCACAATATTCGTCCGATTGCAACTCCGACTTTTTATCTTCCTTGTAAAAGTATGAGACCTATAAAGACACCGCTTACCGCACCTCCCAACATGTGCGATATTGTCAACACCTGTGGTTTTTGAATCCGGCATACAGCATAAGTTCCAAAAGATACCACTATCTGATACAAACTGAGATTCTTTATCTTGCCCTTGCTTAAAACAAGTGATGCCAGCAAAGCGCCTACCACTCGAATATTGCACCTGAGGGCTCCCGCACTGACTGCAAAATCTCCTGTCATTGTCTGTGCCCAGTCCGATGCAAGATTTGCAAGTATGCCTGAAAGCATATATATGATAAAGAATTTAAAATGCCCCATTATATCTTCAAAGCTTGCCGCAAGTAGTACCAATATAAGCATATTGTTGGCGATATGCTCTATTCGAAATGCATAAACATGGAAGTTATCAGTCTGTAGTACTCTCCGCTTTTTATATTGTCGTGAAAGCAGGCACCGTATCTTAACATGACCATGGTGTCCTCGAACCTCCATGTGTCTCAAGAAATAAAAAAAGTATACTATATTTATTATGATTATACCTATAACAACATAGTTTCTTTTTACTTATTCCAAGTTCCATCATCTAAGACTCTCTGATATTTTTCTTTTGCGGTCTCCTTCTGCTCTTCTTTATCGGCTGTTTTAGGGTCCAGCTTACAATGCTTGACGCATCATCATATCTCGGAATCACATGGATATGACAGTGAAAAAAACCGTCTGTCCGGCACTCTCACCTGTATTTGCAAGAGTATTAAAACCTGTAGCACCGAGTCCCTACCATTGCAGCCTTTCCAAGCTTGCCTGCAAGGACAAGTGCCTTACCCGCTATATCTTCACTAAGCTCCGTTATATCTCCTGCGTGAACTTTCGGCAAAATAAGCATATGTCCCTTGCTTGCAGGCGACAAGTCAGTATTACTCTAGAGTTATCATCCTCATAAACAGTATCCGATGCAATCTCTCCGTTAGCTATCTTACAAAAAATACAATCCATATTTATTTCCATTCCTTTCGCTTTGCTCAAGGCACAAAACGTTATGAAAATGTTTCCTTGAGCTTATTTTTTAATTATAATTCTTCTTGTAGGAACTCGGTATACTACAAATCACGGGGAGGTGAGTGGGGCTGTCCGGCTTGCCGGATGACCGCATATTTATATGGTGGTTCGCCTTTTTCAAGCACAAATAAGTGTGTCGTTGAACACGTAATCTTATCTTTGTATAAACAATCTCGTTTTATGGCTTAGGCGTTCAGTCAATGCCGTCTCTCCCTATAATCTCTAATGAATCTTCTGATTCTGAAAGGAGTCCCTATGTCTTTAAAAATCGTCTACAAAATCTGCTGTGGTATTGATGTCCACAAGACTTTTGTAGTTGCCTGTATCGCTTCTACAAACGATATAGTGTCACTTCTTATGAGAGCCACCGGTTTTCTACCTACACGAGCGGTCTGAAAACTTTTGTTACAATGGTTACTCAACCAGGATTGCAAGGATGTCTGTATGGAATCAACCGGTAAATACTGGATTCCTGTTTATAACATCTTAGAAAATGACTGTTCGATTGTCCTTGCTCATCCCAAATATGTTAAGGCTATACGTGGAAAGAAAACTGACAAGAAAGATGCCAAATGGATTGCTGACCTGTTCAAAGCATGATCTTGTTGCCGGTAGCTTTTATGCCGCTGCTGACATCCGCCAGCTCCGTGACCTTATGCGTTACCGTTTCAAACTGACCTGCTTTCAATCAAGCGAAAAAGAATCGTTTGCAGAACTGTCTCACGGTTTCCAATATCAGTTGGAAACGTTGTTTTCGGACACCTTCGGCAAATCTGCTCAGGCGATACTGGATAAACTTTTGGAAAATCCGCAGATACATCTTTTTGACCTTGAACCCCTTGTTTACAAAAGTTTGAAAAAGAAACTTCCTCAACTCCGTGACGCTATTGACGGTTATATCACTCCGGAACAAGCCGGCAAACTTAAGGTTATCAAATCTCATTATGAAAAACTTGGGAATCCCGGAAAGCAGAGCTTGAAGAACTCATTCTTGCGCTCGCCGCTCCCTATCAGCAGAGACTTGCCATTCTCCAAACCGCTCCCGGTATCCGTAGCGACTTTACTGCCATCGGAATCATTTCCGAAATCGGTACCAATATGGAGGCTTTTCCTTCGGCAAAACACTTATGCTCATGGGCCGGTCTTACTCCGACCAACAATGAAAGTGCAGGGAAGAAAAAATCTGTCCGGGTTTCCAGGCCGGATGCTATATCAAACCACTGCTGGTGCAATGTGCCAACGCTGTTGTTACCAGCAAAAAGCATCCGGAAATTCGCAACCGCTATCTCCGTCTCAAAAAGCGTCGCGGTCACAAGAAAGCAATCATTGCCATTGCAAGAATGCTTCTGACTGCATTATATCATATGCTGAAGAACGGTGAAAACTATAATGCGGAACTTTATCGAAAATCCTATTTGCCTCCTGTTGACCGGGAAATCACTGTAGAACAGGCAATTATCATCGCAAGGAATCAAGGTTATAAAATCAAGTCAGCAACTGCATAGCCTTAACTCTTAATATTCAATTTTTAAAGCAGCCACCGAAAGATGGCTTGTTTGCGATGCGATTAAGGTAATGGATACCCTCTACTTTTCATTTTCAATCTTCACCTCTCAATCATTATTCGCCCAATCAGGCTCCTGCAGTGTTTCAAAACTTCCGCTTATATTTGTGCTGCCGTCTATTGCAGTCAAAACTCCTGAAGCGTTGGTCTTATATTCCACCTTGTCCGCATCCTTTACCTTGCCGTTTGACACTATCTTGCCTGAAGAGTTTACCACATAATTTGTAGTTCCGCTTCCACTTTCATTCGGCACGGCAAATACCTGATATTTCATATATTCATTCGCTCTTACAAGTCTGCCTTTATAATAGAGCTTTGAATCCTTTGTTCCTGTAAGCCCCTTACCTGTAGATGTCTGGAAGAAATATTCTTCACTTTTGCCTGAAGATTCTTTTATATTCTGCTTTCCCTTAATGAGATAGCACTGTGAGCTCTCTCCGAAATAATAGGCACTGTAGGTATTTCCCTGATAGACCTTTTGAATACTGTACACAGGTGTACCGTTCTTATTAAAAAGGTACTGCTTATCCTTTATCTTTACAAGGTCGCTTATATTAAGCTTGTCTGTCTTTGAAGCATAGGGTTCTCCTGTAGATGAAAAATAGAACCACTCAACCAAATGGTTGTAGTTGCCGAGCAAATCCTCAGGCGGCTCCAAAGAATACCACCCTGTTCTTATAGTACCGTCATCATTCATATATCTGAAATTTTTTATTCCCGGATTTGAACCGCCGGATATTTGCATCCAACCTGATACAAGCTCGCCGTTCTCATCAAAAGCATACCTTACACCGTCAATTTTCTTCTCACCGAACTTTGCATTGCCGTTAAGTACAGGTTTGAACTTCTTTCCTGTGTTGGTAAAGTAATACCACTTTTCTTTATTTCCCGAGTTCGGACCCGGTTTTTGTTCTTCACTGTCAGGCGGCAAAAGCTTATACCAGCCTGTCACCATGGTTCCGTCACTCTTTATATAGTAGTTATTGTCAAGTATCCAACCTGTAAGCATCTTTCCGTCATCGTCAAAATAATAGTATTTGTTGTCTATATTCTTCCAATTTCCTTTGACCGCCTTGCCGCCGTTTTGAAAGTATGCCCAGTAATATTCATTGCCGTCCTTTAGTTTTTCTCCAGCCTTCCGCTATAAGTCCTGATCATCCACGTAGTATTTGTCATTGTCAACCCAACTGTTCGTTGCCATAACTCCGTTATCATTCAGATAACGCCACCCTGTCATCGGCACCTTTTTCTCCACTCATTTTGTAACTTTATCGTTGTTTTTTATCCAAGTAAATCCAATCGGAACCGGATCTTGACCAACCTTCAGCATATATGACTGTAGGAGTTGCCAAAATAAGACCGAACGCAAAAAGCGGTAACAGTATTTTCTTTTTCATATTTACTCCATTATGTTTTTTTAATCCAAAGCTCTAATATTACTACTCACTCAACTTGTATTACCATTATACACTACATATATGTTTTTTACATTACAATTGCATTAAGTAATACAAAAAACCCGTCTCTGTCCTGGACAAAAACGGGTTTTGTTACATTTTAAATCTTATTCTACAACATAAGGCAGAAGAGCTATATGTCTAGCCTTCTTGATAGCTACTGTGATTTCTCTCTGATGCTTAGCGCAGCTTCCTGAAATTCTTCTTGGAAGAATCTTTCCTCTCTCTGAAATATATTTTCTAAGAGTTGCTACATCTTTGTAATCAATAGCCTTTTCCTTATCACTACAGAATGCACAAACTTTCTTTCTCCTGCGTAATCCGTTAGCAGGTCTTCTTCTAGAGCCTTCTGCTCTGTCAGCTTTGTTAAATGCCATGATAAAGTCCCCTTTCTTTATTTTAACCTAGTTAAATGGTAGACCCTCGTCATCAACTCCGTCCGGAATATTCATAAATCCGTCTGTACTTGCCGATGCCGGTGACGGTCTTGTGGAAGCATGATAATTATTACCGCTATCGCTTGCTCCCTTACTGTCTGCAAATTCCTGAGTATCTATAATAACCTCAGTTGTATAAACCTTTTGACCTTCCTTGTTTGTATAGCTTCCTGTCTGTATACGACCTGAAATCAATACTCTCATTCCCTGTCTAAAATATCTCTCTGCAAACTCGCCGGCTTTATCAAATGCAACACATGGTATAAAGTCTGCGGTCTGTTCGGATGAATCTCCTCCACGCTTGAAACCTCTGTCAACTGCAAGCGTATATCTTGCTATAGCCATGGATCTTTCACCACTTGAATATCTTACTTCCGGGTCTCTTGTTAGTCTGCCCATCAATATGGCTCTGTTCATACAATCTCTCCTTTTTATTAAGCTTACTGCTTAACGACTAGGTATCTCACAACCGGTTCCATGATACGAACATTTGCCTCCAACTCGTTAGGGCAGTTGTTGTCCTCTGACTGGAACTTGATGAAATAGTAGAATCCTTCTTTTTGCTTGTTGATGTCATAGGCGAATTTCTTCTTACCCCAGTCATCGACATTAAGTACGCTTCCACCAAATCTTGTGATGTAATTTTGAACTTTCTCCAGAGCTTCCGCTCTTGCATCATCTTCAAGCTTACCATTAAGCACTAATGCTAATTCATATGTACTTGTCATTTCTTACCTCCTCTTGGTCTCCGGCCTTTGATAGCGATATCAAAAGCAAGGATTATGTGTCACAGTACTTAATCTTAGCATGGTTTGCAGTGGAATGCAAGAACAATTTTCTTACATTTTGGTATTTCTGTTTTGGTATTCTGACGGGACTGAGGGAAGTATATTTTTTAAATACCGTACAAAAATACTTATAATCACTGAATCCGACTTTACACGATATCTCATATATCATTAAGTCAGACTCCCTAAGATATGAAATAGCTTTTTTTATTCTGTATTGACTTAATAAATCCACAAAACTTGTATTAAGCTTTGCCTTCAACTTTCTGCTGATATAACTGTTGCTTACCTTAAGCACCTCTGCAACATCGTTTATTCCAAGCTTTTCACTATACTTATTCTGTATAATTTTATAAACCGACCTTATAATAGAATCCGAGCTTTCTCCGGCTTTTTAAAAAATATTTTCCAGTCATCTTCTTTTCTATTATCTTGTCCTTTTACACTTTCCTCTATCTTTTTGCCTGTTCTTTTTATTTATTTTTATCTGTTATTGATTCTAACAATTCTACAAGCTCGTCCTCGTCTACAGGCTTTAATAAATACCCCGATGCACCGAATTCTATTGCACTTTTGGCATATTCAAACTCAGCATAACTGGTGAGAATTATACTGAAAAAATCCTTGCCTTGCTTTTTTTGGCATTTTGTATCATTTCTATTCCTGTCATCTTCGGCATCTTAATATCACTGATCACTATGTCCGGTTCAAGTTCCATTATCATATCAAGCCCTTCCTTGCCATCCTTTGCAAGTCCAACTATACTGCACCCGTACTCCATCCAATCAAAGGATATAGCCAAGCCGTTTCTTATAATCTCTTCATCTTCGACTATAATAATCTTATTCATATCTCATTCTCCCTATTCAAAAATTTCCGGCAACACCAAAAACAACTTTCCGTACCTTTACCTGCTTTCACTGTGATCTCAAGTCCGTATTCACTACCGTAGAGAGTTCTATTCTCTTATGTACATTATAAAAGTCCTATATGGTCCGAAAGATTGTATTTTTCCTTTAAATTAACCACCAAATTCTTTTCAGTAAATCTTTTATCTATACCTACTCCGTCATCCCTTACTATTACATACACTTTTTCCGGATCTTTGATATAAGCTGATATACTCAATCCTCTAAAACTTCCACATCTTTCACCGAATCCATATTTAACGGCATTTTCTACAATTGGCTGAATAACCATCTTCGGTACACTTACCTCTTTGACATCTTCAGAAATATTATCATTAAACTCAAGCCTTTCACCGAATCTCACCTTCATTATCTCTATATATCTTTTGGCAAAATCAAACTCTTCCTTGAATCTGACTGTATCCACCGTATTTTTGTATGCTGTATCTTAAAAAGCTTTGACAAGTTTACTACAGTCTTATCTGCAACCTTCGGATTAAATTTCACCAGATATCTTATCGACTCAAGTGTATTGAATAAAAATGCGGATTGAACTGCGATTCCATCATTTGAACTATCAGCCATATTATTTTTCCAGAGCCATTTTATCATGTCTTTCTATAAGATGCCTTATACTCCCAAGCATCATATTAAAAGAATGACCTATGGATTTAAACTCGTCATCAGATTCAATATTCAAATTTATATCAAGTTTTCCATCCTCCACCTGCTTTTAGAGCATCTATAAGTCTGATATATTATGGCTGTCTTTTTTGCCGAATTTACCTGCACTGAAGAAATTGCCGCTGCCATTATAATTGCTCACGGCAATTATCAACAGCAACATTATTACGCTGATATTCAGATAAAGTGCTGCAATCTGTAATTACATATATCCACGTATCTGCATAATCAACCTTATTCCTTGAAATATAGATCAGTTCTCCATCATTAAAGATAAAGTCCTCTTCTGTCTCTGAAAATTTTTTTAATAATCTTATTCCTGTCATCCACAAATCGCCTTGAATTACTGAATAATACTCTATGAAATTTATTTACAAGCAAAACCGTACTGTTTGTATTGTTAAAAACAGCATCAAGATTTTTAAAGCTCCAGCTCATATACACAAAGTCCTGCAAAATTCATTATCTCTTATAATCGGCTTTTACTATAAGATATGATGATATCGGTGTGTTATCCACTCCGTTTCCACCATAGATATATATTATATTTGAACTTTCCCCATAAAAATTTGATTTACTGCCGGTTACCTGATATTTTTATCAAATTCTTCTTATCTTCACTTCTTTCAGTACTGTAGAGTATGTCAAGATTATTATTAAAAATATAAAAATTGTGCCTTTATATTCTTTTGATTCAGAAAATTATACACTCCTTCTATTACATCAACCTTGTATTGCTTTGTTGCTTTGAAAATCCTCTATATCGACCTCATTTACAATGTGGTTTGTATTTTCAATATAACTGTTTAATATACTTTCAAGCTTTTTCTCTTGAATTTAGAGAATATGTATTATTATTCTTATAGATATTTACAAATACAATTAAGATAAATCCAAGTACGCATATTATGACAAAATAAAAACAGGGCGTAAGCGCATGAACTATAAGACTTCTTTTTAACTCTTCTTTAAAACTTATCTTTTTATTCATAGCTTACACCCTTTATATTCCATATTATATTTTATTACATTGTAACATCCTTGCTTCCGGATACCTTGAAGAATACCAGAAGTGATATTACCGTTGTCAATGTCAATATACTTGCAAGTGCTGCACGCAGGACCGTAGCTTGCTCTTATAACTTCATTATAAATAGCTACAGACATTGTCTTAGTCTTTTGAAGTATACAACATAACTGAAGAACTGAACTCATTTATTATTGTGATCCAACTCAAAAAATAGCACCTGATGCTACTCCCCGGAAGCATCATCTTTGCAGTAACCTTTACAAAGGATTTTGCAGGAGTATCTCCCAAACTTACAGCAGCCTCCTCCATACTCGGGACTTATTTGATAAAGTATAGCAGAGCTTGACCTCAATGTATACGCCAATCTTCTTATTACCAATGATATAATTATTATAAATGCCGTACCTGCAAGCATCAAAAGGCTGATGATTGAAATGCTATCAAAAGAGTGATACCCGAGAACCGATCCCGGGTACAATATAGGGAACATTGCAATACTGTCTATAGCTGAGGTGAGTACACTTCTTCTTCTGACTGTAAGATATGCTATCAACATTCCCAAAGTTATAATAATTACAATTGCAAAAAGCAAAGAAATACATATGTGTTTGTACTGCCGCCAATGCTTTATCCGTAACCTTTTATAGCTTCCCAATGAAAATCCGTCCACAAACACCTGCATCCTTGTTGCTTTAAATGATGTATATACCACCATAGCCTCGTGGAATTATAGAAAGACCGCAAGCAGATATATGTACAAATCAAATAAGTACTTTAAAGATCCCTTCGGCTCCTTCGACTGTATAGGCCTTATCGAACTCATTGTAAATGATTTTGTATTTATGTACCACTTTTGCAAGAAGAACACCAAGGCTGTTATAATTATCATTATAGTAGCCATACAAGCTGCAAAGTTTGCAGACCCTCCCGACTCACCTACAAACTCTGAATAAACAAGAGTAGGCATAACTCTGTATCCCTCACCTATAAGAGCCGGTGTTCCAAAATCCGCCATACAGTTCATAAATACCAAAAGTGCCGCCGCAACAAGTGTCGGTGTAATTAGAGGCATAATAACCGTAAATACCTTTTTAAGTCCACCGCAACCTAAACTCTCCGCGCTCTGAAAGTGCTACATCTATCTTTTTAATGCACCCTGATACATAGATGTAGATAAACGGATAGAGTTTAAGAGAGAATACAAGTAACATTCCTGCAAAGCCGTATATTGAAGGCATATTTATACCAAGTGCTTTTTCCAAAAACTTTGTAACGCTTCCGTTTCTTCCAAGCAAAAGTATCCATGAATAAGCACCGATAAAGTTAGGACTCATCATTGATATAATAAACAATACCTCCAAGATTCCCTTTCCTTTTATCTTATAAAAAGACATAAAATATGCTAAAGAACTCCTATCAAAACAGCTATTACAGTTACACTGATTGTAAGTTTAAAAGAATTTATAAGTGCACTTGTATAATATTTCTTTGAAAAGAACTGAATATAGTTCATCAAAGACCATACACCGCTTTTACTGTCTTTAAAACCGTCTAAAAAAAGACTTAGTAAAAGGATAAATAAGGAAAATCGCAAAAACTATAATTATTAATAAACGTAACTATATTCCAGAAATCTAATTTAATCTTCTTATTCAGCATACTTTACCACATCCTTTATAAGACTCTTTTCCATATCCTTTGTAAATATATTGATTTTCTTCTTGTTCGGAAGCAGTTTTATACTCTCTCCCTCATCAAATATCTCTTTCCGCCTGACCGAGGTCTTGAGAGTATTCAATACTTGGCTGATTATCAAGTACCATTCTCGGCTGCAAACTCAAGGAAATAGTTGGTATATTTTCCAAGGAAAACTCTGTTTAAAATCTTACAATCAATTCCGGTTTCAGAAATTGAAAACTCCTCAGGTCTTACAGATATTACTACTTCTTCGCCGTCCTTAGCTTCACTTGATATATTATCCATAAATATACTGAAACCGTTATTAAATACTACATTGTAGCCTCCGTCCGCACGCTTTAGAGTTCCGTGAAAAAGATTTGAGTGTCCGATAAATGTGGAAACAAATGCATCATAAGGTCTGGCATAGATATCCTGCGGACTGCCTATCTGTCTGATAATACTCGTCTTTCATTACAGCTATTCTGTCCGAAATTGCAAGCGCCTCTTCCTGATCATGAGGTTACATAGACTGTAGTTATTCTATCTGCTTTTTGTACATCTCTTATTGCACTTCTCATTTCTATTCTAAGCTTTTGCATCAAGGTTTGAGAGCGGCTCATCCATTAAAAGTACCTGCGGATGTATAACTATCGCTCTTGCAAGCTGCAACTCTTTGTTGTTGTCCGCCTGATAATCTCTCCGGCAGTCTGTCCTGATACTCTTCTATCTTTACTATCTTGAGTATCTCATCCACTCTTTGTTTCATCTCCGCCTTAGGGTACTTTTCTTATTTTAAGTCCGTACTCTACATTCTGCCCTTACTGTAAGATGCGGAAAAGATTGCATAACTTTGGAAAAACCATTCCTATGTTTCTGTTTTTTGTGCCGGCGTATCATTTATAATTTTATCGTCAAATGCTATTGTACCGCCCTCTATTGAGTTAAATCCGGCTATCATTCTGAGTAATGTTGTCTTTCCGCAGCCTGAAGGCTCCAAGCAGTGTGAAAAACTCTCCGTTTTTTTATAGTGGTGGACAGATCCGGTATTATTGTTACATCACCATATTTTTACAACATCTTTTTACATTTATACTAACGCTCATCTTTTTCTCCTGATATATAATTATTCTTTCCGGTTAAAGAAAGAGCTGCCGCCAACACAACTCTTACAGGTTATATCTAAATCTCTTTAGCTTTTTACTTGTATTGTTCTGTATTATGCGGCAGCTTTTTCATAATTTATTTTTGTAAATATTTCTTTGAACTTATCCAACCACTCGGACTTATGCTCAGCTGTATTGGTCCTCATCGTCAGTGATAACCTTGATTTTCACTCATAGGCTCCATAGCATTGCCTGCTTCAACGTCTTTTTCTGATACTTCTACGATACTGTGTATTGTTCATAAATTCCTGTGTCTCTTTACTTGTCAACCAGTCAAGGAAGATCTGAGCACTTCTCTCATTGGCACAGTTCTTTATTATATATGCACCGTCTCCTCTAAAGATAACACCTTCATTCATGTATACCACTTTTACAGGCGAACCTGCTCCTACATACTGTGCAGCACCCTGCTCAAATGTAAGTCCTACTGTATACTCACCGTCCGCTACTCCCTTATAAACTGCTGATGAACCTCCAAGAAGCTTTCCGTCCAGCTGGTCTACAAGCTTTTCTACATAGTCCCAACCCTTATCAGGATCACCGTTACCCATAGCGTACAGCATATTGACAAGGTGCTCAAATGATGAAGATGATGCTGACGGCTCTGCAAAGGCTATCTTTCCTTTAAGTTCAGGATTTAATAAATCCTCATAGCCTTCAACTTTGATATCTCCTATCAAATCTGTGTTTACCATGATTACAGAAGGTATTGTGTCAAATCTTGTAAGATTGCCCTCTTTATTCTTGTACTCATCATAGAATGCATCTTCATTTGCACATTTATAATCTGCAAAATACTCACTCTTATTCTTTACTGTACCGATTGTTCCCGACCACAGTACATCCGCTTGAGGGTTATCAGCCTCCGTCTCGATTCTTTTAAGAGCGTCTCCTGTTCCCATTGCAAGGCACTCCGCCTCTATCTCGGTTTCCTCTTCAAACTTTGTGATCATCTCATCGATCATAGACTCGGTCAAACGGACTGTATATAACAAGCTTTCCTGTTTCTTTAATATCCCCGTCCTTTGTATCCTTGCTTTCAACCTTAGCATCGGAACTTGCCGTTCCCTCACTCTTTTGACCTGAACAAGCCATAAGACTAAAATGCAGTCATAGCTGCCAAAAGATATTGTATTACTTGCTTTTTCATAAATATTCCTCCATTACGTAAAACTTATATAGTGATTATATCTTTATGAAAAAGTAAAATAAACCTAATAATAAGTCGATATATCCAAAATTCTGAACAAGATACTCAAGAAATCATTCTGAACTTGACTTATAATTATATAGTAATTATAATATAACTATATAAAGGAGAGTAATAAATATATGGTTTTTCGAGTGGGACGAAATAAAGATCTAATAAATCAAAAGAAGCACGGTATTTCTTTTGATGATGTTAAATCTGTGTTCTCTGATGATTCAGCCATTCTATTTGATGATCCGGATCATTCAGAATATGAAGACCGTTTTTAATAATAGGTATGAGTACTATTAAAGGAATTTGTATAGTAAGCCACTGTTATCGCGGATTTGATGATAGAATCAGAATAATATCCGCAAGAACAGCAACAAAATCAGAGTGTAAAATTTACGAACAAGGAATTTAGGTGATAAAAATGAGAGAAGAATATGATATAAAAGAATTTGAAACCCAAGAAAAATCCATATGCCAAAACTTGTTAAGAAGCAGGTTACTATAAATCTTGATGAAAGTATAATCGCTTATTTCAAAGAAAAACTCAGAGCACAGAGCATACCATATCAAACACTTATAAATCTTTATTTGAAAGATTGCGTTACACATAACAGGAATCTTGAAATATCCTGAATTAAATTAGATACAATATTAAAAAGCTGCAAAGGGTGATTTTGATTAAAAATACGGAGGACTTTATGAATCAATACATTTGTAATTATCGGACCATCGGGGAAATATCTACTACAGACAGCAGTTTTTTGCCGTCAGTCTATAATTTTTTTATAAAAATGATATTATTATGCCGAAGAAATCACTTGATGATATGATTTTTACTGCTTTTCCAAAGATTATGGCCTGACTAAAGTATTATATAGTGAACTCGACAGGATGACTGCAGAGTCAGCCATATCATTGATTAATTATAATACCCCGAAAACAATCGGAATATTCCTACTAATGATATTTGGCAACTTCCACAAAATTTGTCAACTTTCCCGCTTTTTATAAAGGATTTTTATGAGAGATTTGTAAAAAAATCGGAGATTCTCCTAAGATTATATTGGTTTATATACCCGATAAAGATTACTTTATGTCCAATTCATCCTTTTTGAAACCGCAATTTATATTTATAGAGGAATAAACGAAGATGATTTTTAATAAAAAGGGCCTGAATATAAGCATTATCTCAACAGTATGTTTTTATTGAGTGAATCTCTAAAAATACAATATTGAAAAACCGACCGTGAAAACTTTTTTCACAGTCGGTTTCTTTATTTTCTACACTATTCATCTCCTGCATTTCTTGCAGGGCAACCTAGGCTCTGCCATGTAAGATATGCAATAATAAACTTATCTATATCTCCGTCCATCACGGCACTTACATTTCCGCTTTCCGCTCCGGTTCTGTGATCCTTTACCATTGTATACGGTTGCATTACATAGGAACGAATCTGATTTCCCCAGCCTATATCCTTTACATCACCTCTGATATCTGAAAGTTTTTCAACATTTGCCTGCTGTTTTAACATAAAAAGCTTAGCTTTAAGCATCTGCATAGCCTTATCCTTGTTTTGGAACTGACTTCTTTCATTCTGACATTGTACTACCACACCTGTAGGGATATGTGTAATTCTTATAGCTGAAGAAGTCTTGTTGATATGCTGTCCGCCGGCACCTGATGAACGATAGGTATCTATTCTCAAATCATCCGGATTGATATCCACATCAAGGTCTTCTTCAATATCCGGCATAATGTCACAGGACACAAACGAAGTCTGACGCTTTCCTGCCGCGTTAAAAGGCGAGATACGCACAAGTCTGTGTACACCATGCTCACTTCTAAGATAGCCGTAGGCATTTAAACCGTTTATCTGTAATGTGACAGACTTTATTCCTGCCTCATCGCCGTCAAGCATATCAAGAATCTCAACACTATATCCCTCTGCAGCGGCCCATCTTGTATACATTCTGTAAAGCATTGAACACCAGTCACAAGACTCCGTTCCGCCTGCACCTGCATTAAGTTTCATGATGGCATTTGATGAGTCATATTCACCTGTAAGCAGTGTAGCTATCTTAAGTTCATCTATCTCTTTTGTAAATGCTTCAAGCATACCTTCTATCTCAGGTATAAGGCTCTCATCATTTTCCTCATAGCCCATCTCTATAAGGACTCCGATATCTTCGTATTCGGACTTTAACTTATTATATTTTTTTCGACAGTATCCTTTGAGCTGTTTTTGCCTCTCTCACTATCTTGGTACTCTCTTCGGATCATCCCCAAAATGTAGGCTCTTCCATAGCACGATCAAGCTCAATTATCTTTTTTTCCTTACTGTCCAAGTCAAAGTGAATCCCTCACTTCCAGCAATATTTTTCGTAGGATTGTAGTGTGGTTTTTAAAACCGTCTAATTCTACCATTTGCTCACCCACTTTCATTTTTTCTAAATATCCAAACGAATATCAACGACATTATATTAAAGTTTTAAGATTATGTAAACATTATCTGTTTAATATCTCCATAAAACTCATCACCTGTGATGAGTTTCCTTCCTACAGGAAATGAGATATTTCTTCAAGCTTTTCTCTGTTTTTCCATAAAGTATCTGTGCAGCCTTTCTCGTGCTGAGCTTTTACCAAAGCCACGACCTGTTTGTCTATAACAGCCGAGTCTCAGCCGAAGCCGCCAAAGAGTATCACCTCCCGAGATACCTGTTGGTAACGGTCTCAAGTGCAACCATATCAAAGTCCTTACTCATTCCGTATCTGGTAATCATAGCTCTTGCAAGTTTGGTAGCCTGTTCTATATCATTTGAAGCTCCTGTGGAAACATCTCCGAATACCACTTCCTCTGCCGCTCTTCCGCCTGTAAGAGTGGCAATCTTATTTTCAAGCTCACTCTTTGTCATCAGATAATGATTACCCTCATCCACCTGCATTGTATATCCGAGTGCTCCTGAAGTTCTGGGAATAATGGTAATCTTTGTAACCGGCGCCGAATTGGTCTGCTTTGCGGCTACAAGCGCATGTCCCACCTCATGGTATGACACTCTCCACTTCTCAGCATCCGTCAAAATGGAATTTTTCTTTTGATAGCCTGCGATAACAACCTCAATACTTTCTTCAAGATCGGACTGATTTACAAACTTTCTTTTATCTCTGACCGCTCTCAGTGCAGCCTCATTTATAATATTTGCAAGCTCCGCACCCGAGGCACCTGAAGCCATTCTTGCAATCAGCTTAAAGTCAACATCATCCGCAATCTTTATCTTCTTTGCATGAACTTTGAGTATTTCCTCTCTACCCTTTAAGTCGGGAAGTTCTACAGGCACTCTTCTGTCAAATCTTCCCGGTCTTGTAAGCGCCGGGTCAAGTGCGTCAGGTCTGTTGGTAGCCGCCAAAATCATAACACCTGAATTGTCCCTCAAAGCCGTCCATCTCCGTCAAAAGCTGATTGAGAGTCTGCTCTCTCTCATCATTTCCGCCTATCTGACCGTCTCTTTTCTTACCTATAGCATCTATCTCATCAATAAAAGACTATACATGGCGCTTTTTCCTTTGCCTGTTTGAAAAGGTCTCTTACCTTTGAAGCGCCCATACCTACAAACATCTCAACAAACTCGGAACCCGACATTGAGAAGAAAGGAACATTCGCCTCACCGGCTACAGCTTTTGCAAGCATTGTCTTACCTGTTCCCGGAGGTCCTACAAGAAGTATACCCTTAGGCATTGAAGCACCGATGTCCTTGTACTTACTCGGATCATGTAAGTAATCCACTATCTCTGTAAGATTTTCCTTAGCTTCATCCTCACCTGCCACATCACTGAACTTGATACCTTCAGATGACTTTACATATATCTTGGCACCGGACTTTCCCATACCGCCGAACATCAGCGAGTTTGCACTGTCTCTGTTAAACATCTTCTTTGAAATTCCGTTCCACAGAAAATAGAATATTACAAGAGGTAATACCCAACTTAAAACGGCATCCAACAGCGGTGAATCTTTTCTTACAATATCACTTGAAAACTCCACTCCTGCACTATGAAGTCTGTCTGTAAGTTGCGGGTCGTTCATCAGACCTGTCTTATATGTTACATTGTCATTTTTTCCTACAAATACTATCTGATTGGTCTGTATATCGACCTTTGAAATCTCACCTTTTTCAGTCATTGTCATAAAGGTTCCGTAATCAACCTGCTTTATCTGACCTTCTTTGATAAAAGGTAGAACTAAAAAATTTAATGCCATCATTATTGCTAAAACAACAATATAGTAATAAATAAACGGCTTTCTGCTTTTGGGATCTTCTACCATATTTTCTCCATTCTTTCTTATATGTTAATGCTAAATACTGTGCTGCCTATAACGACTGAGTCGTTATTAGCACTATATCATAACGAGTGCTATTAATCAGTAAAATATATGAGTGTCCCTAAGACTCACTCATATATATCAAACCGACTTGAAATCTTATCTGTACCTTGAAACAAATCTCCGTCTATGATTATCTCAAACTTTCCGCCCTGCAATATCGTAAGCGACTTGGCTATTGAAAGTCCCGAGTCCGCTGCCCTTCAGTAGTCCTTGACACATCACCTCTACAAACCTCTCTGTAAGTTCGTCAGGCTTTTATATTGAGCGGATTTTTCTGAAATATTCTTTATAACAAATGTGGCAATATTATTCTCTGAAGTTATATCTATATAAATTCTTGAATTTTTAGCCGCATATTTGAAAGCGTTATTGTAAAGATTTTCCAAAACTCTCCAAAGATGTCTGCCGTCAGCCTTTATCATAATACCTGTAGTCGGAAGTGTGGATATGATTTTAAGTCCTTTTCAGCAAACTTCTCTTCAAACTCTCCGTTTGTCTGATTTATCATCTCTACAAGATCTATATCCCTAAGTTCCACGGAGATATTTCCGCTTGAAACCTTACTTGCCTCCACCAAATCCTCAGTCAGGTTCTTTAAATGCTGTGACTTTACAGACAATACATCAAGGTATTCCTGTATCTTTGCATTCTCAGGCTTTTCCCTCTTTATAAGGTCGACATAGTTTATAATGGAAGTAAGCGGAGTTTTTATATCATGTGAGACATTTGTAATAAGATCGGCTTTTAATCTTTCACTCTTTACCTGCTCATTTATGGCACCCTGAAATCCCTTACTTATATTGTTGAGATCCTTTACCACACTTATCTCTCTGCCTGTAAACTCGCTTTCTTCAAGCCTGTACCTTGTATCTCCGTTTGCTATTTCCTTTATCGCCTCCGCAATCTTGTCAAACGCTATTGCAGTCTTATAAACCTTGTTGAATATGACCATATTTATAATAAGGAAGATAATAAAGCATATAAATATGGTGAGGCGTCCGAAGAGGCTTTTTACATTGATTGTAGTAAGTAAAAACAGTATAACCACTACAAAGTCCACCAAAATCATAACCAAAAAGTTTGAACCGAGCTTCTTTTTAAAGGTTCTCTTTAACATATAGACCGAGAAGCTCTCTTTTATAATTTTTGTATATGAATTCTTCCACAAAAGTCTGACCTTGTACTCTCTGAGTATTGAGAATGCAATCGGCAATGTCACCAGATAGATAGAAACATAGTTTAACATTTGTCCTGCAAAACCCCATCGCTTCTTTTCAACATATATGTGCAGGACTTTATTTATTATGAAATTGTTGATTGCAGCCAACAGCACAATAACAAAAATCAAAAGCAAAAGCTTCACCTCAAAAGGTATGGCGTCAAACAAGTTATTAAGCCTTATTCCGGTTTCATTCTCATTATGACCGCAAAAAGCTATAAGATAACACAAGCTTATTGCCATCAGTATAATACCTATAGTCACGGATACCAAACCTATGGCATAGAGTCTTCTCTGACTTAAATAGTTCACATTGTCAATAGCGTAGACATCCGTTGCCGTATAAAGAGTGTTAATTGCAATATATACTTTATAAGGTTTTTGAAGCTTATCGGTCATCTTTTCAGCCAAAAAGGACAGCTCATTCGGTACTTTGTCCATATTTGTCTCCACCTGCATACCCTGTGAAGATGTTATTGCAAACCTGCCGTAGTCATATACCGTCTTTACATTCAACAACCTGTCGTTGGTGTACAAAACATCACCGTACTCAAGTCTGTATCTGAAATTGGACGGCTGTACCACAAATCTTTCATATGCTTCATAGTACTTGGACAAAAGGCCTATGCTCTCGGTTATAGCGGTCTTCATACTCATATATGCATCACCCGGCTCCAATATACTTGAATCATTGGCGTAGGTTCTGTAGTTTACAAAGTATGATGTATCTTCTATTTGATTTACCAGATTTTGGTCTGTAACACTCAGTTTATAATGTTCATCAATATAGTATCCGTGTCTTTTTGCATACTCTATAATCGAGCCGACCGTAAAATCCACATCATTGCTGGGACCCATATTCAAACCGAATATCTTCTTATTTATATCGAACTTTCCGTCGGTTTCAAATACATCCTTTAACTCGGCATACGAAAAAAGCAATGAAATATCCGAATCCACCTGCTTCATAAATGCCGGCGAATCGTCATAATTCTCGGAGTTCAGCCACAGCAGACCCTTATTAAAATTATCATTGCAATATATTATGGAAATACCTACCACAAACAGAGCAAAGGCCATTAAATGCAAGACCACTGCCCAAATTTTCAATCTGGCTTTTGAAAAAAATATATTTTTATCCATGCTTTTCAATCTTATATCCTACTCCCCATACCACTTTTTAGGTATCTCGGTTCTTTAGGATTTATCTCAATTTTTCTCTGATATGTCTTATATGCACAGCAACTGTATTGTCGGCACCTATAGCCTCTTCATTCCAGATCTGCTCATATCTCATCTATTGAGTAGACCTTTCCTGCGTTTTTGGCAAGTAAAAGCAGTATATTGTACTCTATCGGTGTAAGCTTGATAAGCTCTCCCGCCACTACTACTTCCTTTGTCTCATCATCTATCTCAAGGTCACCCACAACCACCTTTTGCGGTTCAGGCATCGACATATTTCCAAGCTTTTTGTACCTGCGCAGCTGACTCTTTACTCTGGCAACCAGCTCAAGCGGATTGAAAGGCTTTGTAAGATAGTCGTCGGCACCTATATTTAATCCGAGTATCTTGTCGGCATCTTCCGACTTTGCCGAAAGCATTATAATAGGTATCGTGCTGTTCTCTCTTATCTGCATTGTCGCCCTTATTCCGTCAAGTACAGGCATCATTATATCTATTATCAAAAGGTCCACTTTGTGTTTTTCCATCAACTGTATAGCTTCTTCACCGTCATATGCGGTCAGCACTTCAAATCCTTCTCCTGAAAGATAGATTTTAATTGCGTCCACTATCTCTCTGTCGTCATCACATACCAATATCAATTCCATAGTTCCATCCTCTATATATATCTTGACATAATTTTCATTTTGTTTTAGTTTAAAATACAACTTATACGGATTGTTTTATCACAACCTCGGTATCAATTATACCATTTGTTTTCATATAAAAAAACAAAAACTTTGATACAGAAGCTATTATATGGTAAAACTGTTAAAATTTTGTGACTTAAAGGTATTAAAATGGATAGGGATAATTATTTTTTAAAAAGAAGCCATAAGCAGGCAAAAAGCTATGGCAATAGGTGATGTTCCGATAGGCTGTGTTATTGTATTTGAAGATAAGATAATAGCAAGAGGTTATAACAGAAGAAACAAGGATAAAAGTACACTCTCACATGCGGAAATAATTGCTATGAAAAAGGCCTGCAAAAAGATAGGTGACTGGCGACTGGAAGACTGTACCATGTATATAACACTTGAACCCTGTCCTATGTGCGGCGGCGCATAGTTCAGTCAAGAATAAAAAGTGGTCTTAGGAGCTATGAATCCGAAAGCAGGATGCGCAGGTTCCGTGCTTAACATCCTGCAAACCGACGGATTCAACCATAAGACCGAAGTTGAACTTATATCGTGTGAATCGCTTAGAAGCGAATGTGCATCTCTTTTAAGTTCTTTTTTCAAATCACTGAGGCAGGCAAAAACAAAGTCTGAATAATATTACTGATTGACAAGTTTTACATCCTTTAATCTGCCGTAAGTATTTTGACCATCTTCATATGTCTCAAATACACCTTCCACTGTGACAAGGGCTTCTTCATCAGGGCAATTTTCATGCTTGTTCATGCTCTCATCCGCCCAAAGAAGTTCAAGACCTTGTGCACAGCAGGCTGCGGCATCTTTTACCATACAAAAATGATAGTACTGATCGTTTTCTTTACTGTACGATGAATAATAATTTCCCGTTACCTTAAAACTCTTTCCTACATATGACTTCGGGTCTATCATCATCTGATATATTGTAGCATATACCATATCCGGTCCCATACTGCTTAAGTCATAATCTACCTGTCCGTCCGCTTTAGGTTCTTCACTTTTTATATCTGCACCGGCTGTCTGCGTGCTGCTTTCTATATTGCTTATATCGGTAGTACTTCCTACATCCGCTTTTTTGGCTCCGCCACATCCTACCAACAGGATACAAGATAATGTTACTATGATTTTTCTCATAAATTCCCCTTTATATTTCTATTCCAAATCTTTACTATATATATAGAATTTGGTTGTTATTTAACTATAAAGTCGGCTGCTTCCTTCAACCTCGACTAAAAACACTATTATAAAAATTTTTGAAAACTGTACATAAAAATATCTTATTTTTTTGTATAGTATATATTAATTTTTGATAGCGCGCAATATAAAAGTGCGTCATTTATTGTTCAATTCTTATTAAAATAAAGTATTCTTCTTCACTCTTATAATATTTTCTGCTTTACCTCAAAAATTTTTTTAGATACCTATTGATTTGCTTTTGATTAAAGTGCTATAGTATACATACCTAAAAATTTAGGGCGTGTAAATTAGAAAGAGTAGCGATAGTGTTATGAACAGAGATGACTTAACTTTGGAATCTTTTAGTGATGATTGCACACGGTATCGCCAGACAGTTCGGCAATGACTGTGAAGTATGCATTCACGATTTACAGGCTAATGACCCTTGAGCACACTATTTGCTAGCATCATAAACGGTCATGTATCGGGAAGAAAGATCGGTGACGGTGCTTCAAAAGATAGTACTTGAGACTCTCGAGGCTTTTAAAAAGGGTGATAATGTAAGTGATCACCCTCGGCTATCGAACACATACTTCAGACGGCAGAATCTTAAAATCTTCCACCATCTTTTTCTGAAGGATGAAAGCGGTAAGTACAGATTCATACTCGGTATAAACCACGATATGACCAATTTCATAAATGCTCAATCAGCACTATCCAATGTGGTGGAAAATATCGAAACCACAGGCGAAGATATCTACGGTCAGATTCCTCTAAGTGTGAACGACCTGCTCGACAACCTGATTGAACAAAGCGTGAAGCTTGTGGGGAAGACTCCCGCACTTATGACAAAGGATGAAAAGGTTAAGGCAATCAAGTTTTTACAGGATGCCGGCGCCTTCCTTATTACAAGATCCGGAGATAAAATTTCTCAATTTTTTGGAATTAGTAAGTTTACACTGTATAGCTACATTGATCAAGCAAAAGCAGTGGATGAATAAGCATTTTGCTTAACAATTTTTAGGAGGTTTAAATTTCATGTCACAACTAAAAATGGGTCATTAACAATATGCCCCAAAACAGACGATGCTAATCTTCCGATAATGTCGGTTGAAGAGGTGACTAAGGCTAAAGCTTTTTCATGAAAGCTTCCTCAGTACTAACGAAACACCTTTGGCTGATTTAAAGGAGATGGCTAAGTTCCTCGGTTTAGGGCGAGGTTAAAGGTTAGGATGAATCTTACAGATTCGGTTTGAATGCATTCAAGGTTCTTGGCGGTTCATATGCAATTGCAAGTACATAGCTGATGAAATGAATGTAGATGTATCGGAATTACCTTATTCAGTTCTTACATCTGAGGAGTTTGCAAAGAAATTCAAACCTGCTACATTCTTCTCCGCTACAGACGGTAACCACGGTCGTGGAGTGGCTTGGGCAGCAAATAAGTTACATCAGAAATCTGTAATCATAATGCCCTAGGGTTCTACACAGACAAGACTTAACAATATCAAGGCTGAGGGTGCCGATGCATGGATTTCAGATGTAAACTATGACGAGTGTGTTCGTGAGGCTGCAAAGCTTGCCGCTAAGGTTGAGCACGGTGTTGTAGTTCAGGATACAGCTTGGGAAGGTTATGAGAAGATACCTTCATGGATAATGCGGGGTTACGGTACTATGGCTCTTGAGGCTGACGCTCAGTTTGCGAGAGACCTCACTCATGTATTTGTTCCAGGCAGGTGTAGGTTCACTTGCGGTGCAATGGTAGGTTACTTTTGCCAACAAGTACAAAGAGAACCCTCCAATCATGGTGAGTTGTTGAAGCTGAAGCTGCAGCATGTCTTTTATAAAGGGTGCTAAGGCTGCAGACGGTAATATAAGAATCGTAGATGGAGATATGGATACAATCATGGCGGTCTTGCTTGCGGTGAGCCCTAATATCACATCTTGGGATATCTTAAAGAACCATGTAACATGCTTTATAGCTGCAGAGGATGAAGTAGCTGCCAGAGGTATGCGTATGCTAAACGCTCCGTTAAAGGGAGATCCTCAGGTACTTTCAGGTGAGTCCGAGCCGCTCCGTTCGGTGCTCTCGCTACTATTATGATGGACGATGAATACAAGGAGCTTAGAGAGAAACTAAAACTTAACTAAAGATTCAAAGGTATTACTTTTTCTCAACCGAGGGCGACACAGATCCGCAGCGTTGGAGAAATATTATCTGAGAAGCTAAGGAAAGATAAGATATAGTTGTTATTTTTAAAGGAGGAACAAAACAATGGGTAAATTATCAAAAGAAGAGTTGGAAAAGATTAAATCTTTAGCTGAAGGCTATAAGGCTGATATGACAGCTTTCCTTCGTGCTATAGTTGCAAATCCGGGCGAGTCATCTGAAGAGGCTGCTCACGTTGCTGCAATTAAGGCTGAGATGGAGAAGGTAGGGCTTTGACGAGGTTAAGGTGATCCGCAGGTAATGTTATGGGATTCATGGGATCAGGCAAAGACTCTTATCGCTTTTTGACGGATATATTGATACAGTAGGTATCGGAAACAGAGACAACTGGAACTTCGATCCCGTATGAGGGATTTGAGGATGATGAAGAAATCGGCGATCGTGGTGTTTCAGATCAGCTTGGCGGTACAGTTTCTGCAGTATATGCTGCAAAGATTAGTGAAGGATCTCGGACTTCTTAACGACAAGTATCGTGTAATGGTTGTAGGTACAGTTCAGGAAGAGGACTGTGACGGTCTTTGCTGGGAGTATATCTACCATGAGGATAAGATCAGACCTGAGTTCGTTGTATCTTCAGAGCCTACAGACGGCGGTCTTTACAGAGGACAAAGAGGACGTATGGAGATCAGAATCGATGTTATGGTGTTTCTTGCCACGGTTCAGCTCCTGACAGAGGTGACAATGCAATCTACAAGATGGCTGATATCTTAAGAGATGTTCGTGCACTTAACAACAACGGTGACGCTGAGTCTACAGATATCAGAGGTCTTGTAAAGATGCTCAATCCTAAGTACAATGATCAGTGGAAAGAAGCAAGATTCCTTGGTAGAGGAACTGTTACAGCTTCACAGATCTTCTTCACATCTCCTTCACGTTGTGCTGTAGCAGACTCATGTGCGGTATCACTTGACAGAAGAATGACTGTAGGTGAGACTTGGGAGTCATGTCTTGAGGAAATCAGAGAACTTCCTGCAGTTAAGAAGTACGGCGATGATGTAGTTGTAGTATGTACAACTATGACAGACCTTCATTTACAGGTGTTGTATATCCCTATCGAGTGCTACTTCCCTACTTGGGTACTTCCTGAGGATCACAAAGGTTTGTACAAGTGCAGTTGCAGCTTACAAGGATCTCTTCGGTGATAAGAGAATCGGTAATGCTAAGACTACACCTGAGCGTGAGGTTAGACCGCTTCTTGACAAGTGGACATTCTCTACAAACGGTGTTTCCATAATGGGTAGAAACGGTATCCCTGTAATCGGATTCGGACCGGGAGCAGAGGCACAGGCTCATGCACCAAACGAGATCTACATGGAAGAAAGACTTGGTAACTTGGCAGCATTCTATGCAGCTCTTCCTGCTTACTACTGTGACTAATCTGTATAGATTATATTTTTGATAGATTATAATCCCGGATACACAGCTTATCCGGGAGTGTAACATAAGTGTATATTATAAAAACTAAAGCAATGCTTTTAAAAATAAGGAGTTTAAAAAATGTCAAATTTCAAGAATTTAGTTGAAAAGTTAAAAGGCCTAAAGACACAGGATATGTTCATGAACGATTTCTTCCTTACATGGGAGAAGACAGACGACGAGCTTAACGCTGTATGGACAGTTGCAGATGCACTTCGTGACCTCAGACAGAGAAACATCTCTACAAAGGTATTTGATTCAGGCCTTGGAATTTCACTTTTCCGTGATAATTCTACAAGAACAAGATTCTCTTTCGCTTCAGCTTGTAACCTTTTAGGTCTTGAGGTTCAGGATCTTGATGAGGGTAAGTCACAGATCGCTCACGGTGAGACAGTTCGTGAGACAGCTAACATGATTTCTTTCATGGCTGACGTTATCGGTATCAGAGATGATATGTACATCGGTAAGGGTAATGCTATATGCACGAAGTTGCAGACTCTGTTGAGGCAGGATACAGGACGGCGTTCTTGAGCAGAGGCCTACTCTTGTAAACCTTCAGTGCGATATCGACCACCCTACACAGTGTATGGCTGATGCTCTTCATGTAATCCATGAGTTCGGCGGTATTGAGAACCTTAAGGGTAAGAAGATCGCTATGAGCTGGGCTTATTCACCATCTTACGGTAAGCCTCTTTCAGTTCCACAGGGTGTTATCGGTCTTTTTCACAAGACTTGGTATGGATGTTGTTTTAGCTCATCCGGAAGGTTATGAGGTAATGCCTGAGGTTGCTGAAAGCAGGCTAGAGGAGCAGGCAGCTGAGTGCGGCGGTAAGTTCACTATCACAAACGACATGAAGGAAGCATTCAAGGATGCAGATATCGTTTATCCCTAAGTCATGGGCACCGTTTGCAGCTATGGAGAAGAGAACAAACCTTTATGCAGAGGGCGATTCAGAGGGAATCAAGGCTTTGAGAAGGAACTTCTGCTCAGAATGCAGAGCACAAGGATTGGGCATGTACAGAAGAAATGATGAAGCTTTACAAAGGACGGTAAGGCTCTTTATCTTCACTGCTTACCTGCTGATATCACAGGCGTTTCTTGCAAGGAAGGCGAGGTTGACGGTTCAGTATTTGACAGATACAGAGATCCGCTTTACAGAAGCAAGCTTCAAGCCATATGTTATCGCTGCTATGATCCTTCTTGAGAAGTTCAAAGATCCTGCTAAGGTTCTTGAGAAACTTGAGGCACGTGGACAGGACAGAATCCTTTCAGAATAATATAAGTCAAAGTACTTATCCATGTGGCAGTAGTTAAATATAGACAATCATTTCACTGCTGCCTATAAACCAAAAGGCAGGTCACAAAACCTGTCTTTTTAACATTTCTAGAAATTTTTATTAGGGGAGATTTTTATGACAAAAATTCAAAAGCAAGATTGTAATCGCTCTTTGGCGGTAATGCCCTCGGCAACAACCTGAAAGAACAGATGGTGGCTGTAAAGACAACCGCAAAGGCTATCGTGGATTTGATTAGAAGCCATGAGGGTATTGATTGTACATGGTAACGGTCCACAGGTCGGTGTAATCAACAATGCTATGACAGAGTATGCTCATTCTACAGACTCTGATCCTACTCCACTGTCAGTATGTGTTGCAATGAGTCAGGCTTATATGGGCTATGATATCCAGAACGCTCTTCATGAGGAGTTCTTAAACAGAAATCTTGAAGTTCCGCCTATCGCTACAGTAGTTACTCAGATAAGAGTTGACGAAAATGATAAGGCATTTGATAACCCTTCAAAGCCTATCGGTAAGTTCATGGGCAAGGATGAAGCTCTTGCAGCTGCAGGCAGCAGAGGTTGGATTGTTAAAGAGGATGCCGGCAGAGGTTACAGAAGAGTTGTTGCTTCTCCTGCTCCGAAGGAAATCATTGAGCTTGTCTGCTATTAAGTCTATGGCTGATGACGGACAGGTTGTTATCTGCTGCGGCGGTGGCGGAATCCCTGTTATTTCAAAACGGTAAGCATCTTGCAGGTGTACCTGCAGTAATAGATAAGACGCTGCTGCCGCTCTTCTTGCAAAAGAATGTAGTGCAGATACACTTATCATCCTTACAGCTGTTGAAAAGGTTGCCATCGGATATGGCACAGAAAATGAAAAATGGTTAGATAAGCTCAGCACAGCTGAAGCTTTAAAGTATGCTGATGACGGAGAGTTCGCTCCGGGATCAATGCTTCCAAAGGTACTTGCTGCAGTAGACTTCGCTTCATCAGGCGAAAATAAGACTGCTATGATAACATTGCTTGAGAAGGCTAAAGACGCCATCAACGGCAAAACCGGTACAAAAATTGTTGATTGATAAGGAGAAATATTATGAGCAATCAAACAACAAAGCAGTATGCTTCAATATTTGAAATGGATGGATTTCCAAAATTTTCAGATGCTCTTCCACTTGCACTTCAGCACGTTGTGGCTATGATTGTAGGATGTATACACCCTGCTATTATCGTAGCAGAGAGGCAAATCTTTCAGATCCTGACAGAGTGCTTATGGTTCAGGCAGCTTTAGTAGTTGCCGCATTATCTACACTTTTACAGCTGTTCGGTATAGGTACAAAGACATTTAGAATCGGTGCAAAACTTCCTGTTATCATGGGAATAAGCTTTGCATACGTTCCTACTATGCAAGATATTGCAGAAACTTCAGGTGTAGCTTCCATACTTGGAGCCCAGATAGTCGGCGGTATTGTTGCTATATTGGTAGGGTCTCTTTGTCAAGAAAATCTCAGAAGCTTTTTCCCACCGCTTGTAACAGGTACTGTAGTATTTACTATCGGTCTTTCACTTTACTCAGTTGCTGTAAACTATATGGCAGGCGCCTTGAAAGGATGACTACGGTTCTGTAAAGAACTGGGGAGTGGCTATTTTTTACACTTATTATTGTTATAGTACTCAATAACTTTTGCTACAGGTATCTTAAAGCTTGCTTCAATATTGGTGGCAATGATTTGCGGTTATATTCTTGCATTGGTGCTTGGTATGGTCAACTTCTCATCAGTAGCAAGTGCAGGTGTATTCTCACTACCTCAGATACTTTCACTTCGGTGTAAAGTTTTGACCCGGGAGCTTATATAGCAATCGGACTTTTGTTTGCTATCAAACTCTATTCAGGCTATCGGAGATTTATCAGCCACCACAAGCGGTTCTATGGACAGACTTCCCTACAGGTGATGAGCTTAGAAGCGGTATCATAGGATACGGTATCTCAAATATAGTCGGTGCCGCACTTGGTGGACTTCCTACAGCTACATTCTCACAGAACGTGGGTATTGTAACAACAACAAAGGTTATAAACAGAGCGGTTCTTGGACTTGCAGGTATTATAATCCTTATAGCAGGTCTTATACCTAAGTTCTCTGCACTCCTTACCACTATTCCGTTATGTGTACTCGGTGGTGCTACAATATCTGTATTTGCTTCAATAGCAATGACAGGTGTGAAGCTTATCTTTCACAGAGAAGATGGACTTTAGAAACACATCTATTGTCGGACTTTCAGTAGCTCTCGGTGTAGGTATTTCGCAGGCATCAGGGTTCACTTGCCGCATTCCGACAAATATTTCACTACTATCTTCGGAAAGAGCCCTGTAGTTGTTGCAACTATCATGGCTGTACTATTGAATGTAGTACTTCCAAAAGATAAAACAGATCTTAAAAATAAATTATAAATCTAAAAAGGAGTTATCCGAAATAGATAACTTCAAAATAGGGAGTGTGAGACTTATTTTTTAGTCTCACACTCCCTAAATTTTCTACTAATTTCTTTCAATTTTCTTGTACTTCTTTTTGCACCACCGACTACCGCAGAAATACCCCCAAACAACACTTGAGATTGCTCCGGCTACTATATATCCATAGATATTACATACCTCATGCAAATTCACTGTGTTTTTACTACTTTTTAGTTTTTATCTGTTCTTACCACTTATAAAATCTTTTATTCTTTTTAGAATTATTATACCAAGAATAACCATCCCGGATAAATATATTCGTATGTATAAATTAATTAATATTTTATATAAAAACACTATATTTAAGAGATATGCTATCCACTAATATAAATGCTACACTTTCTGTAATTAATATTATATATACTATCCAATATACTTTTTTTCATTCCTTGTACACAAAAATAATATTCTATATACTTATTAAGCTTTATTTTTTTCTTATATTTTTCTATATCAGTTTTATCTGTTCCCCAACAGACACCATACAGTAGTATATATCCTAAAAAGTCCCTAATAATAAAGTCAATATATCCAGCATAAATTTCTCCTATTCACAATGTCATAGACTGCAACTCCACCTGCTAGTTAAAGTTCCTCCAAGTATAATTAAAGTGTCTATGTCCATTGGCCCTGGTAATGGACTATCTAACATTGAAATGCCTGCTGCCAGTCCAGCACCTGTTTTTAAAATATCAATATCCGTATTCCCATCTAAATCTATGTATTTTAATGGATTTTCATACGCATATAGATATGAGTTTAATGCTAAGATCTCGTTGCTTTTTACCTTATCCTCTCCCGCAAACCTGCCCACTCCCGGCACATACTCTCTTGCCTGTGCAAAGTAGGTATCAGCTACATTATCATATCTATAGCTGTATATCCGAATGGCTGCATCTGTCCCTGTGTATTATAAGTATCTTCTCCAAACTCATCATAGCTTACATACAGCTTGACTTTCTCCACCCTGCTCAAGAAGGCGAATTGTGCTTCCCAGGATGGTCTTAAGCCCGTCTTCCCCATAGCCTATCTTCCTTTCATACTCTTTTTATTCCCATCCTGTTTCCAAGCCCCGTCATAGCTGTGATATTCATTATGCCTATTTATTTATAACTATATAAATATCCGGCAAATTTCTGTTATCTTTCATATTTCCACTTCCGTGTTCACCAATAAATACTATTTTTTAATTCACTGATCTTCTGTTTTCTATTAATAAAAAAATATTTTTTTATCAGTTACTTTCATGTCTCTAGTTTTTTCATCTATCTCCCATTCATAGCCTTTTCATTCTTTCATTCGTTATCAAACCATTTACTTTATCTTTATATGATTCCGCAAATATACTAAATGATAAATTATTATCTGTTATATTTTTCTAATGTTATAGTGCAATACATATATACTTTTACCATTATATATTTTAAAATCATGAAAATAACTATGTCCTTATCTATAATAATAGCTTCTTTATTTTTACTGAGTAACCCCAATAAAATTACACATAAAATAAATATTACTATCATAATATAATATTTTAATCTGACAACCATCCGCAGCTACCTCCTGTTTATCAATAACTGTTTTTATCATCCCATGAAATTTTTTCACTAGAAATGGTTTTGTACCCATTGTTATAATATTTGCCACTTTTAGCTTTCCATTTATCAGAACTATACATAAAATTAGGGATCCATTCTATCGTTCCATATATAATGTAAGTCATACTCTACCCTTGATTCATCTATTTTTGAAATCTTTCCTTCTATGACAAATCCACCCGCTTCTACTTCCGGTCCATGAAAATAATTATATCCTATAATTGCCTCTCCATTTGCAACAAAAATATCAGGCTAATAGTAAGCTTGATTAAGTTCAATACTTTGTCCTGCTTTTAAAGGTTCACCCAATGGATATACAATATTTTTCACTCTTTCCTTTAACTCATTATCTGCTTTTAGATATTCTGACCAACTACCATTTTCTTGAATCATGCTAACCCCATTTCCATATAGATAATGAAATAATATACTCATACCTTGAGGATCACTTTTAAAATTCATTTCTCTATTAATTTCTCCAACTCTATTACCTACACGTGAAGTTGTCTGAATAAACCTTGAACTCACATTACTATCCTACTGATCTCCATTAAATGTTGCATTAGATGGGTTTGCTAATGTTGCTACTTTGGCTGTTTTACCATCTATATCCACAAACCCCATAGGATTTCCATAACAGTATCCAATAACTATTCAAAGTATACGGATATGCCATACTTCCCTTTATCCAATCCTCCCTGCAAATCTTCCAACTCCCGGCACATACTCTCTTGCCTGTGCAAAGTATGTGTCAGCTACATTATCATATCTGTAACCGGTATACCCGAATGGCTGAAAATGTCCCTGTGTGCCATAGGTATCCTCTTCATATTCTTTAAAACCTATCCTGTTTCCAAGCCCGTCATAGCTATAGCTTCTTGCTTTTCCTAAATTTGAGTAACTTAAGCCAAGCCTCACCTGTGATATCATATTCGTAGGCTCTTATTTTTTTCCTCTATCTGTTATGCTGATAAGATTTCCTCTTTTATCGTATTCGTATGCCCAATTTTCCAAAATACCATAGGCATACTTCTCAAACTTTACACCTTCCTTTAAATTGCAAAGTCCGATTAATAGTACTCTTTTATTATATCAATAGATATTACATACCTCATTGAAATATACTATCTATACTACATTATCCTTAGGTTTATCTACTCTTACCACTTATAAAATCTTTTATTCTTTTTAGAATTATTATACCAAGAATAACCATTCCGGATAAATATATTCGTATGTATAAATTAATTAATATTTTATATAAAAACACTATATTTAAGAGGTATGCTATCCACACTAATATAAATGCTACATTTTCTATAATTAATATATATATATTAGCCAATATACTTTTTTTCATTCCTTGTACAAAAAAATAATATGCTTGTATACTTATTAAAGCTTTTATTTTTCTTATATTTTTCTATATCAGTTTTATCTGTTCCCTCAACATACACCATACATTAGTATATACAATGCAAAAGTCCCTAATAATAAAGTCAATATATCCGCATAAATTTCTCCTATTCTGTAAAGCATTTACCTTTTTAGTGGTTGAATTTATATATTTTTAATCTTATCTTTCAGTTCTTCATCCGAAATATTTCTATTTTTGTTTTTATAAATTTTATTTTTTATTTCTTTCATTGCTATATCTGAAAACCATGGTAGCATTGTAGTTAACAAATTCGTTCTTATGCTTGCAACGGTCATTTACCGAATAAACTCTGTATACTGCCTCTTGCCTACATCAACCATATTCTCTCCCACTGCTTCACACATATATGCACCTCCTTGTACAGCCTTTGCCAAAAGCAATATTATATAATCCGTTATCAATTATTTTACTATTTTCTTTCAATTCTTGTACTTCTTTTTGCACCACCGACTACCGCAGAAAAACCCCCAACAGCATTTGCGATTACTCCGCCTACTATATATCCTATTCCTACACCCATAGCTGTATTACACCTACTGTACGTCCTGATATAGTTGTATCTACAATTGCATTATTCAATTAATACTCCTTTTTGTGCCTTCCTTTAAACTGCCAAGTCCGCTCTTATTATAACCATAGATATTACATACATCATTGATATTTACTGTATTTTACTACTTTTTAGGTTTTATCTACTCTTACCACTTATAAAAATCTTTTATTCTTTTTTTAGAATTATTATACCAAGAATAACAATTCGGATAAATATATTCGTATATATAAATTAATTAATATTTTATATAAAACACTATATTTAAGAGATATGCTATCACACTAATATAAATGCTACACTTTCTGTAATTAATATTATATATATTATCCAATATACTTTTTCATTCCTTGCTACAAAAATAATATGCTTGTATACTTATTAAGCTTTATTTTTTCTTATATTTTCTATATCAGTTTTATCTGTTCCCCAACATACACCATAAAAGCAGTATATATCCTAAAACCGTCACTATTGCTGTAATACTGAAATTTGACATAAAATCCTCCTCGCTCTAACTTTTTCAATCTACTCCAATATCTTTAGCTCAATAGGAGGGCCCGCTCTTCTGTAGTCATTTACTCCTCCAAAGTTTGCTGTAGCTCTTATCGTTAAGTATTTCTCTTCATTTGCTTGAAGTATTATTTCCTTTTCACCAATAAACCTACCATCTGTTTCTACAACATTTGATAAATCTTCCGGACTCCATTCATATATACCTGACAATTTAAAGTCTGAATTTATAAAATTATATTGTCTATATTCATTTTGAGTCTAAAATAAATGTAACCCTATGCATCTTGTTGTCATTATTAATTATAGTTACATATATTCTAGCATTAACATCATCTAATGTATCATCATAATATATATGTCCTATAGAGATTCTATTTTTGTAACCAACTTATTATTATCTTCTATAAATGCTACCTTAGGACGAATTATTATCTTTATTACACAAAAATAATAACAGCTATAAGCAATATTACAGTTATACTTAAAAAAAGTTTAGCCTTTTACTTTCATTTTTTCACCTTCTAATCTATTGTATTGCAATAATACATAGGATATGATGAATAAATTTGGTTTCTTAACTTTTCCCATCTTACTCCTATAATCGCCTGCTCATTTTCTGAATCTCTATATTTTTTTAGGATATTCCCCTGGTAATTTACTATCCCAGTCTTTATTCCAATTTCTTAGCCATCCTGAATTTTTTTCTGCCAAAACATCTCACCTTCTCTTTCTCTAATTATCGTAGTATCATACCAAGTTAAATGTATCTCGTAATCTTTAGGGTGTAAAAACCATTTTCTTTCGCAGAATTCGATTTTTTTCAATATCTGTAGCATACATAAAATTTGGATCTATAATATCATTCCATGCATATGTCATCATATATGTTATATCACCTTTCTTACTTTTTACTAATATTACCTGATATTTTTGAAGCCACCTACTTTTTCATTGGTTCCATGTAAAAACTGATAACCCACTGCATTTTCACCATTTTTCAATCACCATATGCGGTATTTCAAGTGTTACATCTATGCTACCACCCGGCTTAACTTTTGTTACCTATTGGAATAACTAAATCACCCACTTTGCCGGTCAGTATTGGATTTTTTTCATCATATATTGTCCCCATGGTCCATTTTCACCTGTATACATTGTTGGAAATTCCACAATATCCTTTCCTGTTCCCACCATCCAATGTTCGCCTATCATTAAGCCAAATATATCTTTTTCTTTTCCAAAATAATCACCAACAGTACTTCTAAAATCAAACCCAGTTTTATCAACATATATCAGAGGGTTAGAAACACAATAAGTATACAAGTTAATGGACTCCGGACTTTGAAATTTTATAAACCAATCTTTGTCCTCTCCTGCAAACCTTCCAACTCCCGGCATATACTCTCTTGCCTGTGCAAAGTATGTATCAGCTACATTATCATATCTATAGCCCGTATAACCGAATGGCTGTATCTGTCCCTGTGTGTTATAAGCATCTTCTCCAAACTCATCATAACCATATACAGCTTGGCTTTCTCCACCCTGCTCAAGAAGGCGAATTGTACTTCCCAGTTCATCCTGTAGATATGTAAACTCTTTTTCCCCTTCTTCCATATATGCAACATTAAAGTCCCAAATATAGCTTTGTATTGCCTGACTGCCTCTTTTTATGGTTTTATTTTGCAAAAGATTATGATATGCCCTTGTTCTGTCAAGTATATAGCTTTCTTCATATGACGGTGTCATTTCCGACAAGTTTTCTTCCATGATGGTCTTAAGCCCGTCTTCTCCATAGCCTATCTGTTTTTCATATTCTTTAAAACCTATCCTGTTTCCTAAACCGTCATAGCTGTAGCTTCTTGCTTTTCCTGATTTCGAGTAACTTAAGCTAAGCCTACCTGTAATGTCGTATTCGTAGGCTCTTACTCTCTTCCCTCTATCTGTTATTCCGATAAGATTTCCTCTTTTATCGTATTCGTATGTCTTATTTCCCTGTAATCCTCCCTCTTTTATAAGTCTGTCCAAGGCATCATAAGTATATCTTATCTCTAAATCATTACCACTTTTTAGTGATTCTCTGTTTCCATAGGCATCATATGTATACTTACTTACAAGTCTGTCTCCTCTTTTTACTTCTATAAGTCTGCTTAGGGCATCATAACTGTAATAAAAGGTAGCTGAATCATCCCATAGTTTATGTATTATCTTTTCTTTATTATCATTTTTCCTTTATTCCCTTCGAGTTTACATCCCTATGTCTTACTATCTTTGTTTTATTCCCTAAAATATCATAATCATAGGCATACTCTTCAAGCTTTACATTATTCTTTAAATAACAAAGACCGCTTAAGAGTCCTCTTTCATTATATTCATAGATACTGCTTACATCATCAGACATATCTTTTCTGATAAGTCTTCCCTCTTTGTCATAAGTATAATCCACCCTTTTATTTCCTGAGGTAAGGCTTGTCAGTCTTAAATATTTATCGTATTCATATGATACACTGCTTCCGTCAGGATATAATGTCTTTAACCTCTCTCCATTCTTTCCGTATCTATAGCTGACTTCTTCACCGTTATAATCCACTACCTTTGTGGTTCTGCCAAACTTATCACTATCTATATTTATAGTACCGAGTGCATCCTTTACCTGACTTAACTCTCTTAGGCTGTTGTAGGTGTACTCTACACTTTTTCCGTCATTGTATATAATACTTTTGATATCCCCGGCTTCTGTGTAGGAATAGGCGGTATTATAACCTTCTCTGTCTTTCTTTTCTGTCACTCTTCCTAAAAGATCATATGAAAATGTTTCTTCATATCCAAGCGCATTTATAACAGACACTATATTTCCCATAAGATCTCTTTTGTATCTTGTAACCCTTGGGATACTTACTGCATCTATAGGTTCTTTTATGGAAGTATTTGCCGATTCAACACCTGATATAAGTTCTTTATCACCTTCATGTCTATATACGGTAATTAACCTGCCCACCTTATCATAATTGTATTCCGTTCTGTTTCCCATGGCATCTATTACTGATATCAGTTTTTCCTCCAAGAGAATAATTGTATTTTTGTCATATGTCCCATGGCATCCGTTTCTTTTATTACATGTCCCATGGCATCATATTCAAAAGCTTTGTTTTTTGTGAAAAGTTATTCTTTGCCTCTATAAGTCTGTTCAGCTTGTCATAGGTAAATAAAACATAATCTCCCTTTTCATTCTCCCTTTTTACTACATTCAAATTTTTTTATCATATGTGAATATTTCATATTTTTTTATCAGGATATATTTTTCTTTTCAAAAGACCGCCTTTATAATACTCATAAAGTGTTTCAAATTCCCTGACTTTATCTTTTTTTATTTTTTTCCAAGTTCATTGTATTCATATTCTCTTGTAAAAGCCGTACACATCTGTTTCAAGTATTATCCTTCCCAAAAATATCATACTTTATTTTTATGTGTTCCAAGATTATTTGTTATATTCAGGCTATGTTTTCCATACTCATACTCTGTTTCCTCTCCTGATTTGTCCCTGTAGGATATAAGCCTGTTTCTTTCATCATATGAATACTCTTCCATATTTCCCAAAGGATCAATTATCTTTATCAGATTTCCGTTTGCATCATAGTGATACTTATACTCACCCTTATTTTGCAAAGTCTTTTTCTACCAGATTTATTGCATTATAAGTATACTCTACCTCTCCTCCGTCAGGATATACTTCCTTTATAAGGTTTTTGGCAAAGATCATACTCCATCCTGTAAGTCTCACCGTCAGGCAGGGTAAAGTCCTTTATATTATTTAACTCATTATAGTTTATCTTTGTTATACCGCCTCTAAAGTCTTCAAATAAAGACAGCTTCCCATTCTCTGTATAGTTATATCTACAGGTATTTCCTAAAGCATCCTTTACAGCGGTCAATAAGTCTCTCTCATCATAGGAAAACCCTGTTTTATTACCTTCTCCGTCAATGCTTGCAATCACACGATTAAGGTTATCATACTCATAAGTGGTTACTTTACCGTTTTCTTCTTCGATACCGGATATATTCCCTCTGTTATCATAGTAAACCTTTCTTGTGGAATTGTCAGGCAAAGTTATTATAAGGCTTTCTGTGTTGCCCGCTTTGCTGTAATCAAGCTTTGTACTTTCTCCTAAAGCATTTTTACTTTCTATGATTCTTCCTTTATCATCATAGAAATACTTTTCAATCTCTTCACCGTTTATATAATGGACTGCTACATTCCCTTCACTGTCATAATCTACACCTTCACTTTGATTATCAGGGAAAGTAACCTTTGTAAGTTTTTCCTTCCTTATCATACTCATAGGATGTTATATTTCCCTTTTTATCCTTATATGAGGTCAACAGATTTCTTGTATCATAAGTAAAGCTTTCCGACTCACCTGCGTACTCACTTTCTATATTTCTGAAATTCTCATCATGTACATGTACTTCTGCGTTTCCATTCTGATTTATGACAAAAGTTTTACTTTCCTCACTGTTTATACTCATATCTTATTATTCCTCCGTCGGCAAATTTTTTGTATCTTTACTCTGTTTTCACCGTCATATAGGTTTTTAAGTACATAGATTCCCCTTGGATTTTTTTATCTTTTCCAAAAGTTCATCTTTATAGTAATAGCTGTATGTAAGTTTTTCCCTCAATATATACTCTTCAAGCTGATTTCCTTCATAACTATACTCTACTTTTCTTCCGGTATGATCTTTTATCTCACTTAATTTCCCGAAGTCATTGTAATAAAGGGATATTTTACTTCCACTTTTTCTCAGATACTTCTAGCAGTCTGTCTTTTTGAATCATAAGAAAGACAAACCGCCTCACCATCCTTTCTTTCTATACGCAAAAGCTTCCCGGCTTTATCAAAAAGGTATATAAGTCCACTCTCAGCATTGTAAATAAATCCTGTTTGCGTTTGCTTTAAACGATTGAAATCATCAAAAACAGAATGTATTCTTCCTTCTTCATCCACAAAGTATGCTTCATCCTGTCCGTCGGATAAATGTAATATATATCCGTTTTCTTCACGACTTACAGATATTTCATAGCTATGTCTCCAGCCTTTTCCAAGTACTCCGGTTCGTTTTTCACTGCTGTTATAAGACCTTATAAAACCTATAGGAAATTTTGAGTGGAGAATAATATCTTCTTTACTATATGTAAAGTTTCCGGTATTTGCATTTACCGGATCTCCCGTCATGGCACATAATGCACCTCTTGCCCCCTTTAAAAAATCTTCCATACTGTTGTTTTTCATAAGATCTTTTAAAAGTTCATTCCATGAAGCAAAGGCAGGACCGTTCTTTTCAAGCATCTTTGAAATGATTTTATAGATTTCTTCCTTTAGCTGTACATCACTAAGTTCTAAAGCTGCCGGTAGGGCATTATTTCTTACACGATTTAACGCACCTGTATAAACCGCACTGTAACTTCCATCCTGATTTTTGATTATCTTTACTCCTGCACAGGCTGCCAAACTTCCCATGAGTTTCAGCATAAGCTTATCTTTCTCACTTGGCACTCCCTGCCATGACAGGCATTGCACCAAGCATTATTGGAAGCAGTCTTTCAAAGTCCTTTGACATATCCTTATAAGGCTCTTTTAAGTCTTCATATGTCTTTGATTTTTTCCCCTTAAGCAATACTTTATCGGCTGATATATTTACATCACTTTTTAACTTTATGGAACTTCCCTTTACTCTCTTCATTAGACACTCCTCCTCCTATGGATGATTCATTTTCAGTTGCTTTACTTTACTGTCATGTTTAAACTTTATTTGCTTTAATTCTCCCATATATTCACCAATAATAATTACTAAATCTTTAGATGTATCTTTCAAAAGCCTCAGTATCCACTACTTGACTCTAAAGCTTTTTTTCCAAAAAAATTGCAATAATATCTTTATATCCCTTTAAAACAAACCTTATCCCTTCTTCTATCTCCGGCTCACTTAATAAAAGTTTTTCCTATCCTTTCATCATTTCTTCACGAATTTTTACAGAATCTTTTTTTCATAAAATCCGGACTCAATACCTGATACCTAAAGGTTTATTTATATACAAACCCTCATCTGAGGCATATATCATGCATTTATAACTTTTTGTATAAAGGCTTGTGTTAAGAAAAAAATAATGTAATATACTTAGCTTATATACCTGCTTTTTCCTCTGTCAAATCTAACAGTAATTTTTCTATTTCTTCAGATAGGCCCTGTATATTATAATCTTTATACTCCCTGAATTTTTTTCGCTGAGCCATCTGTATCTGAAACTTTTAAAATATTCCTTTTTTTGTTTTTCCCTATCCATTTGTCTACTTTCTTACCGGTATTATATTTTTGAAGTATGTCATTCACAGCTTTTTTCCATGTCCATGACAATGGCTCCTACAATTAAACATAACCTGTACTGTTTCTCTACCTATCTTTCCCCAGACCCTGTTTTTATGATATATTCTCTCATCTATTCCGGGTATAATAAAATCAAAACAATACATTTTTACACAGCCTTCATTATCAAATTCATCGTATTCCAAAAACTTTATCCCGTTATGTGCTTTTTGCAAGAAGATTTCTAAAATCCGTTACCAAAGTTTTTTTATTTCCATATCTTCACCGACTTTAAGAAGGCTAATGCTTAGATTTACATCTCCGGCAAGGTTTGTTTTTATTATCTCAGGTCTAAAATTTGTAGGATATTTTATTTCTTTTATTTCATCCGGCATATCTATAAAAGATTTGGGAATATATATGCTTAACAAGTCATCAAAATACTGTCCTTTGCTAAAAGTTTCAAGTCTGCCTTCTATATAGTATCCCGTATCCAAAGACATAGCTTCAGCTTCGGAGTTCCTTACTTTTAGAGGGATGATTTGCTTATCATAATAATTTTCTGCCATTTAATCTATATATCTCACTTTCTCATTGCTGATATACCAAAATTTATCTGCAACTTCCTTCGTCATAACAACTTCCTTTAATCTGTCACAGCCTAAAAAGGACATTTCTCCTATTTCCTTTACGCTTTCAGGGATATAAATGTATTCTAATTTGTCGCAAAATTGAAATTCATAATCTCCTACAGATATCAAATTTTGAGGTAATTCAACCCTTCTTAAATTCTTACAAAACGCAAAAGCGAAATCTCCAATGTATTTTTAACTCTTTAGGAAAAAAATCACTTTTTTTCAAAAAGCAACCTCGGAAAAAAACAGAATCAGCTATACTAACAGTACCTTCCTTTATAATAATCTCTTTTTTTCCTTTATCCACAAAACCTACAATATGATTTTTGTACATATTTACAGCCATATTGATCTTCTTCAATCTCTTTATAATATTTTTGTGCCATAAAACGAACTCCCTATATACTCAGGATTATCTTCAAATTTTACAGCTTCTAAGTTTGTGCAACTCCCGAAAAGCCCCTGATTCTATTCGTTTAACATACTTGGGAATTATTATTTTTTTAGAGAACTGCAGCCTCCAAATGTGTTTTTCTCCAATGTATTCCAACTCCTTTGGCAACTCTATTTCAGATAAATTTTTCACAGTCCTCAAATGTACTCTCATATTTCTCTGACCGAATCCGAATTAAAATTCTCTTCAAACTTTTTGCACTTATAAAATGCCAATTTTCCTATCCAATTCACATTTACAGGTATGTCTATATTTTTCAAGATTAGTGCAATTATAAAAAGTATAAGCTTCTATACGCTTTATAGTATTTGGTAAAATAATATTTTTTTAATTTTTTTCAGAATCCCTAAATGCACTTCCGACTATAAAGTGTATATCTGAGCTAATGACAATAGTTTCCTTTTATATCTGTTGACTTTAATAAAATATCTCTATAAATTTTTTTAAACCATCTTCATTTGCAGGTATATTTTTCAAGCCATTTGGTTCCTGTAAAACAATTGGAACCGAACTTTTTCTACACTATTCGGTACGATTATATTTTTCCAAATTTACACAATCATAAAAAGCAAGAGTCCCTATCTCTTTAATTCCTTCCGGTATCTCTATTTCTTTTTAATGAGGAACAATTATATAAGATTTCTTCTTCTATAGTTTTAAGGCTATCAGGTAGCTTTATTTCTCCCAACTCTACGCACTCTCTAAAAGGCAGCAGTTCTGATTTCTATCACCGAATCGGGTATAATTATATTCTTTAGTTTTGTATTTGAAAAACTAAAGACACCTATACTTTTTAAGTAAATCAGGAAATACTATACCTTCTAAACTTTTACAATTATAAAATGCATAATCTCCCACCTGCTCCAATAAATCCGGCAACTTTACAAACTTTAATTTATCACAATTTGAAAAGGTTTTATTTTTCTATTATCTTCATTTCTGACGGCAAGTTGATACTCTCTAAACTTGTGCACTCGTAAAATGCACTTTCTTTTATCATTTCTACAGATGAAGGTATATTTACTTCTTTTAATTTAGTATTTGAAAAGCTAAACTTTCCTATACTTTTTAAGTGAAGGCGAAAAATTTTTATATTTTTCTAAACTTGTGCATTCATAAAATGCTTTATCTCCTATTTGTTCCAATGTATCAGGTAACTCTACAATCTGTAATCTATCACACCCCGAAAATGTTTCATTTTCTATTGATTTTATTGATGAGGATAAGTTGATATTCTCTAAATTTGTACACTTATAAAATGTACCTTCTTTCATGTATTCTACCGAACGTGGAATATTAATTTCTTTTTAAGTTACTACAATTCATAAATGAAAACTTGCCGATTTCTTCCACTCCATATGGTATCACTATTGTATTAATAATTTTTATTATTTGCAAAAAGCATAGTCACCAATAGCTGTTACGCCTTCAGGTATTGTTATGTCAATCTCCCTTTTATTCTGTCCATAATCCCAACTCTATAATTAACTACAACACCTTCTTTTTATTACAAAGTGTCCTTTTAAATCTACTACTATAGACAGTATAATAGAGAATATTATAAATATTATAAATATTATAAAAGCACTTTTTATCCTTTAGATTTTTTTGTCAACATTAAATCCCCCACAAAATCATTTTTTTAGCTTATTAATTTGTTTTCTCTATAATTTTATTCTTTATAAATTCTTCAGTTAGCTCTAATTCGACTTTATTACTATCACCCTGATCATAGTATATACCTATAAACTTCCCCAGTGATATTTCTCGCCTTCTACTCTATCAATCATATTATATTCAGAAACTTCAGTGCTAACTTCTGCATCCATATCGTATTCCTTAACCAGTCCTTCCTTATTTCCGTACATTACAATTTTTACCATATTCACATCTTTTTTATCATCAGTATCACTATCAGTCTTAAAATAAGGTCTAAGTTGAGCAGCTAATTCTTCTATCTCTGATATACCTACCAACCCAACTAATGTATCAACTGCAGTAGCAAAAACACCGGTAGCTGTATCCACTATTCCTATTATTACCTCAGCAATAGTCTTTCCTGTTGATGTAGCTGTGTCTCTACCTTTATTTTTTGTTGCATGATCCAAATAAACCCTTGCAAGATAATCAAAAAAAAGCTTTATATATGGTTTGTGTAAGTAAACAATAGACTCTTTTAGTGTAACTCCTCCAATATTTTTTTTATACCAATCAGTACATGTGTCGCTTTCCTTCCATACAGCCATCATTATATCTTTGTCAGTAACAATCTCCTGATTCCCAATCAACTTGCATGCAAACCCATCCCTTCCCGGGCAATCGACTTCAAAATAATAATCTTTGCCTCCATAAAGAATTATATCTATCCAATAGAACCAATAGTGTGAATCGGATACATATCCATAACTATCTTTATTAATTTGAAATACATCATCAGGAAATTTCATTTCTTTATTTCCTGCATGACTTTTTATCTCATATGCACCTATATACTTGGTCTTTTCCCCAACTTTTTTTCATAAACAAATATACTTCGGGGCTATTACCACTCTTAATATCATAAAATTCTATACCGAAGTTATATAAACCTGAATTCTTAACCTTTACATGACCTATAAAGTCTTTTCTGTCACTTTTGCGTCTCCAATTTTTCTTTTCATCTTCAACTATTTCTACGGCATCTCTTATTTTTACATTATCATAACTTGGTGAAGTTTGCCCTGATGTCTTAAATGAAACTACACCGCCCTTATTACATGCAGCTATAGAGTCCTCCGTAACCGCATCACTTTCCTCACCAACTGCGGTATCAAATATTTTCATGTTTGAATTATCGGTAGCCCACCACTTTCCAAGCTCCGGCTTACATTTACAAGGTTTACTCCTATTTTTATTACACATTCCAAAGCCTTTTATATTATCAGTAGTACTGTCATTTTCTGTGATTAAAGGCCTTCCATCTGAAGTGTGCACTCCATGATCATCTTTCAAGTTTAATACACATGTTTTGCTTCCATAGCTACAGGAAACCTCTGCACCTCTTACCACATATTCATATCCTCCATATCCCTTCATTTCGTGATGCTCATACATTTTCTGTATACCGTCCGCCACTTTGCACCCCTTTCTTCGGATTTGTACTCCATTACTGCTACAAAATTTTACTTGCTTATATACACTATCTCTTCTTTACTGTTTAATCTTATATTTCTTGCCTTTATGGTCAATTTACCGGCTGCACTTATGTTCACATCTCCATTACCTGTAAGCTTGAATCTTCTGTCATTCACGGTAAGTATGTCATCTGCAATGAAGCTTATTCCCTCCTTTGAGAAATTAAGACTTTTCTTTCCCACTTCCAATTGCTTTTTATTTTCATCACTACCTTTACTGCCGAATGTTCGTACTACATACATATCTCCTGTATCCATACCTGCTATATAAAGTTGTGCTTTTTCTCCTACATCAGGTACCGCATATAATACATTTCCGGTCTCAGGATACCAATCAAATCCATACTTCGGCTCCTTTTTGTCTATATCAAGTCTTAAATATATTTTTCCATCCTTATACCTCTTGATTTTTCCCCATAAGACTCAAACCTATCATATTTTTCATTTTCAAGTGGATATATCATATCTTCTATACATGATCTTTCAACCCCTTGAAAATTAAATATCAACTCACCTTTGTAAACTCTACCTCTTTTTTTATAAAGTTAAAATCTTATTATCTAACGCTATGTTATCACCTATATCATAAGAGTTATATGTTCTTAGCCTATACTCTATCCGACTTGTATTCTCATTTTTTTCCTGATCAGATCTCTACTCTCACTTATAATACCTCCCGGCTCAATCATATTCCCTGTATGTATTCCCATATGAATATGTGGCTTATCATATTCCATACTTGGATAGATAAATGCTTTTTATGCAGGATGCCATTCTAACTGCAAAAGTCCCAGGCACTCTCCTTATAGCAAAGCACAGGACCCTTTTAATTTCCTTATCCTTTATATTGTAGTTTACTGATGTCTCCTGAGTATCTTCTAGCCACTTCACGAGCAAGGTCACCATAAGTTTTTTTCTATATTTTGAAATAATTCTGTATGTTCTTTATTATCTAATTTTTTTACTGTATGAATATGCTTTAAGTTCAAAAATAATGTACATCTGCTGATGAATGAATACTTATTTCTTCTACAAATCCTCTAAATACAGTATTTCCTTTGTATTTTTATATGAATATCCATATCCTTTTTGTCTGTAAGAATTGTTTCTCCAAGGTTTTTCTCCAGCACCCCTCTAATATTACAGACGGTATGCATGTTTGGAACAGTTTTTATAACAAAGTTTTCAACCAGATAAATAGGTAATGCTATTTCTATTTCTAAATTTTTCTATAATCAGCATAAAAAAATCCCTTTCCGCTCACATCAAAAGCATATTTTTTTCAGCTTATATGAATACCTTCACCACTCACAGTTATTCCGTCTTTTAATATTATTTGTGTATCATCTTGTAAAAGCATAATCCTTTTTACCTGCCACCATGGATATATTTGAATCCTCACTGCTTATCTCAACAGTGTCCTTTGCTTTTATCAAAATACTTCCACTGCTTACTATCTTGACTCCTGTACTGTCATTCAGTTCAATATAATCTCCTGAATCACTTTTTATGACTATACCTTCCGGTGTCAGTCTTATTTCTTTTCCGTACTTATTTCTCCAAATCTTATTTTCAGGATCGGTTCTTATTCCGTCTCCCTCATTTTCATGTACTGCACTGCAAACATAGGCATTTTCTTCATTTTCTGTAGGAAAATACAGTCTTACGCTGTCTCCCACTTCCGGCATACAATACCACCCCTGCTCCGTCACTTGAAGAATATACAGTGGAAAAATCAAACCATCTTTCTACTTTCTTCGTCCTTATTTTTCTATATCATCTATTGCTATCTTAACCTTTTTCTTTTTCTACATTTGTAACTTTAGCGTAAAGTGATGCTCCTATTATTTTTCAAATCATACTTGCTTTCTTTTTTTACTATATAGTCTATATCCTGTGTTAAATAATATGTATGGTAAAGTTCACTTCCATCTGTTTTTAGATACAAAATTTTTACTATACGGTAGTCTCTTCTGTTAAAAGCTTACTCTGTCTCCTAAACAATGGATTTCTCTTGATTTGACTTCATAAACTGTATATTCTTTATTTACAACAATACGCACATCCTGTGAAGTTAAAACTTTGGTCTCTTTTTGGGCATACCGAAAAAAATACTTTGACCCCTTTCACTCTGATAATCTGCCATTATTACTGTATTCTTTAAAGTTGCAATCCTTTTTTATGAAATTCCAGTCATTCTCTCTATATTGAACTAAAAAGTCAGGAAACTGTACCCTTTCCTTCTTCTCCCAATTATATAATATGACTCTTCATAGCCTTCTTTTTAAGGTATTAAGTATATCTGTATATTCTCCACTATGTTTAGAAAAATACTCTTGTATGTACTTTTTCTTCCATTAAAGAGCTTCCTGTGATTAATTCCAATTCAACAATGAAACTTCCACTTTCTTTTAAAAAAGCATATTTTTTTCTAATAATCCATAAAATATCGTACTCTCTTTATCTGTTTCATCAATGGCATTAACCCTTACCCACCTTGTATTTTTGTGCAGTGTTAATATATTCTTCTTCTCTTCTTTCTTCTATTATGGCTCTTATTGTAGCTCTGCCATGCATACCTACTTCATGCTTTTGCTTCATAGCTTATTACTGCAAGTACATCAAAAAAATATCAAGCTTTATAAGGTTTTCTCTCATACACTCTCCTCCACTTCAACAAACTCTATTCCCTTAACATCTCTTCTTATTAGACTTTCTGCAAAAATCAAGATTTACAATAAAATCTTATCTTTTCATCCTCTTCTCTGACTACTCTAAAGAAATTATTGAAATCAGCATTTAACAAGTTTTGTGTATAAAGTAAATAGTAGTTTTTCATTTTCCCCACTATCTTTATCTATCAAAATAACCCTTTTTGTAAAATTTTTCTATATCAAAAAGGAGCAATACCTCTCTAAACCTTTCTGAAATAAGAGGATATACATTCATCATCAAATCAGGGAATATAAAATCCTTTTGTTTTTTTCTATTTCAAGAACAAACTCTCTTGGCATTTCATAAAATCTTTCATTAAGAGCATCTATATTCCTTGGAATATTCTCCGATGTATATATTCGTATCCCCTTGCATTTTCAAGATTTTTCTTTTTATATAAAAAAATATGGCAAATTTCCTTTCATAGCTTCTCCATAATTACTCTTTTTTTATATCTATTGTTCCATGTTCTCTACCACTGATGATACTCTTTTTGCAAAGTCAAAGTAGAAAAAAACTTACTTTTTACCAATCTCCAAGATGTCTCCTTCTTTTTAAATCTTTTCGATGTATATGTTGCCGCTTTCATTTAGCCTTACAAATCCCATGGACTCTTCTCCAAGGAGTGTTCCCCTGCAAATTTCTTTCATCATATGCTATAACAGCATGTTTTTTTATCCCTTATCTCTTCATCTCCAAGAACTTGTATGCTCATTGTATCATGACTGCCTATATAGTTTTTTTCCCTCTGTAATATTATAAGAGCGTCCCTGACGCTTCCCTCTATACATACAAGCCATGCATAAATCGGCTTTTTCTTCATCCATGGAAAGGTTTTTTACCAAGCCTTTTGTCCCTGTATTTTTTTCTTCTTCTGTAAGCTTTTTCTTTTTTTAGTTTCCTATATCTTTTTCTCTTTTTGAGTTAACCTTTCTTTATCTTCATTATCTGTATCTTCATATTCGAAGTCATTTAAATACTTCTTACATTCAGTCATGAAATCCACATATATGAACTTGCTGTCACCTATTTCCAAAAATATCTTTATTTTTTTAAGAACATACTTGTTATAAACAGGTTTATTATCCATATATACAATACCGTCCGCTCTTGCAGGAATCAAATTAGCTTCCTTGGTCTCTTTGTCAAAAAAATATTAAGGTAAACTTACTAAGCATCTTCTCATCCCCTAAAACCTGTATCTCATTATCCCTGTCAGTCCCTATAAAGTTTTCTCCGAAGCTTATTACATAACTCTTTCCCTCTTCTTGCACCCTCTATACATACAAGCCATGCACATACAGGTCTCTCTTCTCTTAGGGAAAGTCCACATTCTTTCCTTAAACTTTACATATACCTTTTTCAGAGTGTTCAGATCAAAGCCGCAGTGTGGGCATATTGTTCCATACCTCGTTTTTTGAAAACCTGTGTCCGTAAGGGCAGTCCATTATGTTTGACATCTTCTCCTCCTAATTGCTACTACTCCACCAAAAATCTTCTTTTGGGCTAAATCCTGTAGTCCTATGATCCCATCCGGACTCTTTGCACTGCTAATATATCCAAAAAGTCCGTTATAAATTTCTTTATTGCTTAGGTGAGCTCCCTTTAGCTTCCCTTCCTTAAACTGCTATATAGTTTTCTATAATACTTCTATCTATTCCTTCCATGCTGTTTATGACCATATAGCAAAAAGTTTCTGTCCGTCTCTTCACATTTTTTTGTACTCAGGTATTCTTTGGCATATGCTTTTAATACTTCTATATTAAATGACTTCTCACCATATCCTGCATAATCTGTATTTATCAGATGTATGGTATCATACTCAGACCTCATGTCGGCAAAAGTTAAGGTAGGTATCTCTTAATACAAATCCTGATTTTAATAAAAAAAGTCGCAAAGTAGGATTTCTCCCGTCTTTATTTTTCTTTCTCATCGGAAAGGAAAGCTTCTATTTCACTTTACTGTAAAGTCTTTATCTTTCTTTTCATTACACTTTAGTCTAAGATATCTCCTTTGCTCTGTATGGGTGTATACCACTTTTATCTCTTTATTTACCTGATATACCTCTCCTTTCAGTTTTATGAGTCCCTTTCCTATGATGAGATTTCTGTTTTCATGGTCTGAACTTAATCTTAATCCTCTTATGACTCCGTCTGTATATCCCTCATAAAAGGATATCAAGCAAATCTCTGGGATAGTCTCTTATTACTTCAAGTGCTTCTTTTTTTAAGATTCTTCCTGTCTCAAACAAAGGGTATCTGTTTTCCATAAACTTCTCCTTCTAGTGTTCTCCATCAAAGAAATCACAAATCCATTCATCGGTTTCAAACTTATACTCTTTTCCTTCTCCCGCATATAAGGTATCTTTAAGTCTGTATACAGGTACGATCTGAAATCCCCATTTTTTATAGTCTACAAAGGCAAATATCTTCAGTTCTCCGTTTTGTATATCATCAGTATCTTCCTGCTTTATATATCCGCTATATCTTCCTGCAAGTTCCATTCTGTCCGTTTCTCTTGCCTCATCTTTTTTAAAGTGAAAACAGATATTCAAATCGTACACTTTCCGAAGCATCATACAGATACATTCTAAGTAAGATATCTTCAAGACTTCTAAGCAGACTTCCTGTCATCTTGTTGCTTTCAAATCCCGTCTATAAGTACCTCTTGTCTTCCTGAGTATGACAGTGCTTTTTATTTTTATAAGGAATAAGGGCCTCTTCTTCTCTTATATCAAATCCTGCATATCCGGTTCTTTTATCATATAGATACCTCATCAGTCCGTCCACACAGGCAAGTTTTAACTCTTCCTTTTTAACACTTCCTCCGCTTTTGCATCATGTTTCCGGGTACAAATTCTTTTTAAGGCATCTCTAAATAACCCTATCTTACAGGATTGCCCTGTAAGCCTTATCATATCAAAGTTATAAAGTTCTCCGTTTTTTTATAAAGTCTTTCCATAAAAACTTTCATAACCGCATAGATTTCTCCTGCAATCAGCTTTTTCAACTTCATAACGATTAAAAGCTTTATCTTAGGCATCCCCTCTAAAAATCTCAAGTTTTTTTCTCCTTAAAGACTGAGAGTTTTATATCTGTCCGCCTCAAGTCTTAAAAGCCCTGATTTCCCCTTTTTTTCTTCAGGTACTTCTATAACGATATCATTTCCTGAAAAAAAGTTCCTGTTTAATCTCATCCGCCAATGTGAATAAAAAGTAATTATTCCTTACCCTGTAATACCCTTCTTTTCCATAAGTTTCAAATCGCTTAAAAGCTGTGGGTAAAATATTTTCCGCCTTTTCATAAGCTTCCTGTAGTCCCTTATAAAAACTTTCAACACCTTCTTCATCTATGTATCTGTAAGGATCTGTAGGCAGTTCATTAATAACTTCAAGGCTTAAATCTTTATCCGTATCAAGCAGTTTTGAAACTATTCGCAGTTTTTAAAAGTTGCATGATTTTTATAGGTGATATTGTTTCCTCCAAAGTCCGTATTACCGTTTTTATAACTGTTTTCCATTGTGTAAGTCTGTATATCACCCTTTGCATGTACCTTAAACTTACAGGCACTTAGATCCGTTGTCCCTCCTCCACAGTCCATTATCAGTGCCTTATAGCTTTCTCCGTCTTTCAAGCGATTTTTCTCTCTCATTTTACTGATAAAGCTGTAAAGTACTGCCGTACTTTCATCCAAGGTAACCTTCAGACTTATAGAAAGCATTTTTTTGACAAAAAGCCCCAACATCTGCTCATATACATGCTTTTTGCTTAACCGGTACTGTGATATATACTTCCTTTATCCGACACTTTAAAGTTATCTCTTGTGATATCAAGTACATACTTTAGATACTTGGCTATAATCTCTATCCTTTGTACATATCTGTATCTTCCCTTGGCATCCGTAAGTTCTTCTTTTTCTTTCAAAAATCTCCCGCCCATCTTTTTAATATCATAAAATACGGAAAAAAACCCTTTATCCGTATAGCTTAGGGTTTGCAAACCACAAAGCCCTTCTTCCAAAAAAACATAATCTATACTGTCTTCATTTACATCCGTTACCGCTACAACTGTAGGTATCATCTTTTCAATAAAGTTTTTCTCCTCCACCGACTCCAAAAAAACAGTGTATGACAAATGGTATTTTTCCTTAATTTCTCTTTGCTTTACATGTATCTGTCTGTAATAGCTGCTGTCCGCATACATAGCTACTGTGGTGTTGGTGGAGCCAAGATCAAGTGCTATCGGCATATGAAGTTCAATCAGGGAAGAATTTCAAAAGTCCATAATAGGAATCTTATAAACCCTGTACTTTGTAAGGTCTTTTCTCTCTTCTCCCATATATATCCGGTATATAAACTTTGATGATTCTCTTTCCATAAGATAAAAGGCTGTAATCTTTTATATCCGTAACGATACCTGAAAGAGATGCATCTTTTACAAGGTATAAAGAGTCTTTTTATCTCCCATTGCAACTACGTTGAATATGGCACATACCTTTTTATCACCACTTACAATCAAAGCATTGGTGTTTAAAAACTTTTCTTTATATTCTATTTTATAATCGTCAAGGAAGTTAAGTACCGCTCCTTCATAAATACTGATTTTGCCTGATATCCTAAGTTCATCATTCTCCGGCACTTTTATACTTAGTTTATCAAAGCACTCTTCAATCCTCTCTCTACCACCTTCCTTTTCTTCTTTGATAAGTTCATCTTCAAATGTTTGACAGTAGGAAAGTATAGCCTCTATAAGCTCTTTACTTGTCATATCCTTATCAAATCCCTTTACGATATGTTCTCTCAGGCAAATCTCTCTAAGTCGATATTCACTCATCAGCTCAAGTTCTTTTCTTGTATATGCCGCAGCCTGTTCTTCTTTAGTTATATTCCTGTTAAGCTTATAGCTCATCTTGTTTTCCTTCCAATCCGGTTCTTTTTAGTATATTGCCGTGTTTTTCCGATTTTCATACTTTCATCAACTCCTATAATACCGAAGTGGTATTTCCAAAAAACATCCGTTTCATAAGATATCGGCAAAAAAAGTTTCTCAAGCATTTCCATTCTCTCCACTTCTTCTTTTGTCTTATCCACCCCTGTAAATATGGTAAATTTCCTTAAATTCTCAGAGTGGACGTAAAGGTTTGCCTTCGGATAAAGTTCTCTAAGTGCCTTTCTAAAAACCGTTATATAATCTTTACACTTACATAAATCAAGCAGGCAAAAAATAATTCTTTTAGATTTTTCAAAGTCAAGGGAAAGCAAGGTTTTTCTTATACTTTTTAGAAACCTCCCCTCTTCTATCTCTTTTAAGATATACATTGCCCTTAACTCTTTTTTATCTCCTCCGCTTCTAAGATCCCATACCGCTATGTAGTGAAATATTATATCTAAAAATATTTTTCTTACACTCTCAAAACCCTCTACATCCGGCAGAAAAATCTCCCCAGTTCATTTGCAAAAACGATACAAAGGGTTTACTTCAATTTCATTTTTCCTCAATGGTATCTGAATTCAGAAAAATCAAATGAGCTTTCAGTATAAGGACTTGGACTCTCACTGTTTCCTAAATCTGAGATCTTCTAAGTTATATCTGCTTTTTTTGTGCTTTTTAATACTATCTCCCATATGCAGTTCATACTTTGCTCCTACTTTTTAATAATAAATAATTTCGGGTTCATCCTTAGTAAGTCAAATTCATCAATAAAATATTTACCCTCCATATGTTTCGGAAGTCTTATTGTTTTTAAGTTTATGCAATCCGACATGCAATAATTATCTACATATTCTATGCTTTCCGGAAATGTTATTGTCACAAATCCTGTACATCTATGAAAAGCAAAACTTTCAACTCTTTGTAGCTTTAGCGGTAAAGTGATTTCTTCCAGACTTACACAGCCGTCAAAAGCACTTTCATCAATTTTTTTCAGTTCACTCCCTTCTGCAAATCTGACTTCTTTTAAATTTTCACATGATCTGAAGGCATCAAATCCTATAGATTCCACACTTTTAGGAATCTCCACTGTCTCAAGTCCCTTTGATTCTGAAAAAACCAACCCTACTATCAGTTTTGTTCCGTCTTTAATTTTTACAAAAGTGTCATTTCCTGAATGTTCCAACAATATATTTTGAAAATATTTGCAATGATATTTATCCTGTTCCAAATTTTTAAGCCATAAGGTATTTTTAAAGACGCATGCGCTCACTACTTCAGGTGTATGGGACATCTTCACTTCTTTTAATCTTACACAATCCTCAAATGACCGGAATCCCAAAACACTTATTGTTTCAGGAATATCTACACTCTCTATATTGCAAGCATAAAACGCCTTGCTTCTAATCTTCTCCAATTTGCTTGGTATATTTACATTCTTAAGTTCATGACACTCAGCAAATGCTTCATTTCCTATACAGATAAGACTTTCAGGTAACTCTGCCGAAACCAGGCTCTCCATTCCGGCACAAGCTCCATTTGCTATAACTCTGGTTCCCTCCTTTACCTTGATATCAGAAATCCCACTATTACACTTTATTAATACTTTACCTATATAAATATCATTATTCTTATCTGATAAATTCTCTATATAATACTTCGTTTCATTAAATACCTCTGTCTCTACATATCTTATTCCTTCGGACATTTTTATCTCTTCAAGATTCTCGCAGGAATAAAACGCTTTTGACTCTATTTCTTCTACAGAATCCGGAATCTTTATACTTTTAATATTTTCACATCCTGAAAAAGCCTCTGCCATTATAGACTTTATTCCTTCTTTCATTTCCACTTCTTCTAATCCTTGACAATTTAAGAAGGCTCCTGTAAATATCTTCTCTATTCCTTCATGAAGTATGATTTTTTTCAAACTTTTGCATTCTTCAAAAGTATATCCTTCAATTGCAGTAATACCCAAAGGAATATTTACTTTTTCCAAACTATGGCAACCTCTAAACGCATTAAATCTCAGTTTTTTTAGATTTTCAGGTAGCTCTATGGCTTTTAAATTAACACAGTTTCTAAATGCACTTTCTTCAATATTTTTTTCAGATTTTTTAGGCAATTCTATATGCTCTAATTTATAACAATCTTCAAAAGGCAGAATCGCCTATAGTTTCAATTGTTTCAGGTAATTCTACACTTTCTAATTTTTGTACATTCTCTAAAAAGCATTCTCACCCAGCTTTGTAACACCCTACAGGAACTATAATTTGTTTTATACTTGACCTTCCCTCAACTATTCCGCTTTCAATTCCTATTAACACATTGTCTTTTTATTATAATTTTTGGATTTTGCATGGTAGAAATATACAGTAAAATGACTGCTAGTATCGGGATTAATACTATAAACCTATATCGCCTCTTTTCTACGCCTGCTTCTATACATATTTATTTCCATTCTTTCGCTTTGCTCAAGGCACAAAACGTTATGAAAAATGTTTCCTTGAGCTTATTTTTTTATTTATAATTCTTCTTGTAGGAACTCGGTATACTACAAATCACGAGGAGGTGAGTGGGCTGTCCGGCTTGCCGGATGACCGCATATTTATATGTGTGGTTCGCCTTTTCAAGCACAAATAAGTGTGTCGTTGAACACGTAATCTTATCTTTGTATAAACAATCTCGTTTATGGCTTAGGCGTTCAGTCAATGCCGTCTCTCCCTATAATCTCTAATGAATCTTCTGATTCTGAAAGGAGTCCCTATGTCTTTTAAAAAAATCGTCTACAAAAATCTGTTGTGGTATTGATGTCCACAAGACTTTTGTAGTTGCCTGTATCGCTTCTACAAACGATAAAGGTATCACTTCTTATGAGAGCCACCGGTTTTCTACCTACACGAGCGGTCTGAAAACTTTGTTACAATGGTTACTCAACCGGAATTGCAAGGATGTCTGTATGGAATCTACCGGTAAATACTGGATTCCTGTTTATAACATCTTAGAAAATGACTGTTCGATTGTCCTTGCTCATCCCAAATATGTTAAGGCTATACGTGGAAAGAAAACTGACAAGAAAGATGCCAAATGGATTGCTGACCTGTTCAAGCATGATCTTGTTGCCGGTAGCTTTATGCCGCCCTGCTGACATCCGCCAGCTCCGTGACCTTATGCGTTACCGTTTCAAACTGACCTGCTTTCAATCAAGCGAAAAGAATCGTTTGCAGAACTGTCTCACGGTTTCCAATATCCAGTTGGGAAACGTTGTTTCGGACACCTTCGGCAAATCTGCTCAGGCGATACTGGATAAACTTTTTGGAAAATCCCGCAGATACATCTTTTGACCTTGAACCCCTTGTTTACAAAAAGTTTGAAAAGAAACTTCCTCAACTCCGTGACGCTATTGACGGTTATATCACTCCGGAACAAAACCGGCAAACTTAAGGTTATCAAATCTCATTATGAAAACTTGGAATCCCGGAAAGCAGAGCTTGAAGAACTCATTCTTGCGCTCGCCGCTCCTATCAGCAGGAACTTGCCATTCTCCAAACCGCTCCGGTATCCGTAGTGACTTTACTGCCATCGGAATCATTTCCGAAATCGGTACCAATATGGAGGCTTTTTCCTTCGGCGAAACACTTATGCTCATGGGCGGTCTTACTCCGACCAACAATGAAAAGTGCAGGGAAGAAAAAAATCTGTCCGGGTTTCAAGGCGGATGCTATATCAAACCACTGCTGGTGCAATGTGCCAACGCTGTTGTTACCAGCAAAAAGCATCCGAAATTCGCAACCGCTATCTCCGTCTCAAAAAGCGTCGCGGTCACAAGAAAGCAATCATTGCCATTGCAAGAATGCTTCTGACTGCATTATATCATATGCTGAAGAACGGTGAAAACTATAATGCGGAACTTTATCGAAAATCCTATTTGCCTCCTGTTGACCGGAAATCACTGTAGAACAGGCAATTATCATCGCAAGGAATCAAGGTTATAAAATCAAGTCAGCAACTGCATAGCCTTAACTCTTAATATTCAATTTTTAAAGCAGCCACCGAAAGATGGCTTGTTTGCGATGCGATTAAGGTAATGGATACCCTCTACTTTTCATTTTCAATCTTCTCCTCACAATTATCTTATTCTCCATTCATTGCTTTTTAAGCTATTACCTAGTTTTTCAATATTCTCTGCTTTTTATCATTATCTTCTGTACTGTATCCTGACAATAATATAAATTTACCCTCAAGATACTTTTTGTCCGTATATTGTAGTAGCAACTCCTTCTCTATATTCATCAAAAATCCACTATATCAAACTTGGTAATTGTGAAGGGCTTCAAACTGTAATCTCCCATCCATTATCCCCATATAGGTCTGTATATACATCATATAATATTATTTTCGTCGGCATTGTACCTCTTTTTAATAATCTCATTTTTTTAACTTTTTAAAAAGATCTTTGGATGACAAAGTGAACAATGCCCCAATAACTGCTAAACCTGCACTGATACCTCCTGTAACTGTCCCAAATATTTCAGCCCCCATTAATCCTAGATAATTAGTAATGCCGAATCCCATATGAAAGTCCTGTAAAAAATAATGATGCCCACCCTATATTTTCAGATGATTCGGATGCTTTTATTAGGGAGAGCCAATGTTTATCTTCTTCAATCATTGTATCTATTAAAAAAATTTAGTTCACTTATATAAGCTCCATTTAGATACATTATTATAGCAGGAGTACCTCTATTGTTTCTTCTACTTAGATCTTCATAAATATCAGGATTTTTTTCTTTTTGAATTTACTATTCATTACCCATATTCCTGATACAGTATCATTTTTAACATTTCCATCTATAGTTGTATTTAAAATTGTAGTCTCCTGATTTCCAATTAACTTATAATCAATGGCGTTTTCCTCAAAGCAATCTATTTCAAAAATAATAATCCCTATTAGCATAAAGAGCTATATTTGCCCAATAGTTACAATAATAAGCATTTGGAGAAGACTCATAACTATTTCCACTAATTTTTCAGCATATCTTCTGAAAACTTCTGTTCTTCATTTCCTAAATGTCTCTTTATCTCATATTCATCTATGCATCTTAGTTTTCCCCAACTATATTCATAGACAAATACACTTCCGGCTGTCAAAGTAGTTTTACCATGCTGAAGCAATACGCCAAAATTATATAATCCTGAATTTTTAACTTTTACATGACCTACAAAGTCCCTTTTATCTCTTGGTCGTCTCCAAGTTCCTTTCACATTCTCAACTATTTCCACAGCATCTTTTACCTTTGCATTGTCATAGCTTGGTGTGGCTTGCCCTGACGTTTTGAATGAAACTATTCCGCCTTTTTCACATACTGTTATAGAATCCACTGTAATTGCTCTACTACCTTTAGCCGTGTTTGGATCTATTATGCATAAATTACTCTTCTCGTCAACAGACCATTCATTTAATCTCGGCTCACATTTGCAAGGCTTATTTCTATTTTTATTACATACACCAAATCCACTTATATTTTTAGATGTACAATCACTTTTTATTATTAACGGTCTCCCATCTAGTATCAGCTCCATGACTTCTTGTTAAATTTAATACACAGGTTTTACTTCCATATTTACATGATACTTCAGCTCCCCCCACCACATATTCACTGCTAATACAACCTTCCATCTCTTGACGTTTATGCATTTTTTTCATATTGTCTGACATAGGTATTACCCCTCTTATCTGTCACCATTATAGACTATAACTGTTTTCCAAAACTCCTATACATATCCCTTTACATCCGGAAGAAATACTTCCCCCAGTTCATTGGCAAAACGATATAGCGGATTTACCTCCACAATACTGTTTTCAATCATATCAGCATTCAGGAAGTCAAATGTGCTTTCAGTATACGGACTTGGATTCTCACTGTTTATAAATCTGAGATCTTCTAAGTTATATCCGCTTTTTTGTGCTTTCAATGCAATTTCCCATATGCAGTTCATACGTTGCTCCTGTTAATTAATATCTTATTTAATTTCAAGTCTATCTCCTTAGCCAAAGCTTTTTCTACTGCAAATGCCTTCATCTTTACCATATTTTTAGTCATAATATTCTATACTTACAGTATCATCGTATACTAAATCCAAATCAAAACCTTTAGGTAATATTATCTTTTTAGGTTTGGGCACTCATCAAAAGATAGCCTTTTTGCATCTATTATTTTTCAGTGATTTTTGGAAACTTTACCTCCTCCAATTTTTCAGCACCCATAAATACCTCTCCACCTATATATTCCAAGCCTTCCGGAAGTTCTACTTTTTAAACCCGGTATAACAAAAATGAAAACTCATCTATTTTTCTAATACTGTTTGGGAAGTCTATATACTCCAAATCCTTGCAATTAGCAAAAAGCAAACATGTCAATATTATCTAATTTTTTTCATTTAGAACTACTGTTCTTAATTGTTTACAACCTGAAAAAAACAAAGCAAATGGTATTTCTGTTAAATTTTTAGGTAACCTAATCTCTACCAAATTTTTACATCCCATGAATGCACATCCATTAATTTTTAACCACACTGTCAGGTATAACTATACTTTTTAGTTCTTTACAACCATCAAAAGTGTATTCCATAATCTCTGTTACACCTTCAGGAATTTCAACTTCCTTTTTGGGCATAATATCTGCCAAAAATCCTCTTTTATATTCCAGTAGAACATTATCCTTGATTATAAACTTAGATTGAAAGTTCAAGCATATGTAGCTAAAATAGCTATAAATATAACTAATATAATCTCCTTTTATAATTCCTCATTTATTACCTCGCATTTATAATATCTGATGATATCTCTTTAATTCCTCTATCATTTAACAGTCTTTCATCTTATGTATAAGTCCCATTACCATTTTGGCATACCCACTGTTTAACCTTGCAGTTCCAAAATCACCTCTGTACATATTTAATAGTATCTTATTATATTTAATAACATTTATGCCATAGCATTCTCCTATCACATAAATATTTTTACACTCTCATAATATCACCTTAATTATATCAAATCCTATGCTACTTTTCATTTGTTTTTTTATTCTATTTTTATAATATATATTTAAATAA